>JGI20163J15578_10000301_pt1 | contig 20466 bp, 6 predicted proteins | sample TergutCu122P1_FD_15578 | JGI IMG/M metagenome (IMG submission 15578)
CCTGAGGCTTTGAAGATTTGGCGAATCTCAGCGTGACCTAATACTTTCTCCTCAAAGATTGGATCAAGCATGCCCTTCATGGCCGCTTCAACATCTTCAATGGCATTGTAGATAACCTTGTACAATCTCATGTCCACCCCTTCACGATCAGCAGTTTCTTTTGCTGTTCCGTCAGGACGTACATTAAATCCAATGATAATTGCATTGGAAGTGGAGGCCAAGATTACATCCGATTCATTGATGGCACCAACACCACCATGGATGATCTTGATAACCACTTCTTCATTGGATAACTTTAATAAGCTTTGCTTGATTGCTTCCACAGAACCTTGAACATCCCCTTTAACGATGATATTTAATTCTTTCAAGTTCCCTTCGTGAATCTGAGTAAATAAATCATCTAAGGACATCTTTGACTTGGTATCATCTAACATTTTCACACGATTTTGAGAGATGAAAGTTTCACCAAAGGCTCTGGCATCTTTTTCATTTTCACATCCTACAAATACTTCTCCAGCATTAGGCACTCCATTTAATCCCAGTATCTCTACTGGCATGGAAGGACCGGCCACTTTCACTCGTTTGCCCATGTGATCCATCATAGCTCTCACCTTACCATAGGCAGAACCTGCAGCAATGGAATCCCCCACTCGTAAGGTTCCTTTTTGCACTAGGACAGTGGCTACTGAACCTTTACCTTTGTCCAGTAAACTTTCAATCACTAAACCTCTGGCAGAACGCTTAGGATTGGCTTTTAACTCCATTACTTCTGAAGTCAGTATAATCATCTCTAACAGCTCGGTAATCCCATCTCTGGTTTTGGCAGAAACAGGAACAAATACGGTACTTCCACCCCAATCTTCTGGAATGAGTTCATACTCCGTAAGTTCTTGCTTGACTCGCTCAATATTTGCACTTGGCTTATCCACCTTGTTGATGGCAACAATAATCTCTACTCCCGCTGCTTTAGCATGACTAATAGCCTCGATAGTTTGTGGCATTACTCCATCATCAGCAGCAACCACTAAGATAGCGATGTCCGTTGAGCTTGCCCCTCTCATTCTCATGGAGGTAAATGCCTCATGTCCAGGAGTATCTAGGAAAGTAATGTCTTCTCCATTAATGGAAACGGTATAAGCACCAATGTGTTGAGTGATTCCTCCGGCCTCACGTCCCATAACATTGGCATCTCGAATAGCATCAAGAAGAGAAGTTTTCCCATGATCAACGTGGCCCATCACACAGACTACAGGAGGCCGTTTCACCATCTTACTTTCATCTTCATCGTCCTCTTTAAGAAGTTCTTCAATCACATCAACCACCACCTCTTTTTCACACAGAACATCAAATTCCATTGCTATTTCTTCAGCAGTTTCATAGTCTATCTCTTGGTTAAGAGTAACTACCTTGCCTTGCAGAAACAACTTTTTAACAATCACTGAAGGAACCAGCTTCATCTTATCTGCCAGTTCTTTAATGGTTAATGTTTCAGGAAGAATAATCTGTTTGATTTGTTCTACTTTTTTAACTTCTTTTACTTGAGGTTTTTGTACATCAGGTGCAGGTTTTTTACCTTTACGGTTTCTATTGTCAAAAGATCCACCTCTATTCTCTTGTTTCTTAAGATCTTTTTCTTTATCTTTACCTTTTCCTCTTCCACCTTTTTGTTGTTCTGTAACTGGAGCTGCAGCATCTTTCCCTCTGCGCTCTGCTCCTCCAGAGCCAGCCGGACGACCTGGACGACCTCCAGCTTCTCCCGGACGACCTCTTCCATCACCTCTAGGAGCGCCTGATCTTTGGTCTGATGGACGCACCCCCCCTTCAGGTGAACGACCTCTAGCCTCTCCTCTAGGAGCGCTTGCCCTTTGGTCTGATGAACGACCAGAACCCTCAGATGAACGTCCCCTTCCATCTCCTCTAGAAGCACCACTTCTGTTATCAGATGAAACACTTCTCCTGGCTGATTGAGAATCTGTCTGTGATGTGGGACGAGTCCCTTGCTCTCTTCTTGGTGCACCACTCTCCTCATCTCTTGGACGACTTGGGCGTTTCACCTGCTCACCACCTATTAATTGTTCCTCTTTAACTGGTGTTCCTTTTGAGACTCTTTTCTCTTTACTGCTATCTGACCCAGCAACACCTCTTTGTGGACGTGCTACTTGCTCTTCTTTTGCTCTGGTATTTTCTGTTCTTGGCCTAACTTCCTCTGGTCCAGCTCCTTCTGGCCTTGGTCTGGCTCCCTCGGGTCTTACCCCTTCTGGTCTTCGCCCAACTCCTTCTCCCACAGCTCCTTCTGGCCTTGGTCTGGTTCCTTCACGCCCGACTCCTTCTGGTCTTCGTCCGACTCCTTCTCGTCCAGCTCCCTCTGGTCTTCGCCCGACTCCTTCTCGTCCAGCTCCCTCTGGTCTTCGTCCAACTCCTTCTCGTCCAACCCCTTCTGGTCTTCGCCCGACTCCTTCTGGTCTTGATCGAACTCCTTCTCCCACAGCTCCTTCTGGTCGTGGTCTAACTCCTTCCGGTCTTGGCCTAGCTCCTTCCGGTCTTGGTCTGGCTCCTTCTGGCCTTGGTCTGGCTCCTTCTGGCCTTGGTCTGGCTCCTTCTGGTCTTGGCCTAACACCTTCTGGCCCTGCACCTTCCGGTCTTGGCCTCCTTCTAGGTTGACCTTCCACCTCTTCACCAGGTGCTCTAGCTGGCCTTCGCATTGCTCCCTCTGGCCTTGGTCTTGGCTGGCGGCCATCTGTTCTCCCGTCACTTCCTCCTGGTTTTGCTCCTTGTTTGGTATTCTCAACCCTGAACACCCTTACTACATTGCTACCCTTTCTTTGCTCTGGTTTCAAATCCTCTGAAGTCTTCTCTGTCTCATTAGAGGCCTCTTTAGCAGACTCTTCCTCAAGCGTCTCTTTCTTAGCAGCTTTCCTTTTGGTAGCTTCCTTTTCTGCAGGTTCCTTTTTAATCGTCCCCTTCTCAGCAGACTTCTTTTTAGCAGTCTCTCCGACTTTAGAGGAACCTTTCTTTATTTTACGTACTTCATCAGCCACACTTTCTTCCACAGAGCTCATGTGACTTTTCACTTCAATTTCTCTACTTTTCAGAATTTCTAACAATTCCTTATTTTCAATGGCTAGCTCCTTAGCCAATTCGTGTACTCGTATCTTTGTCATATAACTCCTCCTGATTCAATGACCATTTTCTCAATGATACCTTTTGCAAATCCTTGGTCTAGTACTCCTATAGACGCTCTAAATTCTTTTCCGATAGCTCTTCCTAAAGAAACTTTATCGCTATAAAAATGAAGGGGAACTTGATAATAATCACTCATGTTACAAAACTTCTTTTTTGTGTTTTCTGATGCGTCTAGAGAAATAATTACCAGGCAGGCTTTTCCTTCTTTTATAGCTTTGGCTGTCATAAACTCACCACTTACTACTTTTCCGGCTTTGTTTGCCAAACCTATGAAAGATAGTGCTTTATCTTTGTTCAATATTCTCCATCTCCTCACCTAACCGAATTGCAATCTCCCTGGGTATGATTTGTTTAAAAGAACGCTCAAACCCTTTTTTTCTTATGGCCTCTTTGTAACACTCACTATTCACACACAAATATGCACCACGACCATTTAATCTACCGGTTTCATCAATGAGATAATCCTCTTCTTTAGTTCTTACCACTCGAAGCAGTTGTTTCTTATCCTTCATCTGACCGCATCCTACACATTTACGCTGTGGTGTTTTTTTAGTCTTCATCTGCCTGTCCTTCTAATTCATCATCAAAGTATTCAATCCCATCATCTTCTTCACTACTCTCATCATAATGTTCATCATAATACTCATCCTCATAGTATTCATCTTCATCATAGTATTCGTCATCATAATATTCATCATCATAATGTTCATCGTCATAATGCTCATCATAGTGTTCATCATCATAATACTCGTCATCATAAGTAGCTGCCATGTAATCTTCAGGTAGCTCTCCAGATTCTATTGCCTGAGTCTCATTCTTGATATCGATTTTGTAGCCTGTGAGCCTTGCGGCCAAACGAGCATTTTGTCCTTCTTTACCAATGGCCAAAGACAACTGGTAGTCAGGTACAATTACACTTGCCATCTTTTCGTCAGGGTCGGCCATTACAGAAATAACCTTTGCCGGTTTTAAAGCATTCTCAATGAGAAGTGCTGGATTCTCATTCCAATCAATAACATCAACCTTCTCACCTTTAAGATCTCTCACTACGTTATTTACTCTTTCTCCACTTACTCCTACACAAGCACCAACGGGATCTACATTTTCATCATTTGACCATACTGCCATCTTGGTTCTTGAGCCTGCTTCTCTTGCAATGCTTTTTATCTCAACCGTTCCATCTTTAACTTCGGTTACTTGTTTTTCAAATAACTTTCTTACTAATTCAGGATGGGTTCTTGACAAAATAATCTTAGGCCCTTTTGTTGTACTCTTCACCTCTACAACATAAAGCTTGACCCTTTCTCCAGGTCGATACACCTCTCCTTTCACTTGCTCTTTCTCTGAAAGAATAGCATCTGCCCTGCCTAGATTAATGTCTATCTTCTTGCCTTCAATACGCTGGATTACACCTGTAACAATATCCTTTTCCTTTTCAAAATACTGCTCATATACAGCTCTTCTTTCTTCTTCTCTAATCTTTTGAAGAATTAAGTTCTTGGCATTTTGTGTGGCAATTCTACCAAACCCTTTAGACTCCACTGGAACTTGGGCAATATCCCCCAATCCTAACTTGGAATCTAGCTTCTTGGCGTCAGCTAAAGTTATCTCAATGTTTCCATTTCCCTCTGATATTTCTTTTACAACTGTTTTCTCTGCAAATACAGAGTATTCACAAGTTTCTCGGTTCATATTAACTTTAATATTATCCGATGTACCAAAGTGATTCTTGCATGCGCTAATCAATGAACTCTCAATGGCATCAAGCATTGTATCTTTACTGATATTTTTATCTTTCTCCAGAATTGTTAATGCATCTAATAATTCTGTGCTCATTATTTCAACCCTCCGTTTTTTTGCACCTTATGTGCTTATTTTTTATATTTTTAAATTCTTATGGCTAGGCGAATCAACGCTACATCACTTAACAAGAATGTTTGACATACACCACCCTCATCTTCAATGGTTATGGAATCTTCGCCAGAACCTGTTCCAGCCAAAGTATACTCTCTTAAAAAACCGATAAATTCCTTCTCTCCATCTATGGCTTTGTAAGTTCGAACTTCAATCTCCTTATCTAAGTTTCGTTTGAAATCCTTTTCCTTTTTCAAAGGCCGACTAAGTCCTGGAGAACTCACTTCAAATATATAGGAGCCTTCCACATAATCTTTTTCGTCGAGTATCTCTGAGAATCTACGACTTACCGTTTCACAATCATCTACTGTAATCCCTCCAGGTTTGTCTATGTAAACTCGCAGGTACCAATTACTTCCTTCTTTAACAAATTCAACATCTACCAGTTCAAAACCAAACTCTGTAAGTATAGGTTCTAAAAGAGTTTCTGTCTGTTTCTCAATACCTTCTTTTTTTGTCAAATCTCTACCTTATCCTTTCTTGTAAAGCTTCCACTTGGCACATATGCCTAAAAGAAGAGTGGACTTTCGCCCACTCTTTTGTCTCGCCTCTTTTGTTGTACTCTAGGATTATAGCACTCAATTCCTACAAAAGCAATAGTTTATTGAACATTTCTTAACCTTTTTTAAAATCCCTATAACTATTCATTTGATGACCTTTTGACCCTTGTATCATACCTTCTATAAATGCGTTCTAGCTCTTCCATTATCGATTGCATAAGATTACAGTTGCTGTCCTGCCATCTACCTCTATGGTTAGGGTGATGATCTCCCATGGCCTGTCTCTTCGCACATCGATAAAATTCACCGTATGTTGAGCTACCCATGGACGATTGATGACAACAAAGGCCATGGCACAATCTCCATTTGGTAATGTGGCGGTGACTCTTAAATCATCAAAAAGAACGGGGGTATTGACACCATTAATCTGGGTCCACATACGAATGATTGGCCCAAGATTGGCATTGGGTCTACCTGGGGTTCCATTTGGTCCGTTGTTAAAGATGTCAAGAGATAGCACTGTTGGTACATAAAAGTCATTCACAAGAACCACTTCCACCCTTTGTCCAAAAACAGTTGCTGTAAGGTAAATCCTCTCCCATGGTCGGTTTTTATTTACATCAATAAAGTTTACTGTGGTCTGATCTACCCAAGGACGATTTATCGTAACAAACTCCATTGCACACCTTCCATCTGGCAACTGAGCGGTTACTGCTAAACCAGCAAAAGGTACTGGCCTGTTTACTCCACCAAGCTGTGTCCATATTCGAATGGTGCCTGAAGCGGCTAGACCTGGATTCGGTCTAGAAGGTGTGGCTCCTGCTCCTGTTCCATTATTAAAGAGGTCTAAGGCGAAAAATCTACTGTTGATAAGAACTACCTCTACCACGCTTCCTTGTAAAGTTGCCGTAAGATTGATTCGTTGCCACGGTCCATTTTTGTTTACATCAATGAAGTTAACAGTTGTTTGATCTGCCCATGGACGATTAATGGTAACAAATCTCATGGCACAACTTCCATCTGGCAGTTGTGCAGTTATCCTTAATTCCCCATAAGGAACCGGTCGATTTACACCATCAAGTTGTGTCCACATCCGAATGGTACCTGCTGCTTCAAAGGCGGCATTAGGGCGACTTGGACTGCCTCCAGGACCATTGTTAAAGATATCAAAACCTAAATTCACTCTTGGGACAGGTCTCTCTAATAGCACAATTTCCCCTCGATCACGAACACGAATACGTGGCCCATAGTCCACTACCAACTCACCTACAGAGGCCAAGCCTGTAACTCTTACTCTAGCACCTTCCTCTACGAAGGATAGGTCTACACCTGGAGTAATATAACTTCTCATAAATACAGGTTTTCCACCAGGGTGAGAGTCATCTGTTAAAGTAAACTGAACAATTTCCGTGTCACTGCCTGGTTGGAAGGTAACGTTGGATACTAACCCTTCTACCTGTACCAGTAAGCCTGTATGCCCTAAAGTATCTTCAATGGTCATTTCAGTTGCCAAGGCAGGGTGAATCTCTCGGTCAATCACCTCTATTCTACCACCACGATGAACGGTGAGCTGACGCTCTCCTTGGTAATAGCTTACATAACCAAAAGCACGTACCTTCTGACCGATTTCAATGTCTCTTGCTACTTCAAACAGGTTAATTCCCCCTGTTTCATCTTGGATGTACATGGAGTTAATAAACCCACGGTTTTCACTTGGGTTAACAATGTTTTGCATTCCTGGAGAGGTAGCAATTCCTTCAATAAAGAACCATTCACCTCTATCTGCTTCCCACACCTCTTCTATTGGGGTAATTACTGGAGGGGTTGCTATGGCTCTCAATATATTCTCAGAAATGGTTAAGTTGGCATTGGGTAGTTCTGCCACATTATCCAAATCGCGTCGAATATCAAAGTTTGTGAAGAATATAGAGGCAAATACCACTACATTTCCTTCTCCTACTTTTTGAGAAGCCCCTACTAGAATCTGACCGTCTTGTCGATCGGCATTTTGACGTTGCCCATGACCTGTTCCTTGTGGTGGTGCTGGAGCCAGTCCAAAGAGAGGATGCTCATAACGTGGGAAGTTTACAGGAAGTGGATATTTTATTCTTCCTGCTCCTTGGTTGGTATTGGAATCCAATGCCCAAGAACCTGGATGAGCAAATACCATAGGATTCACTTCTGCTGGCAACACCCCTCGAGCGGTGTTGTCTAATCCTGGACCAAAGGGGGCACTTCCATCATACACCGCAAACAAAGCTCCAGTAGAGAAGTTACGATACAGTTGGCCATTTCCACCTTCATCATCTTCATAAGGCACTACACCTTCCATAAACGGATTGGCAAGATTGAAGTTTTCACGGAAACGCAAATCATGTTGGTGAGCATTGGCTGTTTCTCTAAATCCTACAGGTGCACTATGAGAAGTATCTCCAATACGAATATTAGAACCCATGGCTCGAAGCAACCTGTTCTGAGCATAGGATGCCGCTCCCTCAATACCTGGGATAGTGCCACCTGAATCATTAAAGTTACCATGGCCGGTAACCAATACGGTTCCACCCTCTAAGGCAAATTTCGCAACTGCGTCCACCACTGCTTGAGAATAGGTTCTGTGCTCACCACGTTCAGGATCATTGATGATGCTTGCATGTCTTCCTGGGGATGAGAAAATCAAAAGTCTAAATCTAGGATTCTCAGTAGCATTTAGTATATCTTCATCGTTGCGAAGAATGACGGTACGGAAATTCAAATCTGCTGCCACTTGAGCAAAATTACTGTATGAATTTCTAAAGTTTCCATCTACGTATTCATTGAAATGTGACGCATCAATTCCAATAAAGTCTAGATAATCTCCTAAACGTACGTGTAAGGTGATAAAACCATAATATACCCGATACACCCCATCCACATTGATGATTCCTCGTACTGTAATGTTATGAATACCTGCGGTTAATGGAGTATATTCAAAAGGAACAACTGCTGTTTCACCAGCATGAATCACAAAGTTGTGTGGTACAAAATCATAAGACACTCCATCCACAAGTACTTCCACAGAGCGAAGAGTAATATCTGTATGGTGGTCGTTAAACAGATGAATATCTAAAGTGAGCTCCTCATCTGTAATGGGCATAAATGTATCTGTAGTAACTTCAGCAATCCCTACAAGGGGTGCTCTTCCAATCCACACAGGAGCGGTCATAGAGATTCTCTCTTGTCCTCTACTGTTGGTGGCTACCACTCTAAGGAAGTAGTAACCTGGTTCTGGGTTGTCCATAGTTACTCGATACTCAGCTACCTCACCAACAGGTGTGTTAAAGGCTTGTCGCTCAAGTTCAACGCCACCATTAGTTACTAAGGCGATGCTACGAATAACATAAGTATCTCTAGGAGCGCCAGGAATATTTACTCTTGGTGTTTCAGGGATGTAGATATCCGCAACAAACTCTGCTACTGGAGGAACAGTGTGTAGAACCGTTCCCATAGGCTCATTGTTTACATAGTAGCGTATCTCCATATCACGAATCTCTGTAGAGAATACGGCACGATCACGGAAGGCTTGCCACATGCCATCCATAGAGAAATCATTGGTATAGATAGCCACGCGACCTTCATTGGCCCAACCAAAACGTCCTCTATGATTGTCTTGGCTGTTGGCAGGTCCTAATAGCCAACCACGGTCTAGGGCCATAATGTATTGCTCATGGGAAGGGAAGAATCCGCCAGAACCAATGGCACCTTCTCCATTGGACACTTCAATAAGAGGAATCCTAAGAGCAACCTCTGGGTCAAAATGTGCGAAATTGTTAAAGTTACCAAAGGTAGTTCCTGGATGGTTAAACATAGAGATGGATTCAGGTGAACGACGAAGAAGTTCGTAGTACCTTTGTAGTCTCAAGTCGTTGTTGCTTACATTCAGATAAGCATTGTTACGACAAACCCATCCTGTGGTATTGAAAGTATTAATATGTCCAGGCCCTCCTGCCCAGGTAAACTCAAAGGCATTGGTAGGTAAGAATTCCCCTGGAACATAAGCTGCTGCTGCTGCGTTCACCCCTCTTGTCCAACGATAACTTCCTGTGGCATTATATCCCTCTAGATTAAATACTGAAGGACCATCGGCACCACTGGCACGAACACCACTGCCTGGAGCAGTATACCCAAAGTCAAACCAGTTGCTGTGGTCAGACAAGGCAAAGAAGTCTAGGCCTGCCACATCTCTGGCCTCTATAAAAGCAGCCTCAGGGGTGCCAATGCCATCAGACATAATGGTGTGAGCATGAAGTTGTCCAAAGAAAACTCCTTCTCCCCCAATGGTTCTTTCGGTAAAATCAAGTTCTAATACAGCACTTTCTCCATAACCAGAAGCTCTGGCAACTGCTGTAATACGAACGGGTAGCATGGCACTAGTAATAAGAATACCATCGGTGTATACAGCTTCTGGATGTACCGTTTCTGTACCTCCTACATTTCCAACATTTGTGGTAAGAATGTAGTGAATGGTGGCATTCTCAGTGGCGGTTTTTAGTAATAGTTCTGTACCCGGACGAATCCTACCAGAAACATGACTAGGAACTACATTGGCCGCTGTGATTTGAGTATAAACAAATCTTTGTAACTCTGTTCTTTCTATGTATCCTCCTGGATTCTCCACATCAGGATAGATGGCATAAGCCTCAATGACAAACTCCCCATTTAAAAACGCCGTAACAGGAACATTCACTGTGGCAGCTGTAGAGGTTGCAAAGGCTCCTCCATTGACACTATAGCGAATTCTTGCGGCTTCTGGAGATGTTGTCAGAGCCACCATACTGTCTAGTGGCAGAATGCTTCCTGAGATTGGATCGGCTGTAATGTTGGATACCAAAGGAGGAGCGGCTTCTGACACAACGGCATGAATCAGCTGTACCGCACTTCTTCCATTAAACCAATGGACAAAAGCCCGTTCAATTTTAATCCAGTCCCCCGTTTGTAATCCTGCTGGGAACTCTTCTCCTGTAGCCAGTCTAATTTCGAATCTTTGACCACCACTGCCAATCAGATAATGGGTTCCCACAGGAGGTACTCCTGTTCCTGTACCTGGTGGTGGTCCATCATCTCGATGTCTAAACTGTACTCTATCTAAGGTTACCATCATGGTTCGGAAGTGAGGAGGTACCATGTCGTCAATAGAATTTACAGGTGCTGGAGTTGTAGTTACGTCTCTTTCAATAATCTGGATATTTCCACCAGATACATTGATAGCGATTTGGTTCACCGTTAGATTCGCCCCACGGTTACCGGTTACTCGAACACGGTGCCCTACATACTCTACTAAACTATTTCCTGCACCAGCCCAAATGATAATACCGTCTCTTGAGCCAGAACCATCTTGAATCATTAGGTTTCCAGCGTCATTGCCTGCTAGTCCTACTGTTATTGTGGCATAACCCTCCACTGTAACTGTTCCTGATGCCTCATGAGCCTGAGCAATGGTTAGAATTGGTGGTGGCGGAGGAGTCTCCTGCCTAAGTGCAATCCGCTGAGCATTACCAATGCCTGTCATGCTGATTAAAGTGGCATCATTGGGAAAGGTTGAAGAGTAAACCCTTCTCTCATCCGTTGCTCCTTGAGTAAACGTAAACACATGACCTCTATGTATCTCTACTAAACTGCCATCCTGAATATCGTCAAAGGCTCCTGCTGGAATACCTAAATTAGCTCGCAATACAACATCTGTCCCTACCAATGTATGGCTTTGAGCTCCAGTAGCGGCATGTCTATTTGCAATTTGCACAGGAGGAGTAATAAGAGATACTAGTATCCCTTCAAATCCCGTCTGAGCTTGTTCTATGGTAATTGGAAGTGGGGCAATCTGGGCAATAGTAGCGTTCACAACCTCTGGTACAACAGAAGTTGCTGTATTTGTATTCACCTCATTGATTCGCAGGTGCCCTTGAATTTGCCTAATATAACCTGTTACCTTCACTCGTTGACCAGTAAAATTACTAGCATTTGCTACCGATACAAGGATACCATCATTAGGGCCACTAGCATTGGGAGCTTGCATGAAAGCAACTGCAGCAGCCTGTGAACCTGTAATATACCCTTCCACAGTTACTCTTTGACCAGTGTTCACAAGAGTACGGGCTGTAGAGATAGGAGTGGTTCCTCCTGTCCCTGTACCTTCCTGGTAGCGAATAAATAAATGGTTGATTTGATGGGTTCCCCCAGCAGCAATCGGACTGCCATTGGTAGCAGTATTGGAGGTAATCACCCAACGTAGCATTACCTCTTCTTGACCTTCTGCGGCTGCTGGTAATGCTCCATGGAAACGGCTTCTCTCATCACTAAGAGCTAAACCACCAGGTTGTACCACAATGTCCCTTACCTTCACCCATGTAGTGCCTCCATCTAAACTATACTGAAAGCTAAAATCTCGTGGAGCAGTGTTGGTAGAGCGCATGGCCCATTCTACTTCTATGTTCACTTTCTCCTCAGTAGAAATACGAGTTTGCCACCATGCATGGTTGCCTTCTTCATGAAGTGGACTATTTAATCCACCATTTCCAGTACCTTCAGCATTGAGCACATTAATCCCCGATGAAACTCCATTTAACACACGAGGAGTTCCACCAAACAGAAACTGTAAAATAGGTGCTGGTGTTACACTGCTGTGATTTGCAGGAATTTGTGTGTTCACACCACCTGCAGCAATGGCAGCATTCACTGCATTGTTGATTGCAGTGGCGGTGTTTCCTGTAAAGTCCCAACTGGCCAATAGGCTTGCTTGTGATAGCAATCTGGCCTCTTCACCTTCTTGCCTTTGGTATAATCCATCAGGCTCTTCAAAATGCGCATCTTGATTCTCCAGCTCATAAATCCGTTCTATGTCTTCTGGTGATGCAAGGTTGTCTGTGTAGACAGTACCCGTCAAATCCAAAATATCTGTGGATTCTTCTGGATGAGTGTTGTTCGCCGCAGATAGGGGAACATTGGCGGTGAGTTGTATAAACATTGCCAACGCAATCATCAACGCCAAAAACTTCTTCAGCCTTCTCATGTTTTTCTTCCTCCATTATTTTGAGTTTTCTTGAAACTTTATATAAAGTCTTTACAACAAAAAACAATGCCAACTAGAATCGTCCACACTTACATCGGTTTCATTTTTCTCTTTTGGCATTGTCTTTTTAACGACTTTTTATTTGACATATAAGAATCTCTTTTTGCTCCGTTATCACTACTACCATTCTAATGGAAATGAAGATGAAATACAAGGATATCTTTAAAAAAATCCGAGAAAAATACACTTCCTGCTACATTCATATCGTCAAAAGGCTTACCCCTAGGCAATATACCCTTTCAAAATGTTTTCGAGAAGCCGAAAACCTAAGAGATAATAAAAATAGGCACAGGACACAAATAACTCCCTTCCCTCAAACAAAATTCTTTAGCATGTCAAGGGCGGTATCGCCTATTGCCATACCGCCCTTAAAAATACTTATTTTACATTAACATTTTCTGTAAATGCGACTTAACCTTTGTATCACAGGTTACATAAGATTACAGTTGCTGTCTTCCCATTTACTTCTATGGTTAGAGTGATCACCTCCCATGGCCGGTCTCTTCGTACATCAATGAAGTTCACCGTATGTTGAGCTACCCATGGACGATTAATGACAACAAAGGCCATGGCACAATCTCCATTTGGCAAGGTGGCAGTCACTCTTAAGTCCTCAAAAAGAACTGGGGTATTGACACCGTTAATCTGAGTCCACATACGAATGATTGGTCCTAGATTGGCATTCGGCCTGCCTGGGGTTCCATTTGGTCCGTTGTTGAAGATGTCAAGAGACAGTACTGTTGGTACATAAAAATCATTCACAAGAATTACGGTAACCGTACTTCCATTTACCGTTGCGGTGAGGTAAATACGATCCCATGGACCATTCTTATCGACATCAATGAAATTCACAGTTTCTTGAGCTACCCATGGACGATTGATTCGAACAAATCTCATGGCACAATCCCCATTTGCAAATTCAGCTGTTACGGTTAAATCAGCGTAGAGTACCGGAGTGTTTACCCCATTAATCTGGGTCCACATACGAATGGTTCCTGAAGCTGCAAGTCCTGGATTTGGCCTACTTGGGCTACCTCCAACACCATTATTGAAGATATCAAAGGACAACTCATCAGGTGCTTCCCCTCCTCTTCTTTGAGCGAACATCCAATCCATAAAGGTAATACCATATTGCTGGGCAGTACCGTATCTTGGGTCTGCTGGGATAATGCCACCACATTCAATGTAGATGTTGTTAAATACCATAATCCAGTTCCAGTGGTCATTGGGATAGAACAGGGCTGGATTGCCGTTTCCATCCATTAAGATACCATTGGGCAGATGATTACCAAATACACTCCATGTATCAGCACCAGTTTCTGGTCGTGGTGCCCAACCACCTCTACTGCCTGGGAGTTGTACTGCTGGGAAGTTGCTAATTCTAGCGTCTGCTGCACCTAACTCAAGTAAACGAGCATGAGGCTCTACTGCAGTTAAAGGATTGACTACACTGTCTGTTGCAGAGTGAACATACCAGATGGGTACATGTTTAATGGTGCTTAAACGTGCCATATTCGCAACACTATTCCCCTGTACAGGACAAATTGGAATGGCCGCTGCAAACAGTTCTGGGAACTCGTACAGATGGTTAAGTACTTCTAATCCACCCATGGATAGTCCTGAGATATAAACTCGGTCAGCATCTACTCTACCTTCTTCGATTAAATGGTCAATAAAGGCAGATACACCTGCTCTAGAATATCCTGGAGCCCCTTCTCCTGTACCTCTTTGCACCACCATCACATAAGCGTACTCGGGAGCTTCAGTCACCCAAGAAGTGGCGGCTTCTTGTGCAATCAGTTGTACCCCTTCATTAGAGTTGCCGTTGGCCAGAACTACGTAAGTTTCTCCAAAGCCGTGATGGAAGAGTACCAACGGTTTTGGCGTGGCTGGGTTCTGGGTGCCTCTATGTGCTGGAGGTGTCCACATTCTGTAGAATTGGTTGGTAAAGCCATCTACTGGATTGGCAACCAATTCAAAATCATCCACAATCGGCTGAATCAACCTTGGTGGGTTATTGGTTCCACAATCGATGATGACAACATGTGCCGTACCATCTATGGTGACAACATATTCCATGTTCAATCGATAGGCTTGTCCCCCATATGGATTTGGCCCACTGTATGGGGCTCGATCTGGTGCTGTCCAGTTATAACAGAATGTCGCACTACCGTTTACCTGAGCCCTAGTATTATCAAAGCCATACTGTAGCTCAATCACAAGGTAATTACCGCTGGTCGGTCTATCTCCTGGAGCCAGCCGCTCTCTTACATTGCTTACATAGATTGCTGTGATCTTTTTATCATCGTCAAATACCACAAGAGGGTTATTGGCATTTACAATTCTTCTAGTAGTTTTAAATGCACTTACCTCTATATCCATGTCATTAATCTGAGCCTCTGTAACCACTTCCTCCATATCAACAATTACTGCTGTTACAGATTGTCCCCACTCTTTTACTTCAGCATAGACAAACACATCGTGTCCCTCACCAAATGGCTCTTCCCATACGGCGCGGAATACCATGTCTCCTAAGATACCATAGTTGAAGTTATCCCAACGTCCATGGTGTTCAAAACCATCCACATTAAAGGCAAAATCTAAATCTTCAACTACAGATAATTCTGGAACTAGCTCCCATCTTAAGAAAGTATTGCTAGGATTGAAAACATCCACTGGGTCTGGCACTCCTAAAGCTCCCCCTGTTCCAGGCCTGGTAGGATCTCCTCCCATTGGGGATGCTGCCACTTGTCCCCATAGACGCTCTCTTTGAAGATGAACATTATGACGGGTAATCCCATCTCCGTGGGTGATGAAAGTGATGGTAAAGGTATTGTCTTCTAAGAAACCTTCTGGGTCAAGGAATGCATCGAAGTTTTCTTTTGGTCGTCCAAAGAAATCAAACAATACAGGCATTCCACCACCACGCCAGTGCATGTTATCGGATACACCCCAAATGGTAAGGCGGGTAAAGTTACCATACTCTCTTTGGTGGTTTCTGTATTCGGATAACAATCTGGCAGTGATAATATTCATCTGCCTAGCTTCTATAGGAGTAAGGAGTTGCTCTTGTAACCGTACAAGTGGATTAAAGGAACCCCAGTTTCCTAAAGGAATATCCCATTCTGTTGCAGCGATATCTAGACCGGCAACATGAGTGTATCGTTCCATGGCAGTAATTACGTTTTGAATCTGCCCATCCGTATGGTCTCCGGCAATGGCTGCTGGTGTACCAGGAGCTCCTGCCCCAGACATGGTTCTAAAGGTATTGGGACGCCCTGCCCAAAAATGAGCTTGCATGCCCAAAGCCTCAATCAATGGTCGCCCATAATCTGGATGAGTAGAATTATTTCTAGATGGATTCCTTGGGTCAGCGGCCCAACGGTTATTCATATCCCTTGCCATTAGGGCCGTTGTTGCCGTTCTGCCAGTGGATATCTCATTGTAGTCATTGTAATACAATCTGGCCAATGGATCCGCCAAACGAGTTAACACAAACGCTTCATAGATATAATCTGAACGATGACGTGGTTGACCGTCTGCATTAGGGGGTGCAGCGTCCATTTGGTTGGCAAAGGCATTCCCCCATGGGGTGGTTCGAAGCCCCCCTGCCTGCCAGGCATTTGCTGGAGCAGCTTTTAGTGCTTCTATACTAGAACCTGCAGGAATATTTGGTGGTGCACCGGTAACTACCTCATTGACAACATCCCAATTTACAATCCAAGGATCGGTTGCTAGGTTACGCTCTGGATGATGGACTGCTGCCCTGGCATGAACAAATCTTCTTACCGCCACAACGTATTCGTCAATGAAGACACTCATTCTTCTTTGTGCTTCAGCTCGAGGAAGAGCGGCACCTGTTACGGTTTGATTCAACCACCAAGGTGATTGACCACTATGCCATACTAAAGTATGAGCTTGTATAGGTAGGTTATTGGCCACGGACCAGTCTAGGAAGATTCCTATATCAGAGGTTAAACCAATCACTGGATAACCACCCACAATCCCCTCTTCCCAAGCCCAGATTGGTCTTTGATTTACATCATCCCAACCAAGTGCATGGTATAATGGCTTCATCACATTCTCAGAAGTAACAAAGTTAAAGTGACGGTCAAACACTGGTGTCACATTGGGTTGTCTTCCTCTATCCACATATCTGTCTCTAATGCTGTTTGCTGCGGCTCCAAGATGGAAAGGTTCTACAATATTACCAACGGGGAAGTAATCTTCCCATGCTTGATACAAGCTTGGCAATGCTACAACAGCATCCCAGTTCAGAGGGAAAGTTACTCCAAAGTAAGATTCAACATCAACCACTTGGTCGTAGTTAAAGATGGCAATATTATCTAGATACCATACCAGAGGAACACCTGCTCCTCCTCCATTGAAGCGAATGTCAATGGTATAAATACGCTCAAGGGTAAAGTCTTCCATTTCACCATCCACTAATCCTCTACCTGTGGTAGTTATGGTGTATTGAACCCAACGACCACGAGGAGTAATGGTTCCTGCAGTACCATCTGCAGCAAAGTGGAATCGGTTGGATTGGAAAGTATTAAAGTTAACCGCCATGCGAAGTGGATTTGCCCCTACAAGAGGAGGTTCATTTCCTTCATGTGGAATAAATACCATGAATTGAATAACATATCGGTTTCCAGCTGGAAGCGGGTTGTTACCAAAATCAATTCGAAGGGCATTTTGATGGCCGTTTCTGCGATTCGGTGCTGGCTCAAGTACGTTGCCTAGCTCTGCCATTCTTGGATGAGGATGAAGCTCATCTCCAATGTTGTCCACCCGCAGAGCATTGTCCAGATAGTCTGGCGGTCGAACCTGTAAATGTGGCGCAATAGCAGGGATACTTGGGAAAGGAACAACGCTTCCACCAACGTTATTTCGTACCGACAAAACCACATGATCCAATGGTCTTAGCATAGAGTATCTAGGGTGGTCAGTAGTGAAACTAAACTGATAGCGAACAGGACCAAAGTTTGCCGATTCCCAACGGGCATAATAGTTCCCCCCAGCTACTGGACCGGTAGTCACTTGAATTCCCTCTGGATTAAACCAACCTACAAAGTTATATCCTAGGCGAACAGGCTGTTGGATAACACCGAATACTTCAGGGAAGGTATTAAAGTCATGAAGGTCTACCACTTGAACTTGCGGACGAGCATAATCAGCATCTGCAATAAATACAGCCTTAAGCTCTTCACCCCATAATGCTCTTAAAACTAAGTCTTCCGTGATTCGATGATGGAAGCTGTTTAAAGCAAAAGGAGCCGTTGGAATCATACGGTTCTGACGTGCCAAACTGTCTAGACGAGAAGGTTCCCCAGATACGATCTCCCATCCCATAAAGAGATAACCAGGACGATCAGGGATAACAACATTGGCGCGATCAATGGTCTGCATGTAACGAACATCTAGAGTCTTTGCTCCACCTTGTCCATCATAGTTCTCCAGAGTAACGGTCAAATCCGCTGACTCTAAGAAACTCACCACCTCTGGTCGTGCTAAAAATTCGTCAGAGTCTACCACTGCCCAAAAAGCCAGCTTTGGACGTCCAAACACATCAAAGAGACCTGGCATTCCTACATTACGCCAGCCATGATCATCATCTCTTAGCCAGAAGGTCACTGCTTCAATAATATCTGCATACTCCCTATAGATTTGGAAAAGTTCTGCAAACTGAACCGCTTGTAACATCTCTTCCCTCTCTGTTAAAGGAGCACCATGATGTTGATTATAATAGGTGCCATGAGGAATATCCATCTCCGTAATGGAAAGACGAGGCACCATATGGACAGCTGCCAGTCGCCTAAACTGACTTAGCTGTTGAACAGGGAAGTGGTTAAATTGTCCTGTCATAAGCAACTCATAGAAATGGGCGCGGTTTTGTGCAAAAACATCGGTAAACACTTGGATGGAGTACCTTACATCCTCTGCAACAATCCACCCTGTCCAGAAGTGAGACTGCATTCCGATAACATTAATCAGGGGCAGGTAAGGGTGGTTGTTTCTCTCATCAACCATCCAACGATTGTTCATCTCAATAACCATATCCGCAATGGCATAATTCTTGGGTACAATTTCTTCATTGAAATCATTGTAATATAGGGGCACATCAAAATGACGTCCATGACGCTCTAATGCCAAGCGAGTAAATACAAAAGCATCGTAGATAAAGTCTGTAGGGTCATTTTGCTCATGCCATAGTTCGTAATCTCCAGGGATTTCTGCGCCTCCTCCTGGTGGTCTTGTATTGTAAGCAATCCACCAGTTACTGATGCTACCACCCGTACCAAATCCTGGATGACGAACATGATTACGCCAACAATCTTCTGGGTTATCTCGCTCATAGTTCACCCCGTACCAGAATACTTCATTGAGCACGTCCCAGCCTACAATATCATCAATGGTAGCGTCTACAATGGTGTCAATAAACAGACGCATTCTGGCCTCTGCTGCTGTACGATTCATATGTGCAGCACCTGGCCACCCTGGGGATTGACTATGCCACACTAAGGTATGGCCGTGATGAGGAATATTGTTATAGTTGGCCCAGTTAATCACTGTGCGGGCTGCCCCTCCAGGGTTTAACCCTATAGGTGTAGGATTGTTCCCCCATATGGGTCCCGGTTTCAAAGCATTCTCTGCAGTAACTTGGTTATAGTGGAAATTGAACATATCCGTTAGCCATGGTGCAATCTGAGCAGGCTCTATGATGTTTCCAATAGGGAAGTAATCTGCAAAGGTCTCATGTAAGCTTGGGGTGTCGTAGCGATCACGCCAAAACTCCCACAATCCAGCCCTTGTAAGGGGCTCTTCATTGGGTGTTGCCACATTAATCTGGAAACGATCCATATACCAAGTCAATGGCATGTTCTGAGCATTTGTCCCTGCTATACGGATATCCACAAAGTTAATGGGACTGTCTATGGATTGAGGACGAGTAAACACATTAAATTCAACCCATTCTCCCATAGGCATCACTACATAATCATTTCCTACACTTGGTCTGGCAACGCCAGCAGCTGCGTTCACTTGAGTAACAGGCCACCTTACTGTATTGGGACCCCCTCGTGGTGTGGTTCTGCCTGGATTGCCTTCGATTGGCACATAAACCATAAAACGAATCTCATAACCCCATCCTGCTGGCAATGGTGGGTTAAAAGTGGCTCGAATGGTATTTTGTGCCTGAGTGTTGTTCACAGGCAAACCTTCTCTGGAGATACGTAGGGCATTGGTGTTGCCATCATAACCCACAGTAGCTCCAGTAGCTCGAACTACTCCAGGAGGAACACCTGGAGCGGCCACTGGTCCAGGAGCAAAAGTTACAACTGCACCTGATCCTGGAGTAAAGTAAGCGTCATTACCAAAGCGCACCACAATGTCATTAGGTGCTTGTGTGGTTGCTAAATTACTTTCACCCTCCTGATAAGATAACTCTTCACTGTAAGGATTAGCTTGTGCCGTTGCTGAAAACAGACCCACACTGCTTAGGATCATAACTCCAGCAATAATAACAGCAACTATCCCTTTACACATCATTGGTTTCATTGGCTTCATTGATACTCTCCTTTCTTGAAATCATTGTCCCTTCTTGTTCTCTTGGTTACACATTATATTTCCTTCTTTTTCCTTTCCTTAATAAGCTTTGCTTCCTCTTCATGATTCTTGGGCAAGGAAACACGGTATTTCAATGCCGTGAGGAATTGCCCTCCTCCCTTCTAATCTTTGTTGTTGTTTTCGAATCTTTGTTCGCTG
>JGI20163J15578_10000302_pt1 | contig 20455 bp, 17 predicted proteins | sample TergutCu122P1_FD_15578 | JGI IMG/M metagenome (IMG submission 15578)
TGTCGCTGCGCCAGATCCACTGCTAGGCAGTGACGTCCATGTTGCGGAGCTTGCACACAAAGTACCCCTTGTGGGTGTGACCGAGCGAATGAGGAAACAAAGGGTTGCGCAGTATCCCGACTTGGTCGGGAAAGAAGCATACCCTTTATAAATCAATTTTAGCTGGTTAAAAACCCCGAGTTTTGAGTTTTAATCCCATACTGATGGTTTCCCACAACCATCAGTATGGGATTTTTAATGGCTAATTTGAATAAATCAGTCTGATTTTAAAAGAGGTATTTTGATGAGTATTAGAAAATTTAACAAAGTAATGTCTGCAAACAGAGGCGAGATTGCGATTAGAACTTTCCGCGCCTGTATGGAGCTTGGAATAAAAACTGTGGCAGTCTATTCAAACGAAGACAGGCTTTCGCTTTTTAGAACAAAAGCAGATGAGGCCTATCTTATTGGAAAGGGAAAGGGGCCTATTGAGGCTTATCTTGGAATAGATGAAATTATAGAACTTGCGAAAAAGAAAGAGGTGGATGCGATTCACCCGGGGTATGGGTTTTTGTCTGAGAATCCGCTCTTTTCGGAAGCGTGCGAAAAGGCAGGGATTGTTTTTATTGGGCCTACTTCGCAGCAGCAAAAAACTCTTGGGGATAAGGTTTCTGCGCGTCATGCGGCGATTGCCACAGGGGTGCCTGTTGTGGCCGGGAACAGACAATGCTATTTCTGCTGATGAGGATGCGTTGAAGTTTGCGAAGACGCACGGCTATCCGATAATAATTAAAGCTGCGGCAGGTGGCGGCGGCAGAGGGATGAGGGTTGCGAATAATCAGGAGCAGCTTCTCGAAGGGCTTTCGAGCGCGCGAAGTGAAGCGAAAGCATCTTTCGGAGACCCGACTGTTTTTCTTGAAAAATATCTTGCGAAACCAAAACATATTGAAATCCAGGTAATGGGAGACAAATACGGAAACATCGTCCACTTTTTTGAAAGGGACTGTTCGATACAGAGGCGTCACCAGAAGGTTGTGGAAATAGCGCCTTCTATTACGCTTTCGCAAAAAATGAGGGAGCAGCTTTATGCTGATGCGATCAAACTGACTAAGCAGGTTGGCTATCAGAATGCCGGTACTGTTGAATTTTTGATTGATCAGCAGGGGAATTATTATTTTATAGAGATGAATCCGCGGCTTCAGGTTGAACATACGGTGACGGAACTTATAACAGGCCGGGATCTTGTTCATACTCAGATAAGGGTTGCGGAAGGGTATAAACTTAGCGATTCGGAAATAGGGATTCCAGACCAGAGCGCAGTCAAGAGAAGCGGGTTTGCGATTCAGTGCAGAATAACTACAGAAGATTCGGAAAATAATTTTGCTCCGGATATTGGCACTATTAAGGCATACAGGTCTCCTGCGGGAATGGGCGTGCGGCTTGATGCGGGCAATGCGTTTACTGGAGCCAGAATTACTGCTTCGTATGACTCTCTTCTTGTAAAACTTTGCGGATGGGGGCTTACATTTGACAAAGCGACAAATGTTGTAAGAAGGGCTCTTGCGGAGTTCAGGATAAGGGGTGTAAAAACAAATATTCCGTTTCTTGAAAATGTTGTAACAAATCCTATTTTTATTGCGGGTAACTGCGATACTTCGTTTATAGATTCGAATCCGGAACTTGTAATCGGGAAAAAGAAAAAAGACAGGGCGACCAAGATACTTAATTATCTTAGCGATGTAACGGTTAACGGGCAGGGTTCTTTTAAAAAGCCGAGCGTAAAACCTGTGCTTCATGAAGCTGTGGTTCCGGAAGTTGCAAGCAGCGAAACCAGGCCTGCGGGAAGCAGGGATCTCTGCAAAAAGCTTGGAACGCAGAAGTTTTTGGAATGGGTGCTTGCGGAGAAGAAACTTCTTGTTACAGATACGACTATGAGAGATGCTCATCAGTCTTTGCTTGCAACAAGGGTGAGAACTCATGATTTATTAAAAATTGCAGAGCCTATGTCTTATTACGGAGCAGAGCTTTTTTCTCTTGAAATGTGGGGAGGAGCGACTTTTGATGTTGCATTAAGGTTTCTGAAGGAATCTCCGTGGAAAAGAGCTTGAAAAAATGGGAGCTCATATTCTGGGTATAAAAGATATGGCAGGGCTTTTAAAGCCAATGGCTGCAACCAAGCTTATAACAGCTCTTAAGGCAGAGGTGGCTATTCCTGTGCATTTGCATACGCATGACACTTCGAGTAACGGAATAGCGGCATTGCTCAGGGCTGTTGAAGCCGGAGTTGATATTGTGGATGCTGCGATTGCGGCAATGTCGGGGCTTACTTCGCAGCCGAATCTTAATGCGCTTTGTGCGGCACTCGAAGGTTCTGAAAGGGATCCTAAACTTAATGTTCCAAAGCTTAACAAAGTTTCCAACTACTGGGAAACTGTTCGAACTTATTACTTTCCGTTTGAGTCCGGGCTTAAGAGCGGAACAGCAGAGGTTTATTACCACGAGATACCGGGTGGTCAGTATTCGAATTACAAACCAATGGTCGAAGGTCTTGACCTGGGGCATAAGTGGGAAGAGTGCAAGCAGATGTACCGCGATGTAAATATGCTTTTTGGCGATGTAATTAAGGTAACTCCTTCTTCGAAGATTGTTGCGGATATGGCAATGTTTCTTGTTAAGAGTAATATAACAACAGCAGATGTTATTCAAAAAGCTCCTGAGCTTACATTCCCGCAATCTGTTATTGATTTTTTTAAGGGTATGATTGGGCAGCCGTATAAGGGTTTTCCAACAGAACTGCAGAAGGCGATATTAAAGGGCGAGTAGCCTATAACTTGCAGCCCCGGCGAGCTTCTTGAGCCTGCTGATTTTGAAGCGGAAAGAAAAAAAGCAGAAGAAACTGTGGGGCATTCTGTGGGCGACAAAGACCTTATGTCTTACCTCTTGTACCCTCATGTTTTTGTTGATTATGCCAGACATACTGAAAAATATGGAGACACTTCGGTAATTCCTACTCCTGCATTTTTCTTTGGGCTTGGTCTGGGAGAAGAGATTTCTGTTGATATTGATCAGGGGAAAACAATTATAATTAAGCTTAATGCTATTGGCGGTGTTCAGGCTGATGCTACGAGGCAATTGTACTTTGAACTCAATGGTCTTGCGAGAACTGTTGCTGTTAAGGATAAATCTCTCGAAAGCACGGTTGCAGCAAAAGCCAAGGCAGATAAGGTTAATAAAAAGCATGTTGGCGCGCCAATGCCTGGAAAGATTTTTAAGATTGTTGCCAAGGTTGGCGCTGCGGTCGCGGAAGGCGATGTTGTTATTGTTGCAGAAGCAATGAAAATGGAAACCAACATAAAGGCTCCTGTTGCAGGGAAGATTAAGAGAGTTCTTTGCGAATTGGGTGATGTGGTGGAAAAAGAAGACTTGCTGGTAGAGATTGAATAGCTAAAAACGACTGCTTGAGATGCGAAAGAAGGCTGGAGGCTGGTACGCGCGAGCCGTCCGCTAGGCGAAGCGCAACAGCCGCAAGCCGTGTATATAGCCTTAAATATTGATTGGATTAAGAGATTTGCACCGCTTTAACTCTTGTTAAGGCGGTGTTTTTTTTGAACGAAGAAGCTATTAACTGGTTTGGGGTTCTTCCTCACCGTGGCGAACAAAAAGCAGGCAGATACAAGCTAATACATACGTAACGATGGCGTATATCCAAAGAGACTGGTGAAAATAAAGGCACTCGCAAGAGTAGTTGTAAACAGACTCATAATACTGATAAAGAGGCTTGCAATAACTGCAATAATGTTTTGACATATCCAGAATAAAACCGTATAGCGGCGTTGTGATAAGTTGCGAGCTAAAAGAGAAAAGGTAATAATAGCCGATAAACAAACCGATTTTAGCTGGCCCGGAAATACGTACTATCATGGGCAGTGAGTTAATATTGATACAAGCCCAAAACACGCCGCTGAAGAAAAGTATTACATGTACAATCCAGAAATTAGTTATAAATATCATAGGTACAAAAAGAACGATCATGCCTGCAAGACCAATAAAGATGACATTGCGGCGCCCAATTTTTGCACCCAAAAGCCCGGATGGAAAAGCAAACAATATAACGCCGATTCCAATAACGCCCAATGATATGGATGCCTGCCCTGCATCTAAGTCTAATACTGCTCCAGCGTACAAACTAAAGAAAGTTTCAATGGCATTGTAGCCCATAAACCAAAAGAATATGGCGCTCAGGATTAATATACAACTCTTTCTTTCCTGTGCACTTAGTTTAATTTCAGTCTTTTTAGCTTCTTCTTTTGAAAGCAAAGGAGGATATATAGGTTCGCGAACAAATATGATCAATATAGCAAGAGAGAGCAGCGCAATGATGCCGCTTACCAGAAATGGCAGGGGGAAGCCGCCTAGTCCAAACAGTATACCGCCGCCTAAAAAGGCTATTACTGCACCCACTCCCCCCACGAGGTTTACAATACCATTGGCCTGACTTCGAAAAGGTCCGGGAATTAAATCCGGCATAAGTGATACAGCAGGGGTGCGCCAGACGCCCATCATGAAGGTAAATATAATCACCACAGCCATAAAAGACCAAAGCTGGTAAGTCATGTGCGGAATGAAGACAAAAAGTAAAACGCTTACAGGGATACCTATTAATAAAAAGGGCATGCGGCGGCCGAACCTTGTACGGGTACGGTCGCTCAGTTTGCCAAAAAGAGGTTGAAAAACAACGCCAAAGAAGTTGTCAATTGACATGATAACACCAATAAGGAAAAAGCTGATTCCAAAATATTCATCCAATATCCGCGGAACAAAGGCATTATATACGCTCCATAAAATCATAGAAGCGAAAAAACCAAAAGACAAAAAGAGTGTTTTTTTTATATCCAGTTTATTTTCTGACATTTTTCATACCTCTTCGCCTGTGTTTCCGGCATGTTTTCCGGGCAATAGACTGATGCGCTAAAGTGTGCCTGTATTAAGGTTCTCATTGTCATCATTGTATATTGAAGTGCTGTATAGCGCAATGAGCCATACCTTACTATCTGCTTTTCTTTTTTTAGGCTTGCAGCTTTTTTCTATTATATTTATCCTTAGAAAGATATTTCTGGAAGTAAATTTGAGAATACAGGGGACTGCAACCCTCGTTCTGTCGGCGAATAAAGCGCAGGAAAAGGAAAGGTAATGAAGGATAAAATATTTTATAACAATAAAGGCGCAGAGCTTTCTGCTTTGGGAAAATATGACGAAGCAGAGAGCTGTTTTAAACAAGCTCTTGAGCTGGAGCCCTGGGATTGCTCCCGCGAACCAACGCCTTGTGATTATATGATTATGTACAATATTGGTTATGTCCTTCTGAAAAAAGGCGACAAAAAAGAATATGTAAAATGGTTTGACCAGGCTTTTGGCAATGCAGCCAAAGAGAATAAGGGATTTCTCGCGCTTGATTGCGGGCTTGCCTGTTATGGCGTTGGGCTTTATGAAGAAGCTGAAAAATATTATGGTCTTGCATTTTCTTTTGGGGAATCTTCTGCGGAATATTGGAACAGGGTAGGTGTTCTCTCTTTTGTAACAGAAAGTTATGAAAAAGCAAAAGAATGTTTTGAGAAAGCAGTTTCTCTTGAGCCGGATCATGCGGATGCGCTCTATAACCTTGCGGACACATACGATGAGCTTGGGTTGCCGGAAAAAGCAGCCGAAGCAAGGGCTAAATACTCTGCGTTAGCTGCTGAAGAAGAGTAGGCGCTTAGCCCAGCGAGTTTTCTATTTCTATCGCGCGGTTAAATGATGCAGAAACAGCATCTATTACAGTTGAATTAAAGGCTTTTTCTTCGAGAGCCGAGAGTCCTTCTATGGTTGTTCCTGCAGGAGATGAAACAGCAGTTACTAAGTCCATTGGTTTTTTGCCGGTATCTTTTAATGTTTCATAAGCGCCTTTTAAAACTTCGGCAGATATTTTAAGAGAATCATCATAAGAAATTCCTGTTTTTACTCCTCCCATTGCAAGAGCATGAATAAACTGAAAAACAAACGCAATTGCCGAGCCGGAAAGAGCAGTAAATGCTGCTATCTGTTTTTCGGGTATAACAAAAGCCTTTCCTATGGATTCTGCAATTAAAACTGCATTGTTCTTAAATTCTTCGTCTGCTTTTTCGTGAAAAGAAACAGCGGTTGTAGAATATCTGCTCTGTGCAGCAATGTTGGGCATAAATCTGCATATATTATTTGTTTTTATTTTTTGCGCTAAGAGAGATATGGATTTTCCTGCGATAACCGAAATAATATTTTTGCCAAAGATTTTAATTTCTGAAGAAAAAAGATTTATTTCTTCCAGTGTTTTATCTATATCCTGCGGTTTTACTGCAAAAATTATGGTATTGGCGGAAGTAAAAAGCTCTTTGCAAGAGCTGGTTTTTTCTATGTTGGAAGAAAAAAGATTTTCTGTTTTTTGTTTTGATTTATCATAAACAAAAATATTACAGTCTGCATGAGCTTCTGTAACTCCTTTTGCAATGGCTTTTCCCATATAACCGAAGCCAAGAATGCCTATATTTTTTATCATAAAAGTTCTGCTGAGTTACTGAGTATAACAAAGTGTGTCCCGGCCTGGCAGCAGGGACACTGAATACTTTCGGTTACCGCTCGCCTAATACTCTATCCCAGGTTCTTGTAAACATTATATTGTTTTCTCCAAGATCTAAAAGAATCTCGCTGTTCAGTAAGGTTTCCTTAGTCAAAAAAACAGCAGGGTTGTTGCGCAGTTCTTCACTTACAAGTTCATAAGCAGGAATATTTGGCGCAAGAAAAAACACATATTCCATATTTGCCGCAGCAACTTCCGGTCTTAGCATAAAATTAATAAAACTATATGCAAGATCAACATTTCTTGCAGTTACAGGCATTACAAAGTTGTCAACTGCTATTGTTGTGCCTTCGATTGGTATTGCAAATCTTACATCATCGCTTTCTGCCATTGCCTGAAGCACATCTCCGCTATAACCATGCGATATAAAAAATTCTCTGGAGACAAGCCCTCTTCTATATTGCTCTGCATCAAATCTTGCCAGGTTTCTTCTCCACTCAATTAATAAGTCTCCGGCTAGTTCGTGTTCTCTAGGATCTATTGAATTCATGCTAAAACCAAGGTACTTTAATGCAGCTCCTATAGTTTCTCTCATATCATCCAGCATTGTCATTCTTCCTGCAAATCTTGAGTCCCCAAAAACTCCCCATGAAGGAACAAAGTCTTCGCCAACTACGCTCGCAAGATAACCAATGCCTGTGCTGCCAACCATATAAGGCACACTGAATCTCATTTCCGGATCAAGGGTAAATGGGTGAAATTTTGGATCTATGTTAACAAGATTAGGTATTCTTGAATGATCTAGTTCTCTTAACATGCCCTGGTGAATCATTATTTGCACCATATAACATGTTGGGACAACAATATCGAAGCCGCCGCTGCCTGCCCGAAGCCTTGCATACATTGTTTCGTTGCTGTCGTAAAAATCCATTATAACTCTAACGTTATACTCTCGCTCAAATTGTCTCACCAGGTCCATTTTGATGTAATCAGACCAGATGAAGATAAAGAGCCTTTCTTGTGTTCTTCCGCATCCTGTAAGCATAAAAAGGACCAGAAAAACCACTAAACCAAAAAACATTTTTTTCAATTCAATTTCCTCCTAGAAATTCTTTGATATATTAGTGCTAACAAAAATGTTAGCATTAAAAATATGGTTGATAATGCATTTATTACAGGCGGGGTTCCAAATCTTATCATGCTGTATATATGGATTGTAAGTGTAGAAGCCCCCGGACCTGCTGTAAAAAACGTAACAATAAAGTCATCAAGCGACAATGTTATTGAAAGCATCGCTCCTGCAAGAAGCCCAGGCGCAAGTAACGGTATGTATATTTTTCTAAAAAGCGTCCACCCGTGCGCTCCAAGATCCTTTGCTGCCTCCACAATTTTATAGTCGAAATCTTGAAGCCTTGCAAGTATTGTTATTGCAACAAAGCTTATGCAAAATGTTATATGCCCCAGTATGATTGTAACAATGCTAAGAGGCATTCCTATGGATACAAAGAAAAGAAGCAGGCTCATTCCCATCAATATATCCGGAATTACAAGCGGAATTGATATAATGCCCATATGTACTTTCTGTATCTTTGTTTTATATCTGTGAAGCGCAAATCCTGCAAGGCTTCCTAAAACAAGGGAAACTACTGTGGATACACCTGTTACAATAAGTGTGTTTTCAAGGGATCTCCACACATTGCGGTCTGCAAAAAGCCGCTCGTACCATTGCAAAGTAAATCCGCCCCACACAGTACCAAATCTTGATGCGTTAAATGAATTAGCCACAAGAATAATAATCGGTGCCCAGATAAAAGTTAGAATTATTATTGTAAGTATTAAAGGAAATTTGCTGTGTTTCACTTATCGAGAGCCTCCACAGCAGAAATTTTGCCGGACTTTTTTGATTTTCTTACTAATATTTGTATTAAAAACGGTATCATAACAGCAAGTATAAGGACTGTGGATAATGCGCTTCCTCTCGGAAGGTCTCTGTCTGTAAATACTCTTCTGGCAATTCTGTTTCCAAGCATTTCGCAGGTCGGACCGCCTACTAAGTCAGGTATAACGTATGAGCCAAGCGTTGGGATAAAGACAATCATGGTAGCAGAGATAATACCTACGCTTATGCCGGGCAGAAAAATAGTAATAAAAGATTGGATGCCTGAACTTCCAAGATCCCTTGCTGCTTCAAGAAGCTGAAAATCAAATTTCTCTGCTGCTGCATACAGCGGAAGAATTGCAAAAGGTAAAAATGAATAAACAAGAACAAGCAAGACAGCGCCTTCATTGTATAAAAGAGGTGTTCCTGGCGGTATAAGCCTTAAAAAAGTCAGGGTCTGGCCAATAAACCCTTCCGGATGAAGAAGGGTTTTCCATGCAAAAATTCTTATTAAAAAGTTTGTCCAAAAAGGAACAATAATAAGAAGCATAAGGTTCTGCTGCCATTTTTTCTCCATTCGTGCTATGGCATAAGCAACCGGTATTCCAAGAAGAAGGCAAATAATTGTATTAAGAAAACTTAGCCGCAATGTTCTTATGAGTATTCTGAGAAAAGACATATTTGTTATTTCTGAATAAGCGCTGAGAGTGAATCCTACCCCGATATTGCCGAATGGGTCAGATGTGCGAAAACTTATGAGTACTACCAGAAGTGTAGGTATAAGAAAAAATATCAAGAGCCAGGTAAAAGAGGGGAAAGTTATTAGTTTTTCCTGAATATTTTTTAGTAAGTCTTTCTTCATCTATTTTTCGTGTTTATTCTCTTCATCTGTAATTATATTTTCTTGGCTGCTTTCATCTTCGTCTAAATTAGGCTCATCATCTTCCGGCTCTTCAATATCCGGAATAGTGAGAAGCTGTTCATCTGCTTCCCTGTATTTCTCAAGCATATAGCAGTCATCTGCATGCCATGATATCCATACGTCATCGTCCCACTTGGGCGGCGTTTCGTCAAGCAGGTAACGTCTATGCAGTTTTTGGGTTGTAAAAAGCCACTCGCCGGATCTTACCCAGTATTTTGTAGATGTTCCTACATAAACCATGTTTTCAACAACCCCTTTAAGGATGTTAACTTTTCTATGCTCTTCGGGCTCTGTTTTTGACATATTTATTTTTTCCGGTCTTATACTTACATGGACAGGATCGCCTGCTTTAAGTTTTCTGTCATTGAAACAAATTATTTTTCCTATCCCATCTATGTTTATTTTTGCATATTCCTTGTCAATTATTTTTGTTACCCAGCCATCGAGAAAATTTGTGTCGCCGATAAATGCAGCTGTAAAACTGCTTACAGGACTTTCGTAAATCTCGACAGGAGTTCCTACCTGCTCTATGCTTCCTTTATCCATGACAGCCATTCTGTCGCTAAGGCTCATTGCCTCTGTCTGGTCATGAGTAACAAACAGAAAAGTAATCCCAACCTCATCATGAATCTGGTCAAGTTCTATAAGCATTCTCTGGCGCAGTTTTAAATCGAGGGCAGCAAGAGGCTCGTCAAGAAGAAGTACCTGCGGCTTGTTAATAAGAGCTCTTGCAATAGCAACTCGCTGCTTTTGCCCGCCGCTTATGTGGGCAGGTTTTCTGTCTGCTTCATATTCCAGCTGAATAAGCGCAAGCATTTTATCAACTTCGTAATTGACTTCTTTTTTACTTTTTCCTGCGACTTTAGGACCGAATGCAATATTTTCTCTTATAGTCATGTGCGGAAAAAGCGCATAACTCTGGAATACTGTATTAACTTTTCGTTTTTCCGGGGGGAGAGCAGTAATGTCCGCTCCGTCAAGGATGATTCTGCCATTATCAGGAGTTTCAAACCCTGCGCATAGCCTAAGTAAAGTTGTTTTACCGCAACCGCTTGGACCGAGTAGAGAAAAAATTTCACCTTTATTGATAGCTAATGAGATGTTTTTGACGGCAGCGACATTGCTGTAACTTTTGCTAAGGTTCTCGAAAATAAGAAAATCTTTCATTCCTGGGCATAATTTCCTCTAATAATTATATTATTATAAAAAAATATTTTTTATGCAATAGAATTTTTTATAATAATTAATAATTTATAGCAGCCCAAAAATTTATTTGCCGGCGGAGCGAGAGTCGCGGGCAAGTCTTGCTTGCACATCCGCCGAATAAGTGAGAGTCGCGGGCGTGCAAGCACGCACACAAAGTACCCCTTGCGGGTGTGACCGAACGACGAGGCGGAACCTTTTATGCAGGAAAATGAGCAGGCTTATTGCTCTTTTTGAGGGTTCGAAAGCCATCGCGCCTTAAAAAATCATATACAATAATTGCAACCGAGTTTGACAGATTAAGAGACCTCGCTCCGGCAAGCATTGGGATTCTTATACAATTGCTGTAGTTTTTTATAAGCAAATCTTCCGGAAGCCCCATAGTCTCTTTGCCAAACATCAAAAAACAGTTTTCCGTTACTTCGACATCAGTATAATTTTTTTCTGCCTTAACCGTGACATAATAAAAGGCAGCGGCGCTGTTCTTGCTGAAAAAATCATCAAGATTTTTATATACACTGATATTTACATCTTCCCAGTAGTCGAGCCCTGCGCGCTTTAAATATTTGTCGTTTATGGAAAACCCCAGCGGCTCAATTAAGTGAAGATTCGCACCGGTTGCAGCGCAAGTTCTTACGATATTGCCGGTGTTTTGAGGTATTTCAGGTTCATGAAGCACAATATTTATTGGCATAATTTGCTCTTATCAGTATCATAATATAAATAGATGCTTTTTTGTTAAATAGGCTGGCTGAAATTGTTGAAAAAAATATGGTATATATATATTGTAGAATGTTGCGATAAAACGCTTTATACTGGAATAACTACCGAGCTTGAAAGAAGGCTCGAAGAGCATAATAACTCTGCCCAAAAAGGAGCATATTACACAAGAATCAGAAGACCTGTGAAGCTCGTGTACCATGAAACAGCAGCTACCAGGGCAAAAGCAATGGAAAGAGAAGCAAAAATAAAGAAAATGGCAAGAGATTCCAAAATCAAATTAATAGCCCAATGCCGTGGTATGTAGGCAGATTGCAGCAAGAGGTATATTTTACTAATGAAAGAAAAAAGCAGAAAGATTTATCATGTTGGAATTGACATTGGTTCTACGACTGTCAAAATAGTTTTGATTGACCCAACAACAAAGGAAATTATCTACTCTGATTACAGAAGGCATAATGCAGATATTCCGGGAACGCTGGTCTCAATACTCTCTGTAATTTTGCTTTTATATCCTGATATGTACTTTATAACTGCTGTGTGCGGCAGCGGCAGCTTATCTATCTCCAAAAAAATCGGAGCTTTTTTTATCCAGGAAGTTGTTGCCAACTCTCTTGTGATAAGGAATTTTTATAAAGATGCAAGGGTCTCCATAGAACTTGGCGGACAGGACGCAAAGGTAATTTTTTTCTCGCAAGACGAAGAAACAGGTCAGCTTATTGCTTCTGATATGCGCATGAATGGAAGCTGTGCAGGAGGCACTGGCGCATTTATTGATCAGGTTGCAGAACTTCTCTCTATTAAAATAGAAGATTTTGGAAAGCTTGCGGATCAGGGCATCAAGGTTTACGATATTTCCGGAAGATGCGGAGTTTTTGCAAAGACAGATATTCAGCCGCTGTTAAATCATGGCGCTTCAAAAGAAGATATTGCTCTTTCCACTTTTCATGCAATTGCAAAGCAGACAATCGGCGGTCTTGCTCAGGGCATGGAAATAAAACCAAAAGTAATTTTTGAAGGCGGTCCGCTTACTTTTAACAAAAGGTTAATTACAGTTTTTAAAGAACGGCTTGGCTTAAAAGACGATGAAGTTATAATTCCGGAGCAGCCCGAGATTCTCGTTGCCTACGGCGCTGCGCTTTCTATTGGTATTATGTTTTCGCCGGACTCTTCCGAAGCAGCGTTATCCTCGCACAATACGCAAAAAGAAGCCAAATCTTTGCCGGACTTTCGCTGGACTTCGAGCCAGTCTGGCAAAGGGCTGGACTTTGAGCCTCTCGCACAGCAGACTGATGAGAACTCACAAGTGTGGGAGAAAATATCTCCAAAAGAAAACAACCGGGCTGCTGGAGGCAATGCTGTCGCAGGCAATGCACTAAGAGCAATAGAGCTTATTAAAAAAATTAAATCTCAAACAGCAAAGCATTCGCAGGATAATGCAATTGTGCAGGAAGCTCTCTTTTTTGATTCAGACGCGGAGCGAGAAGATTTTTTTAAAAGGCACAAAAATTTGCATCAGGCTTACATTGTTCCCGAAGGCTGTAAAGAAATTGATGTTTATATTGGAATAGATGCGGGCTCAACGACCTCGAAGATAGTGTTAGTGGATACCGAATGCCGCATGGTAGACAGCTTTTATTCCAGTAATCACGGAGATCCGTTTAAAGTAGTTAAATATGCTCTTTTAAGGCTTTATGAAAAATATCAGAATATGGGAATCAAACTTAATGTGCTTGGGCTGGGAACAACAGGATACGGAGAAATGCTTTTTTCCAAAGCATTTCTCGCAGATTACCATACTGTTGAAACTGTTGCGCACGCAGAGGCTGCCCAGTTTTTTGTGCCTGATGTAAGCTTTATTCTCGACATCGGCGGGCAGGACATGAAAGCCATAAGTTTGAGGAAAGGCATAGTTACCGGAATTGTCCTAAACGAAGCCTGCTCCGCCGGGTGCGGCTCTTTTGTTGAAACTTATGCAAAATCCCTTGGTATTTCTGTGGAACACATTGCAGAGCTTGCTTTCCGTTCGACTAACCCTTCGCAGCTTGGGTCAAGGTGCACAGTTTTTATGAACAGCTCGATTATTACTGAGCAAAAAAACGGCAAAAAGACAGAAGATATTTTGGCTGGAATCAGCCGCTCTATTATAGAAAATGTTTTTACAAAAGTTGTAAGGGTTTCCAACTTTAATGATCTTGGCGAAAAAATAGTTGTACAGGGCGGAACTTTTAAAAACGAAGCAGTGCTTCGCGCTTTTGAGCAGTATACCGGCAGAAAAGTTGTAAGAGTACCCTATCCCGGAGAGATAGGCGCCTTTGGAATTGCGCTTCTTGTAAAAAAGCGCATGGAAGAAATAAGCGAAATGCAGGGCGCTAATACGAGAGCGCAAAGCAGGTTCCAGGGCTTTGAGGCAATCCGCGAACTCGATTATGCTAAAAGGCCTTCTGTTGTATGCAATTTTTGTGCAAACCAGTGCAGCAGAGCGATAGTCTCTTTCACTAACGGCAGCACTCACATAACAGGGAATAGATGCGAGCGCGGAGAGATCGTAGGCTGCGAAACAGAGCCTGATATAAAACAAAAACTTAAAGATACAACAAAGAAGCTTGCATCTATTCCCGACACAATGAAGCTGCATGATCAACTGCTTGCGGGAAATTATCCTGTAAAAAAAGTTTACGATTGTAAAGTTAAAATAGGTATTCCGAGAACACTTGAGTTCTGGAACAGCATTCCTTTCTGGAAAACTTTTTTTACAGCTTTGGGCTTTGAAGTTGTGCTCTCTTCGCCGTCAAGTTATGACATCTTCGAAAAAGGACTGCAATATGTTCCGTCAGATACCGCATGTTTTCCTGCAAAACTTGTTCACGGCCATGTGGAAGATCTTGTAACAAAAGGCGTTGACCGAATATTTCTCCCAATGATGATTCGAATGCCTAAAGAAAATGATTCTGCAGACGGCAACCATACGTGCGTAATGCTGCAGGGATATTCCATGGTTGTGCGCCAAACCCATGATATTACTTTGCGAACAGGCATAAAACTGGATACGCCTATTTTCCATTGGTTTAACGAAAAACTTAAAAACAAGCAAATTTCTTCGTGGCTTGCCAAAGAGTTTTCAATAAAAGGCGATCTTGTTCGTGATGCGATTGAACAAGGAGATAATGCATTAAGGATTTTTAAATCAAAACTAAAAGAAGAGGGTTTAAAAGCTATTGAGTATATTAAAGGAACCGATAAGTTTGCAGTTGTTTTGGCTGGGCGGCCGTACCATTCAGATATGCTTATAAGCCATAATCTTTCAAGCCTTTTTACATCTTTGGGCATTCCTGTGCTTACACTTGACTCCCTGCCTGATCTTGAAAAACAGGATCTTTCAAAAGTGCGAATGGATACAATGATAAATTTTCATACAAGAATGATGGGGGCGGCAATAGCTGTTGCGAATCACCCTAATCTGGAGCTGGTTCAAATCGTAAGTTTTGGCTGCGGGCACGATGCTATTATTTCCGATGAAATGTTACGCGAGCTTAAAGAAAGGTGCGATAAAGAGCTGCTTATTCTCAAGCTGGATGAAGGTGAGTCTGCCGGACCGCTTAATATAAGAATAAAATCTTTTATAGAAACAGTAAAGTCGAGGCGGAAAAAAGCAGATGCAGCAGGCGAAACAACATCTGCCAAAAAACAACCTAAAAAAGTTTTATTTACCAAAAAAGATCGAAAAGAAAAAATTGTTCTTGCGCCAAATCTTTCGCCTGCATTTTCATATCTTTTTAGCCACGTAATGCGAGCTAGCGGCTTAAAAATGGAAGTGCTGCCCATAGCAGACAAAAGAGCAATAGAGCTCGGCAAAAAATATGTACACAATGATATTTGCTATCCTGCCCAGATAAATATCGGCGAAGCTCTTGCGTATCTTGAAACTACAGACAAAGATAAGTCGTTATTCGCAGTTGGGCTTGCAAAAAACTGCGAATCGTGCAGGGCAGGGCAATATGCAACGCTTGCGCGAAAAGCTCTTGATGAAGCAGGGTATCCAAATGTGCCTATTATTACAACAGGCGAAGATTATAAAGGGATACACCCTGGGTTTAGGTTTACAATTTTTCATCAGCTTAAAATGCTTTGGGGATTAACAATTGTTGATACTTTTGAAATGATGTTAAGACGCATAAGACCGTATGAAAAAATGAAAGGACTTGCAGACAATACTTTTAATCTTTATTTAAAGCTGCTAAGTGAAAATATTTCAAAAGGAAAAAATGTTCTGCTGAAAATTCTCGAAGATGCAATTAGTGCTTTCAATAGTATCGATATAAGCGATGAAAAAAGAAAACCAAGGGTAGGAATTGTCGGAGAGATATTGGTTAATTATCATCCTGCGGCAAATTGCTATATTGAATCATATCTTGAAATGAATGGCATGGAAGTTGTGCAGCCGGCAATGCACGATTTTTTCAGGAAAGAGGTTGTGGTTAACAGGGAGCTGGGAAGAAGAAAGCTGGCGCCGTTTGCATTTATGCGATATCTTATCCATGATATAACAGGCAAAGTTTTTGACTATGCTCATAAAAAAGTGTGGGAAATTGTTGATAAAAATTTCAGATTTGCCGAGCCAAGGGGCAATATCCACGGCATTGTAAATAATATAAGACCTTTTGTTGATTTATCCTATTCAGGCGCAGAGGGCTGGAAACTGCCGGGCGAGATACTGGAAATGTATGAATGCGGCGTGAAATCTTTTGTAATAATTCAGCCGTTTGGCTGTATTCCAAATCATATTGTTGGGAGAGGAATGATAAAAATGCTAAAAAAACAGTGTCCTAATTCGCAAATGATTGCTCTTGACTATGATCCTGATACAAGTATTGGAAATATTGAAAACAGGCTTCAAATGCTTATAATTAATGCAAAAGAACTGGAAAACAGAGAATCGCCGACGCAGCGAGAGTCGCGAGTGTGCTTACACACTTCATGACCCGAGCGAGGAGGTGAGCAAAAGGTGTTGTATCGTGGTACAATACCTTTTGTAAATAGATTTTAACCAGTATTGACTGATATAGCTATTTTTGATAGGTTGCATTATGCGAGTTGCCCATATTCACAGTGGCGTAAGAGGAATAGCTTCTTATGCGCTTAATTTATACAAATACTTCGAAAAAATAGGGGACAATACTCTGGTTGTCAGCGAAGCAAAATGGACAAAGCAGAAAATACCTGTTTATGAACCAAAATCTTTTTTAATAGCCGGAATAATGCCATGGGCAAGAAATATAGACGAAGTAGAAAGCAAGCTTCTGGAATTCAAGCCAGATGTTCTCCATCACCATCATCCTTCTGGCAGGCTTGATTTTAATATTAAAAGATTTAGAAAAGCACTTGATGTCCCATTAATCTGTACATTTCACATGGCTGTAGCTTCAAGGGAATATACAATAGATAAAATTATGAACACGTTTTTTAGGTTAACCAAGAGCAATTTTACAGATGCAACATGTTATGTTGCCATAAGTAAATTTGTAAGGGAACAGCTCTACAAGATAGGGGGAGTTCCAAAAGAAAAAATTGTGCTTCTTTATGCCGGAGTAGATCCAAATATTTTTAAACCTGTTCAATATGAGCCGCATGATACGCTTGAAGTTTTGTTTGTGGGGCAGATAACGCCGGAAAAGGGTATAGACAAACTCATTAGCGTTGTGCGAGAGCTGAATAAAGAGAGAAAAGTAAGGCTGAGTATTATAGGCAACGGAACTTTGAAAACAATTCTGATGAAAAGAACAAAAAACTGCCCGGAAATAAACTGGGTTGGCTTCCTTAACAGCCCGGAAAAAGTGGGAGAATATTATGCAAAAGCAGATGTTACTGTCATGCCCGTAAGATGGGATGAAGCATTTTCGTACATACCCATAGAATCGCTTTCAAGCGGAACGCCTGTAATTGCTTCCCGCCTTGGAGGAACTACAGAGATTATCCAGGAAGGGAAAACAGGACACCTCTTTACTGCCAGAAAATATGATGAACTTTATGCAATATTAAAAAATGCCGAAATACCAAAACTTTGGGAAATGGGCAGCGTAGGTCGTGAATATATTCTTGAAAAACATACGCTTGACACATTTGGGGCAAAGTATAAATCTCTTTATGAAAATGTAATCAATAACCCCGGAAATATTAAACAAATAGATTAGCCGAGGGTTATACAGAAGTTTACCTTTGTTTCAAAAATTTATGCGAGGCAGCCGAAGGCTATCCCGAAGCTTTAAAGAAAAATTTACTTTTGTTTTATAATTTATTCGAGACAAATCGAGGTCTGCTTAATAAAGTTTAAATGCGCGGATTGACTAATATGTATGATTTTGACAAAATACTTGGAAAGTATCATGAGTCAGGAGACGTGTTCTGGATATGAATCATAAGCTGTTGGAAATTGGCCGGGATCGGCTTACAATCGAAAACCTTGTTGCTGCAGCAAAAAAACAAATTGAAGTGCAGTTATGTAATTCTGCTGAATTTGAAGAGAGAATTACTTCAGGAGCTGCTTTTCTTGATGAGGTGCTCGAGAAACGCGGTGGAATTTATGGCGTTACTACAGGCTATGGTGATTCTTGCACAGAGAAGGTTAGCCCCGAACATTACCGTGATTTGCCGGTTAATTTAACCCGTTTCCACGGCTGTGGTATGGGAGATTATTTTGACAGCGAAATAACTAGAGCTATCATGATAGTCAGGCTCAATACACTGGCTCAAGGGTTTTCTGGTGTTAGCATGGAGCTGTTGCGCTCTATAGAATTTTTTATAAAACATGATATTCTTCCGCTTATCCCGCAGGAAGGCTCAGTTGGCGCTTCGGGCGATCTCACTCCTCTCTCTTATCTCGCTGGCGCACTCATTGGAGAGCGGCAGGTAACATACCAGGGTAAGATCCGTCTTTCATCAGAAATTTTGGCAGAACTTGGCAGACCGCCGTATCAGTTCCGTCCCAAGGAAGCACTCGCAATAATGAACGGAACTGCGGTAATGAACGCTGTCGCAGCCATTGCCTTTTCCCAGGCCGAATATCTGGCTGACCTTGCCTGCCGGATTACCGCAATGAATTCCATAGCCCTCAAAGGCAATTCCTGTCATTATAACAAGCGGCTTTTCGAGTTGAAACCTCATCCTGGGCAAGCTCTGGCAGCGGAAAAAATACGAACAGCGCTGCCTGTCGAAAGTCAGGCAGCAGCTTCTGTGCCTGGTCGCATACAGGATTCTTATTCAATCCGTTGTGCACCTCATGTTATAGGGCTTTTTTATGATGCCTGCGATATTTTCAGGAATTATATCGAAATCGAAATGAACAGTGCTAACGATAATCCTCTTATTGATCCGGAGACCCAATCTGTATATCACGGCGGACATTTTTACGGCGGGCATATCTGTTTTGCAGCGGATTCTCTTAAAAACATTATAGCAAATATAGCAGACCTGATTGACAGACAGTTTGCCTTGCTGGTGGACGCAAAATACAACCGCGGGCTTCCGCCCAATTTGACGGGAAATCTCGGTAAGCTTTCATGCAATCATGGCTTTAAGGCTGTGCAGATTGCTGTTTCTGCCTGGACTGCCGAAGCCTTGAAAACCAGTATGCCAATGAGTATATTCTCCCGTTCTACAGAGTGTCACAATCAGGATAAAGTGAGCATGGGGACAATTGCAGCCCGCGACTGTATAAGGACAAACAAGCTGGCAGCTCAGGTAATGGCAGCCGCACTGCTTGCTGTTTTTCAAGCTCTTGATCTTAGGCTAAAAAACGGCGAACTCACGCTGCAGGACTTTGGAGCAACAAAGAAAACCTACAATGAAATAGCTGTTTTTTTTAAATCTCTTGAGGACGACCGTCCTCTGGAAGCGGATCTCCGTAAAGCGCTGGAATATATAGAAAAACAGAGTTTTTCTTTTTTTACATAATATTTCTGCAAGGAGTATTGACGTAAAAATCATGTTGAATATCCGGCGAATTGGAATTCCTCGGGGGTTTTATTATTATATATACCCAGGACTATGGGAGGCATTTTTCAGCGGAATAGGAATTGAACCAGTGCTATCCGGAGAATCTTCCCCAAAGACGCTTGAGTTGGCGGCTTCATGTTCCGAAAGCGAACATTGTTTGGCTCATAAAATTTTTGACGGACATCTAAAGTCTCTCCAGGGGCGGGTAGATGCGGTATTTATTCCCCGACTGCTTTCCATAAAAAAACGGCATATCTGCTGTGCTAAATTCGGTGCTCTCCCTGATGCCAGCCGTGTGGGTGCGGCCGCACACATTCCGGTAATTTCAGCAGAGCTTGACGAAAACAAGGAACCATTAAAACGGACACTAATCCGCCTAGCCAAAGATCTTGGAGCGAACAAGGACAAGGCACTGCATAGTGTCTTAGCAGCTTTAACCGCTATGGCAGAAGAAAAAGAAAAACGAAAAACAGAAGCGCGAAATATTCCATCAACAGAACGATTCTTACTTCTTGGGCATTCTTATACTTTGGAGGATGATTTTATTTCTGGTTCTATAAAGAGAAAACTCAAAGCCTTGGATATTTTTGTAGAACTGATGACTTTTGGAGAGGGGCCAAAAGAACCATCGCCGGTGCGGTGGTGTACTTTTAATAGCATATACCACCGGCTTCAGGAGTTGGATCTGTCCCAGTATGCCGGGGTTATCCAGATTAGTACATTTAACTGTGGTCCGGATTCGGTTATGGTTGACAAGTATCGCCGTATTTGCCGGAGTCGCAACATCCCTTACCTTCTGTTGATGATAGATGAACATACAGCCACTGCAGGGATCGAAACACGACTGGAAGCATTCTGCGATTCTGTGTGGTGGAGGCAGAAAATGAAGTCCTGTAACCAAGCATGAGAAACTTGCCATCTCCAATCTGGGAAACTATACCATTGCGTTAGATTCAGCGGTTCGCTATATAGGTTATAGACATGTTTTTAATTACTACTGTCAATTGCGGTAACATTTTCTAAATGAGGCATTTGCTTTTTTGGGTAACATTTTTCATGAGGCAATTCGCATACCGAGATGCCTCATTTTAAAATGTTACCGAAAGTTATGGCTGCCTCATATAGAAAATGTTACCATAGCTACTTTTCCCCTTTGGTAATTTTCCGGTTC
>JGI20163J15578_10000303_pt1 | contig 20432 bp, 15 predicted proteins | sample TergutCu122P1_FD_15578 | JGI IMG/M metagenome (IMG submission 15578)
TTAAAACCTACCACCGGAACCGTGCAGGTACGAGGAACGATTGCTCCTTTGATTGAGCTGGGGGCCGGGTTCGACATCGATTTAACGGCGCGGGAAAATATCTTTCTTAACGGCGCCTTATTAGGCCGCGATCGGCCTGAGATGGAGCAGCACTTCGACGATATCATAGAATTTGCTGAATTGGCCGACTTTATCCATGTGCCGTTAAAAAATTTTTCCTCCGGCATGGTTTCCCGCTTAGCCTTTGCGATTGCCACGATGGGGAATCCGGATATTCTAATTGTGGATGAAGTATTATCGGTAGGAGATTTCCGCTTTCAAAAGAAATGTGAGCAGCGGATTCACAAGATGTTGGCAGGGGGAACTACATTATTGTTTGTCTCTCACAATATCGATCAAGTGAGGGAATTATGCAACAAGATGGTGTGGTTAGAAAAAGGCCAGGTAAAAATGCTTGGTAGTACAGGAGAAGTAAGTGCTAATTATAGTAACTCATAGCTGATTTAGAATGAATAACAATAATGGCAGAAAAGCCGGAATATCAGTAAGACTGTTGCAAAGGGCTTTACGCTTATGACTGGTAATAAGGAGTATAAAAGGGGCAAGAGGCAGTTACGAAAATAATAAAGGCAAAATTTTGATGCCTTAAGAAATAAATGAGGAAAAGATGAAAAAACACGGAAAAACACGGGAAAACCATATTATTAGGAATTGGCATATTAGCAGTAGCATTGCTGTACGCTCTAGTAGGGCAAACAAGGGTATCAGGATTTGATCCGGAAACTTTTGTAGTAATGCTTGCTTTTGGCATTTATATCGCTTGGTTTGTCCGCTATTTACATAGATTGTTTCGTCAGTAGGGAGCAGGAAAAATGGTTAAGATTTATAAGGCAATTCGCTTGTTATGTACCCAAGGACCAAAGGCGGTGTATCATAAGATTAAGGGAAAACAAACTGAGTTAAAACGGTTGAAGCAGGCAAATCACCGGTTAGAAGAGTTACATTTAATTTCAGAAGAAGAACGAAAGCAACAAAAAGAAAGCGTATTTTCCAAAGCGGAGAAGTTTAGTATCTTGACTCCCCTTTATAATACACCGGCAGCATATCTTCACGAGATGATTCAATCTTTGCAGAAGCAAACCTATGGAAATTGGGAATTATGTCTAGCCAACGGTAGTGATGAAAAGCATCCGGAAGTGGATGAAATCTGTCGTCAGTATGGGGCGAAAGACGCAAGGATTAAGTATCAATTACTTGCCGAAAATAAAGGCATCTCAGGAAATACGAACGCCTGTCTTGAGTTGGCATGCGGTTCTTACATTGGACTGTTAGATCATGATGACATCTTGCATGAATCAGCCTTGTATGAAATGATGTGCGCCATTGAAGAAACGGGTGCCGACTTCTTATACACTGATGAGGTGAAGTTTCCTGCGGACATTACAAAGATTCCTAGTATTATGAATTTTAACTTCAAATCCGATTTTGGCAAGGATGAATTGCGGGCCCATAATTATATTTGTCATTTTACCGTGTTTAGTCGGGCCTTATTGGAACGCGAAGGGGGAGAATATCGCTCAGCCTTTGACGGTAGCCAAGACCACGATATGGTTCTGCGGTTGACAGAAATTGCCGATTGTATTGTCCATATTCCCAAGGTATTATACTATTGGCGGGTGCATGAAGAATCAGTGACGATGAATTTGTCCGGTAAAAGTTATGCGGTAGAAGCCGGTATTGGCGCGGTTAGGGAACAATTAGAGCGGATGAAGGAGCCGGGAGTGGTGGCCAGCAATCTGCCCTATCAGACGATCTATCGGATTGATTACGAATTGAAAGAAAACCCGTTGCTTACGGTAATCCTGTATGGTACCAAGGAGCAGAAAAAACTAGAAAAATCTTTGAAAAAGTGCCAAAAGCAGACAGCGTATGAGCCGATTGAATGGCTTACGGTGGCGGTTGATGCTACCGATGAAGATGGAGTGATGGCCTTAAATCATCTGGCTGAAAAAGCCACCGGAAAGCATTTGGTTTTCTTACTTTATCGAGTCAAACCACAAACCAATGATTGGGTAGAGCAGTTGTTGATGTACGCCCAGCGGAAGGATGTGGCTTGTGTTGGTGGGAAGGTACGCTATCTTGGTAATCACATTTGCTTTGGCGGAATTGCTTTGGATAAGGATTCTAAGACAAGGGTGAGAAGTCTTTGTCGTGGGATGTATGCGGACTATCCGGGATTTGAGATTATGCTTTATCATGCGCGAAATACCACCGCCACGTGGTTGGGTTGTTTGATGATAGAGAAAGAGAAGTTTTTAAAACTGGGTGGATATCTACCCGGCCTTGGTCGCCTGGCCGATATCGACCTTTGCCTAAGGGCAAGAAAAGAGGGCTGGTGGAACGTCTGGACGCCCTTTGCCGAACTAGAGTTTAGAGGTCCCTTGGAAATGATCGATCATGATGCCGGAAATGGGCAACTCTTTGACGAGTTATGGCAAGAGGAGCTGGCCAAACCAGATCCATTTTGCCATCCGCAATTAAAGGAAAAGAACTTAGTATAGCCGACAAAATGTGTTCTTCACAACTATTTATACCTTAAAGAAGCAGTAGAATGGAAACCGAAATGAAAGATGTTAGGAAGCTGGCCCAAAAAGCCGTAAAAACTTTAAAAGAAGAAGGGGTGCTGGCGGTTACCGATAAGGTCAAAAGATTTGTCAGTATTCAACGGAAAATCGGGAAAACCGAAAAAGAGGGCGTTTTTTGTGATGTGCTCTTTATCAATGGATGCGCGCCAAGCGTTCCCCATCCATCTCGTTATCGGATAAGTCATCAGCGGGAGCAGTTATTCGCCTACAATATATCTAGCAATGAAGTTTACTATGAGAAATTAAAAGAAGATATGGTTTGTTTTTATCGCGTCTTTATCTTCTTTCGCTGCCCTCATACCGAAACGATAGAAGCGTTCATAAAACTTGCCAAAGAACTAAACAAGAAGGTATTATTCGATGTAGATGATTTGGTGATTGACACCAAGTATACTGATGCAATACCTTATCTAAGCAGGTTGAAAGAAGCAGAGCGTGCGCAGTACGATGAGGGTGTTCGCCGGATGGGGCGAACCTTACAATTGTGTGATGGAGCGATTACCACTACCCAGCGATTAAAAACAGAACTGGAGCAATATGTTCCGGAAGTATTAATCAATCGTAATATAGCTTCGGAAGAGATGGTTATGCTCTCGGAGAAAGCGTTGAAAAACGTGACTAAATTATCTGAAAAAATCTCGCAAGAAGCGGGTAATCTATCTGATAAATCAGCGGAAGAGAAGGGTGAATTATCCGAAAAGGCTTTACCCGATGCCGGGCAAGAGAAAAAAGTAGAACAGGAGTGTATTCACCTTGGTTATTTCAGTGGTAGTCTAACTCACAATCAAGATTTCCGGTTGATTCTTTCCCCTCTTTGCCAGGTGATGAAAGACTATCCCCATGTAAAGTTGAACCTAGTGGGGGAACTGGAATTACCGGTTGAGCTGAAAGCATTTAACCAACAGGTAGTGATTCATCCCTTTATGGATTGGAGAAAGCTCCCCGGTTTAATCGCTCAGATGGACATTAACTTAGCACCTTTGGAAGCAACCATTTTCAATGAAGCCAAATCAGAAAACAAGTGGGTGGAAGCAGCTCTGGTAAAAGTACCTACAATCGCAAGCAAGGTGGGAGCTTTTGCTTGGATGATTGAAGAAGGGGAAACCGGGCTTCTGTGTGAAGGTGAAGAGGATTGGAAGCAGGCTCTTATAACTCTAATCACAGATCCGGTAAAACGGGGCGAGATTGGAGAGGCAGCCTATCGCTACTGCATGGATCATTGTGTAAGTATATCCACAGGTTCATCCCTGGCTCGCTTTATCAAAGAGACAAGGACGACAAATATTGCGTTTGTACTTCCGGGTTTCCGGATGAGTGGGGGCGTTCGGATCGTCTTGCATCATGCCGCCATCCTGCAAAAAGCCGGGATGGATGTGGTACTGATAAATATAAATGCAAGTGCTAAAGCAAATGACAAGACGGATTGGTACGCCTATGGAAGCAGAAGATTTCCGGTATTATGGAATAATAGGAGGAAACTGGCGGGACGATTTGACAAAGCTGTTGCCACTATGTGGACCACCACCAGGTTTTTAGAAGAGTATCCAAATATCGAAACTCGTGCTTACTTGGTGCAAAATTTTGAGACTGATTTTTACTCCGCTAAGGAAGATAAACGGATTTTAGCGAATGCTTCTTATTCGCCAATTGTCGCAACGGAGTTTTTGACCATTTCAAAGTGGTGTAAGCAGTGGTTACAGGAGAAATATGGACAGGTAGCAAAGTATGCCCCGAACGGTATTAATAAGGCGGATTTTCCTCATGAAAAGCGGGATTTTAGCGGTAAAATTCGTATCCTCATTGAAGGGGACTGTAGTGTTGCCTATAAAAATGTGGATGAAGCTTTCGCCGTAGTAAATCAATTGGATCTAAGCAAGTTTGAGATTTGGTATATGTCATATAATGTCGCCCCAAAACCACACTATCATGTGGACCGTTTTTTAAGCCACATACCGTATGAAGAAGTTCCGAATGTCTACCGGCAATGTCATATTTTATTAAAAACCAGTATTCTGGAGAGTTTTTCATTGCCCCCGTTGGAGATGATGGCAACCGGTGGATATGTTGTAGTAGTACCCAATGGCGGCAATCAAGAGTACCTAATCCATGAGGAAAACTGTTTGTTGTATCCTCAGGGAAATATAGAGGCAGCAGTGTTAGCGATACATCGAATATGTAGCGAAGAGGAGTTGCGGGAGCGGTTGTTTAGACAGGGTGTTGAAACCGCAGAGCAACGAGATTGGGAGAGGATAAGAGATGATGTTGTGTCGTTATATTTACCTTAGGTTATATCATTATTTTAAAAGAAAAGGCCGATATACTTTTTTCGGAAAGATTGTGGAAAGGTTGTTTCGTCGGCAGCAGGTAGTCGTGTATAAGAAGAAGCGCGAACAGCAACTACCCCCCAAAGTGGAATTGGAGAAACAACGGACAAAGGAATTCACCTACAAACCGAAAATTAGTATTGTGGTTCCTCTTTACCAAACACCAATCCCATATCTCAACCAATTGATCCAGTCGATTCAAAATCAGACTTATGAGAATTGGGAGCTGTGCTTGTCCGATGGTAGTGGTAATCCGGATTTGTTACGAGAGACATTGGAATCCTATCAAAAGGATGCAAGAATTCAAGTGGTGGTAAGCGAAGAACCATTAAAGATTGCGGAAAATACCAATCAAGCAATCTCCCTTGCTACGGGTGATTATGTTGCCTTTGCGGACCACGATGACGCCCTGGCAGAAAATGCATTATATGAATACGTACTGGCTCTCAATGAAAATCCGGCGATCGATTTGTTATATAGTGATGAGGATAAGATGCTGGCCAATGGGAAAGAATTTCTACAACCCTTTGAGAAACCGGATTTTGATCTAGATTACCTTAGAACAACAAACTATATCTGTCACCTGATGGTAGTGAAACGAGATTTATTGGATCAGGTGGGCTGGCTTAGGCCAGACTTTGATGGAGCTCAGGATTATGATTTAGTCCTAAGGTTGGTCGAAGTCGCGAATCAAGTTCACCATATCCCGAAGATTTTGTATCATTGGCGTTTACACAAAGGTTCCACTTCCGGAAATCCGGCGAATAAGAAGTATGCTTATTTTGCCGGTGCCAAAGCCATTAATGAGCATTACGAGCGGATGGGAATCAATGCGGTGGCGGTGCAGGGGGACGATTTAGGAGAGTATAAAAGGGCATATAAGGAGCAAAAATGAGAGTTCTAGTAACCGGTGCAAAAGGACAATTAGGCCATGATGTATTAGTGGCGTTACAAAAAGACGGGCACATAGGTATCGGCGTTGATATTGATGAGATGGATATTACCAAAGCCGAGGATGTTAAGCGAGTAATTGCCGAAGCGAAAGTAGATGCGGTGATTCATTGTGCTGCCTATACCGCAGTGGACGCAGCAGAGGACAGTAAAGAATTGTGTTTTCGGGTTAATGCTGATGGAACCAGACATATTGCTGAGGTTTGCAAGGATTTAGATATGAAGATGATTTATATAAGTACCGATTATGTCTTCGATGGTGAAGGAGTAAAGGCTTGGGAGCCTGATGATGAACGCCATCCTTTGAATGTTTATGGAAAGAGTAAGTATCTTGGCGAACTCGCGGTAGAAGAATTGTTGAATAATTACTTCATTGTTCGAATCTCCTGGGCATTTGGCGAAAACGGCAATAATTTCGTAAAAACCATGTTGAAGCTTGCTGAAACAAGAGATGAACTAAACGTGGTAGATGATCAAATAGGTTCTCCTACCTACACGGCAGATTTAGCGAAACTATTGATAGAAATGGTGGAGAGCGAGCAATATGGGGTTTATCATGTTACCAACGAAAGCTTATGTAGTTGGTATGAATTTGCAGTAGAGATTTTCCGCCAAACAAATCGTGAGATAAAGGTGAATCCGGTTTCTAGTGAGATATTTCCGACGAAAGCCAAACGTCCTCATAATAGTCGAATGAATAAGGAAAAGTTGATAGAAAATGGATTTTCTTTATTGCCTAGCTGGCAGGATGCACTAGGGCGATACCTAGCGATAATTACGAAAGATTACTAGTCGAGAGGTTAGAACAAAGAATATATAAACGGCTCTAAATAAGATGTCAGGAAAAAAGATAGTTGACAGATAGGTTAGCTTGTGCTAGCCTATTATTGAACACGTAAGTTAGCGGAGACTAACTCGGTGGTGTCAGAATAATATGCGATTACAATACGGAGGACGACATGCAGATTATATTGTTGAGTACATTGGCCGGGGTTGCCGGTATGGGGATTGGTGGTTTAGTAGCGGCTTTACTTGGTAAGATTTCACCAAAAGTAATGTGTTGGGTGCTAAGTTTTGCCGGGGGGGTGATGATTAGTATCGTGAGTTTTGAGCTAATTCCGGAGGGAATTGAGTTAGCCGGTCTTCCGCTTGCCATTCTCGGAGTTATTTTGGGGATTATCGTGGTGGCTATTTTAAACCACCTACTGGATCGCATCACGATAAAAACAGGAGATGATTTAGAAGCACATATCTCCCATGCCGGGGTGTATCACGAAGGTAGTGTGATAGGAAAGCCGGCCCTGTTGCGTTCAGGTATTGTTATGTTAGTAGCTATTGCTCTGCACAATCTACCGGAAGGGATTGCCATCGGGGCAGCCGGGACTCATGATATTCGGATGGGGATTCTTTTGGCAATTGTAATTACTCTTCATTGTATTCCGGAAGGGATGGCGATAGGAGCGCCGCTTATTGGCGGTGGGATGCCAAAAGGAAAGGCGATTGTGCTAACCGCCTTGTCGGGAGTACCTACCATTATTGGTGGTGCAATAGGTATTTTGATTGGTGGAATCTCCGACGGTGCTTTGGCCCTGGCTTTAACGGGAGCCGGAGGGGCTATGCTGTATGTGGTGTTTGGAGAAATTCTTCCCCAATCCTCAATCATAACAAAAAGCCGCTTTACAACATACGCGGCTTTGGCAGGGATTCTATTGGGGCTGTTGGTAACGTCTTTACACTAACATAAGCTATCGGTGGAGGTTTATAGCCACATCTATTTCGTTTTGGATCTGCGTTTGATTATGTCCTTACAATATCCCAAAGTCTCCTTAATCAATTCAACCTGAATAAAGATGTAAAAGAGAAGATGTTGCCGGCGGAAGGTTATACGCTTGCAATGTCCTCTATTTTTCCATCCCTCGATAAGACCTTTTATATAATCTTTCCCAAAACCCTTTCTACAAAAGTAAAAAAACTTTGTTGCGAATCCTAAGAATAAAAAGGGCAGATTTAGTGCAAATTGGATTGGGAGAAGGTTTTTGTAAATAAGCCAAAGGTTATTACGAGCAGATAGTCTAACCTTGAAAGCATTATACTTAGATCCCGTCGTTCCGCTACCAAAGTGATGGACAATCGCGGTAGGGCAAAAGGTACTGTTATAACCAAAAATTTTGGCTCGAAATCCAATATCCATATCCTCTAAGTAAGCGAAGAAAGATTCGTCGAAGTAACCAATTTCCTCGAAAATATCACGTCGATAAATTGCCCCTCCGGCACAAGCTGCGAAGATAGGAGCAGGTTGATACAATGAAGCAGGATTTAGTCCTTCTCCATAGTGAATACTCCAACCAAATAAGGTATAGAGATTTCCCCCATTATCCATGGTATCCGCTTGGTTCATTTGAATCATCTTGCTACTGACAGAAAAGAGGAGCGGTGATTGCTCGATCGCATGCACCATTTCGGCGACAAAGCGCGTGTCCACGACAGTGTCATTATTCAACAAAATGACATAGGGAGAGCCGGCTCTTTTTATACCTTCATTTACCGCTCTACTAAAACCATAATTTCTATCTAAAGAAAAGACAGAGACGGTGGGGAAATGTGTATTGATGTACGCTTCACTGCCATCTGTGGAAGCATTGTCCACAACAATGGTGTGGAAGTCTTTAAAAGTTTGAAATTCTAAGGATTGCAAACAAGCTTTTAAAAAGTGTTTGCCATTGTAGTTAGGGATGATGATGGTGACTTTCATTGGATGCCTCATTTCGTGGGGAATGTTTTGATTCGCGATAATTTATCAAGTGCTACATAAGTCAGTTTACCAGCAACCATACAAAATGGCAAATAAAAATATTGAATCATGACTTTTAAAATGCTATTTTTTTATGAAGATATCTGTTATAATTGGAGGCATAATAAAACGAAATAAATAGATTATTATTCGGCAAAGGAGGTACCTATGGACACGCTAACATTAGAAACAAGCATTCCATTTCTTGGTGATTTTGTACAGGAAATATATAACGTATTGGGAAATAATACGGCAAAAATAATTCTATACGGTTCTTTCGCTAGGGGTGAACAAACCGAAAATTCTGATGTTGATCTTATGATTCTTACAACTATAAACGATAGTCAACAAATAGAACAATTAGAAAAGCAATTATACGCTAAAGCTTTTGAGTATGAGCTGGAATACTCGCGTAGAATCAGCGTTATTATACACAATGATACTCATTTTTATAATTGGATTGATGACTTACCGTTTTATCGAAATGTAGAAAATGAGGGGGTGCTCTTAGGTGTCGCATAATAGAAGAGAATTGAGTGAATACAGAATTATGAGAGTTAGGCGGTCGAATTGCTGATCTGCAAAACATAAGGGACAAATGCGATTACGACGATTTTTATATCGCATCCAAGGAGAAAGCACAAGAGCAAATAGAAACAGCGGAAAGTGTTGTCTATTATATTTTGACTTACTTAGCAAATTTTCAAACGTAGAAGATACTTTTTTTGAATTGAGGCTAACTTCCCAGCAACTTCGGCTCTCGCAAACGAATATATGATTCCAAAGTATTTGTATCAATCAGGGCAGGAACCACACCCTCCCGGGATACGGAAAATCCGGCGGCATAAGTTGCGATGCGAATGGCATCGGTGATGGAGTATTTCTTTTGTAGATAAACCGCTAAAGCAGCGATAAATGCATCGGCGGCTCCGGTTTCATCAAGGGCTTGGAAATCAGCAGCTTTAAAATATCGAGCTGTTTTCTTTGTTCTTAAGAAGCATCCTTCAGCTCCTAAAGTAACGATGACGGTTTCCACCCCTTTACCTAAAAAGTAATCGGCTTGCGCTTCGAGGGAATCAAGTTTAGGGCATAAAACATTAATTTCGAAAAGATTTGGTACCAAAATATCAACATGCTTTAGTAACTCATTCGGCAGATGGGAACAAGCCGCCGGTTTTACAATGATTTTTGCTTTATGCTTCCGGGCCAGTTTGGCGGCACTAAGCACTGCTTCCATGGGGATTTCAGTAGAAATTAAACAGTAGGCAATGTTGTCAAACAAATGCTCTTGTCGTTTGATGATACTACCGGAAATCATCTGGTTAGCGCCGGGTAAAATGGAGATCATCGACTCGCCCAAACGGTTTAAGAAAATATAAGCTTTACCGGTTACCGCATCAGGGGCACGGTAAACGCCTTGGGTGTCAACATCGTGCTCATTTAGGGATAGCAAGATAGACTCTGATTCAACATCATTTCCGACCGCACTAATCAAAGCGGCTTTTCCCCCTAGCTTTGCAATTCCAACGGCTTCATTTATACCTTTCCCTCCGGGGAAGGTATAAAACCCGGTCGTGATGGTGGATTTGCCTACCGCCGGAAGAATTTCAGATTTCATATAACTATCGATATTGGCATTTCCAACCACCAATATCTTTTGATTTCCGGCATCGTAGGGAGGCGCCACAGTATTCATATCTGCTAATGGGAAATTGGCCGGATAGTATGTGCTTATTTCCTGATTCTGCTCAATATGTTCTACCATACTCAGACACAAAGAAGCACCATATTCGTAGTGAGGAATCGTAATCGTAGAGATATGGGGATAGCTCAAATCAGCACCATCTTCTCTAAGGGAAAGTAGTGAAATATCGGCGGGAACAGTAAAATGTAATTGTTGCAGTAATTCATATAATGTTAGCATGATGGCGTAATCAGCGGTAATAACAGCACTAATCTGCCGATTTGTGATCTTTCGGATTAGCGTGTCTTCAATCGTATGAAAAACCTTGCTTTCATCAAAAGGTATCTGGAAATTGAATAAACACTTACGGTATCCTTTCAAAAACTGTTCAGAGTTTGTATCGTTTGCTAAGATACAAGCAATTTCCCGGTGTTCCTTTTGGATTAGAATCTGGGTGGCATAATAGCCGGCGATGCCATGGTCAAGATTGAAGGCATTCGCTGAAAAGGAAGTATTAAAAATCTGGTAAGGAATTTTCTCCAAGTAGGTGGCATAAGCAAGGCTGTCGGGGCTTACCGGTTCCCAGAAAATACCATCCACATTGTGCCGAGTAAGGGTAGAGATGTTTTTGAATTCGGTTTCTAAGCTACCGTTACTCTCACAAACAATCACGGTGTATCCTTGCTTTGCCGCAGTTTGAATCATCCCCTTTATAAAAGACTCTGATTTAAGCTCCCGGAGAATCAAGCCAAGGAGTAATGTTTTATGATTACGCTGCATGGTGACCGCGGAATAGGGCGTATAATTGTACTCTTTAATAATAGATAGCACTCTTTCCCGGGTGGCGGCACTGATGCTGTCATCTTTTTGATTGATAATTTTAGAAATAGTGGAGGTAGAAACCCCGGCCAATTGGGCAATATCTTTAATCGTCATATTCATTTCTCCTAGTCGATACTATGATATCATTCTATATCTACATCGTTAGGAAGGTCAAGTAAAATGTTTTCTATGTTGTAATCCACTCGTTACAGTTTAGATTATGGGATGGTGCTCACAGCCGAGTATGGCTCATTCCGGTGATTCGGACCAACGGATTGGAGACTATCATTGCATGAAGCCCTTGCTGAATGCAATGCGCTTTTAAAGAGGCTCCAAGGAGTGTTTTGGGGAGGGAGCGGGAATGAGCCATACTCGGCTGTGAGCACCATCCCATAATCTGATCTGTAGTTTTTCTATTGACAGGGAATATAGATTAATCTATAATGTAAAGAAACAATTTTAAGAAAGTGTTTTCCTTGTGTAGATGACTCGGTAAATATGAGTGATGTGTGATCGAGTAGGAGGCGGTTAGCTTCTCTATTCGTTGCGCGAGGGGCGTTTTAGCCTGTCTGTTAAGCGGGATTCATTCCCGCGCCGACACGTTTAAGCAAATATACTCGTTGTGCCCCTCTGTGCATAAAAGAAAGGAAGTGATATTTTTGCTTTTGAATTATATGCTCAAGCGGATGCTCCAGATCGTTCCATTACTAATTATCATTAGTATCTTAAGTTTCATCATCATACAGCTTCCGCCGGGTGACTTTTTGACAACCTATGTCAATGAGATGAGACAGGCCGGAGTTATCCTCACCGAAACACAGATTGAAGCGTTGGCGATTCAATATGGATTACACCGAAGTATGCCGGAACAGTATTTGATCTGGATTAGAAATATAATATTCCATGGTGATTTTGGGATGTCTTTCATATGGAACAGACCGGTCGCAGAAGTATTAGGTGAAACTATCGGCAATACGTTGATGATTAGTTTCTTGACCCTCATTTTCATATGGATTGTGGGTATTCCCATCGGGATTTTCTCGGCGATTCGCCAGTATTCTATCCCCGATTATATATTTTCATTTTTTGCCTTTGTGGGACTGGCGGTTCCGGGCTTTCTATTAGCACTTTTTATCGTATTTCAGATCTTTATTCACACCGGCGTGGTATTTGTTGGGCTTAACTCGGCAGAGTTTTTAGAAGCCCCCTGGAGTATTGCGCGCTTTTTTGACATGCTGCCACGACTCCTATTAGCGGTATTCTTAATAGGGATGCCCAGTCTTGCCGGCCTTACCCGTACCACGCGAGCGATGTTATTAGATGAGCTTCAAAAGCAATACGTTATTACCGCCCGGGCTAAGGGAGTTGAAGAGAAGAAATTGCTCTTTAAATATCCCATCCGGATGGCGGTTAATCCGTTGGTCTCAACAATTGGCTGGACGATTCCGGCATTGATTTCCGGCGAGATTATTATTTCCATTGTGCTTAGCCTACCGACGACGGGACCGATGCTTCGTCGGGCACTGACGGCACAGGATATGTTCCTAGCGGGAAGTTTTTTACTGATTGTTGGGACATTGACGGTAGTAGGAACTCTAATTTCGGATATTTTGTTGGCGATTATAGATCCAAGGATACGTTTTGGAGGTGGTACCGATTAATATACTAACCAAAGTAAGAAAACGAAAACAAAATGAAGCCGGTCAATATGAAGTGGCGTCCCAATGGCAACTGATGTGGTGGAAGTTTAAAAAGCATCATATGGCACGAATTTCCTTACCGATTATTGTATTGATGTACTTAGTGGCTATTTTGTGCGAATTTGTNGCTCCCCATGGTGCGTTGGATCGCTTTCCGGAGTATTCTTTTGCGCCCCCATCACGGATTCGTTTTGTGTGTGAGCATGATGGCTTTTCGATTTTTCCTTTCGTTTATAATCTGGAGGGACGAGTCGATCCGACTACTCATCGACGGGTGTATACCGAAGATACCACGCAGAAATTTTTTGTTCGCTTTTTTGTCGAAGGAACACCCTACACCCTGATGGGAATCTTTCCCGGAAATAGACGTCTGTTTGGCTTGCAAGGGGAAGGGCGACCTTTCTTCATCATGGGTACAGATCGGATGGGACGTTGTATCTTTTCGCGGATTGTCTATGGCTCCCGTATTTCCCTTTCCTTTGGTTTTATCGCGATATTCTTTACCTTTATCATTGGCATAACCTTAGGTGGATTATCCGGATATCTGGGCGGAATTGTCGATAATATTGTGCAGCGGATTATTGATGTCTTACGCTGTATGCCAACGATTCCCCTGTGGATGGCGCTGGCCGCGGCTATGCCCAGGGATTGGAGTGCAATCCGCATTTATCTGGGGATGGTATTGGTGATGTCTCTAATCGGTTGGACAGACTTAGGACGGATGGTGCGAGGAAAGATTCTTTCGTTGCGAGAAGAAGATTTTACCATGGCCGCCAGATTGTGCAATGCCAGTCATGGTCGTATTTTATTTAGACATTTGATTCCTTCTTTTTACAGTTTCATCATAGTTTCCATAACGATTTCTTTGCCGGGCGCTATTTTGGGTGAAACAGCATTAAGTTTCCTCGGATTAGGACTGCAGGCGCCGGTTGTTAGCTGGGGCGTTTTGTTGCAAGATGCACAGAATATTGATATTTTAGCTTTTTACCCATGGCTGATGTGGCCGGCTGCGTTTGTAATCTTGATTGTTCTTCTGTTTAACTTTTTAGGCGACGGTTTGCGGGACGCTGCCGATCCATATACCTAATACAGAGCAATCTAATTACCTTTACGTTACCTTGCCTATATTTCCATCTGACGATCTTGGCGTTAATCGCCGTAGGCTCCGCTCCGCCTCATTCCTCCGTCTCGCAGCGAAAACATTTTCTGCGTTAAATTGTAAAGGGAGTTAGGTTACGCTACACTAGAAGCAGATAACATCTAAAAGGCACCACTAAACTTGTGAGAGGTTTGGAGGTATACATGAAAGAAAAAACAATACTTAAAATGGATAATTTGAAAGTACATTTTCACCTAGATGAAGGGATCTTAAAGGCGGTGGACGGCGTTAGCTATGAAGTGCGCCAAGGGCGAACGCTGGGCATTGTCGGTGAAAGTGGATGTGGGAAAAGTGTTTCTACCCAAGCGATATTGCGTCTATTACCAAAAACGGCTAAGCTTTCCGGTGCTATCACATTTTATGAAGAGGGGAAATCCCCCACCCAAATCTTGGAAATCTCCGACCGCGAGCTTCGTTCAATCCGGGGAGGGGGCATTTCGATGATTTTCCAAGAGCCAATGAAAGCATTTTCGCCGCTCCATACGATTGGCAATCAAATTGGCGAGGCAGTAATGTTACATGTGGAAAGTGACCCGGCCAAAGCCAGAGAGATTGTCTTAGAAGCACTGAGGCGAGTAGGGATGTCTAATCCCGAACAGCGAATTGATGAATACACCCATCAGTTATCCGGGGGGATGCGTCAAAGAGCGATGATCGCCATGGCAATCGCCTGTCGTCCCCGTATTCTCATTGCCGATGAACCAACAACGGCACTAGACGTTACCGTGCAGGCACAGGTGTTGGCACTGATTAACGAGTTGAAGGAAGATTTTGGCTCAGCGGTTCTCTTCATTACCCATGATTTAGGAGTGATTGCCGAAATGTCCGATGAAGTTGCAGTGATGTATTTGGGTAAGATCGTAGAATATGCCGATGTTGATACGCTGTTTCATGATACCATGCATCCGTACACAAAGGCTTTAATGCGTTCGATGCCGGATTATCAAGAAGAGGGATCGGATAAGCAACTGGAAACCATTGAAGGAACGGTTCCCTATCCGATGAACCTGCCGCCCGGTTGTGGGTTTTACTCTCGTTGCAAACAACGAATGGAAGGGCGCTGCAACGTAGAAGAAATACCGCTTAAGGATATGGGTGAAAAAAATGGGGTAAAACATCTGGTGCGATGTCTATCCGTGACGGGAGCCGGTGAGAAAGGCGGTGAATCATAGTGAGTGCAATGCAGGAAGGGAATATTCTGGAAATAAGTGATTTGCATAAGTATTTTCCCATTAGGGGTAAGGGTGTCTTATCTCGCACCGTCGGGCAGGTAAAGGCAGTTAATGGTGTTTCGTTGAAGCTAAAAGCAGGTGAATCACTGGGTTTGGTTGGTGAGAGTGGTTGCGGAAAAACGACCCTGGGGCGCTGTGTGCTCAGAGCAATTGCGCCCACGAAAGGTGATATCTATTTTAAAAGCAACAACGGGATGGAATGTAATATTCCGGAGTTATCATCAAAGGAATTATTTGATGTCCGTCCGGAGGTTCAAATGATTTTTCAAGATCCCTATTCATCCTTGAATCCTCGGATGACGGTACAACAGATTGTGGGAGAACCATTGATCTGTAATAAAATGTTAAAAGGGAAAGAGTTAAAGGAAAGAGTCATTGAACTTATCGAAATGGTGGGGCTGGACAGCCGACATTTGGAGCGTTATCCTCATGCCTTTAGTGGGGGACAACGACAGCGGATTGGAATTGCCAGGGCGTTGGCGACGAACCCAAGACTACTTGTCTGTGACGAAGCAGTTTCCGCTCTCGATGTGTCGGTACAGGCACAAATACTGAATCTACTGTTGGAATTGCAAAGTCGTTTGGGATTCAGTTACATTTTTATCTCGCATGATCTGGGGGTAATTCGTCATGTCTCAGATCGCGTTGGGGTGATGTATGTCGGTAAGTTGGTGGAACTGGGGGATACCAAAAGTGTGTATGAGAATCCACTACATCCGTATACCCAGTCATTATTAGGGGCACGTCCGGTAGCTGATCCCCGTAAGAAGGCAAAGAAAGTACCATTAATGGGTGAAGTCGCCAATCCGGCCAATCCGCCTAGTGGATGTTTCTTCCATCCGCGATGTGCAAAATGCACAGATTCTTGCAAGGAAAGCGGGCAAACATTTCGTGAGATTCGTCCGAATCACTTTGTCTTATGTGACCAAGCGGGGATGTGAATATGAGGGAAACTTTTTTAGTGGCAATTATAGCGTTGACAGTGATCATCTTATTGGGTCACTGGTACTCCAATTGGTGGGTGAAACGTTTTGTAATTAGGCGACACGAAGAAATACAAGAGGTTTATGATTCCGGAGAAATACCGAATAGCTGGACCCGACCCGAACGTAAAATGAAGAGCTTAATGCGCTATGTACAGGGGTCTCGGTTAATCGCTGATGAAGAAACCAGAGAGGAGGTTTATGCTCGCTTAGGGGAAATCCTGGCGGCTTGGCAAGCCAAACAAGAAGATGCAGATGTAACGACAAAAAATCAGGAGGATTTATGATGAAGAGAAAACGTATTAGAGTTCTGACCATTTTATTGGCCATCGTGTTTGTACTGGCAGCTTGTACACCACCGGCCGATGTGGTGGTAGAAGATGACAATGACAATGTAGAAGTGGAAACTCCCGAACCCGCCGATGATGACGAGGAGGAGCCCGCGCCGGTAGAGGAAGAAGAGCCATTGGACTTAGGCGTACATCAAGAGGAGATGTTCGCCGCTCGTCCGGTCGGAACGGTTGTGGAGTTAGAACCATATGACCCATTTCCTACTTTTGAAAGCTTTCAACAAAGTCCATTTCTTGATGGTATGGATTTGCCACCGGTAGAAGAGCGACTTCCCAGATATCCGAAAGTACCAAACACGATTATCCCCGGTCGGGTAGATGTTACGATTGGTCAGTTTGGTGGGGAATTGCGGACCGCTACTCCTAATGCGGTATGGAATCCGAATATCTGGGCGATGAACAATGAACCACTGTTGAATACACCCGGTATCTTAGGAGAAACGGTAACCGGCAATGTCCTACACCGTTTTGAAGTGAATCATGATTATACCGAGTTTACCTTCTTTTTGCGAGAAGGAATGCGCTGGAGTGACGGCGAATTTGTTACCACCGAAGATGTTCGCTTTACCGTGGAATCGGTTCATCAAAATACCGAATTGACATCGGTATTGCCGTCCTGGTTGGCATCTTCAAATGGTACGCCGGCTACCTTTGAGGTAATCGATCGATATACGTTTAGGTTGACCTATGATGCACCTTTTGGGGGATTATTGATTCGTCTGTCGATTCGCCAATGGACAGGTTATTCCGATTTGATTCGTCCGGCCCACTTTTTGAAAGATTTTCATGCTGATTACGTAGGTGAAGAGGCAGCCATCAGTAATGCGGCGGCAAGAGGACACGAGGTGCCCGATTGGGTGACCGGATACCACGCCGTAGAAATGATTAGCTGGAATACCAATGAGCCGGGAATGGTGGGCTATCCGACCCTTAGACCGTGGATTAATTTAGGGACATCGGCCGATGGTCAAATCACCAGATTCGAACGTAATCCGTTCTACTGGAAGGTAGACCAAGCCGGAAATCAACTGCCATATATCGACACTCTTACCAGTCGACATGTCCAAGACACCGATGCAGTTACGATGATGATGATTGCCGGTGATACCGATTTCAACGTGTTTGAAACCTCATTGGCTAATATGCCATTATATTTACAGTTCGCTGAAGAAAACGACTATAAGGTAGTTATGAGTGACTGGCATGTAACCCCGACGGATATTTATCTAAATCTTGCCTATCCCGATGATGATTGGCGAGAAATCGTATTGGATGTCCGTTTTCGTCGCGCGATGAATCTGGCTTTTAATAACCAAGAAGTAATCGATACCGTTTACTCCGGTTTTGCGAGACCATCGGTGATCATAGATCCGACCTTTGATCCGTTACTGGCCGAGGAACTCTTAGATGAAATGGGAATGTATCGTGGTTCTGACGGTTATCGGACAAAGCCAAATGGCGAGCCATTTACGATTAACTTAGATTTCGCTGACCGTACTCCGGATATGGCGATGGTGGGAGAATATTTTGTCGCCTTTATGGCGGATATCGGCATCCGGGTAAATATGAGAACGGTTGAGTTAGCATTACATGGCGAGCGAATCAATGCCGGAGATCAAGTGCAAGCGACCATTATCTGGACAGAAATTATCTGGTACAATGTCGGTGAGTGGGTATTTATGGATGGTATGGCCACCTCTTACTGGCTCTATCATGCTAATGATGGACTTATGGGTGTACCGCCACCGCCACTTATCCAGCAATTGTTTGATTATATCGATCAAGCATTCTGGTTGCCACCGGAAGAGGCTCTTAGTGTCTTTGATGATTACTTGGATAGTTGGCGAGAAAATGTATGGGGACTTCAATTCCTGCAAAGTGTACAGCAACCTATTGTTGCCAATAGAAGATTGATGAATATTGATATTATTGAACCGACCTGGGGCATTGGTTTGACCTTTGGTGGCGAGATCTTCTATTTTGCCGATTAAAGGAGAGAAATTATGACGCATCGTGAGCGGTTTTGTAGAATCTTTACCTACAAGCAAGTGGATCGGATTCCCTGTTATTTCTTTGGTTCCTGGGCAGAGACGAAGGCTCGGTGGGTCAAAGAAGGCTTTCAAGAGATGATTCCGGGAACCACTGACTGGAATGCCGATGCCGGACCTCAGCTGCCGGGCATGGATCCGGACTGGGAGTCAGGCATATGGAGTACTCATGGATTGGTACGACTAGGCCCGATTGGTGATATGGAGCCTTGCATATTAAGTGAAGATGGGGAGCGGCAAACACTGCGCTCCGCCATCGGAGAAGAATATGTAGTGCGTAAGGATGGTACGTCCATCTCTCATACGATCAAATATCCTTTGGCGCCGACGCGGGAATCTTGGGAGAAATTCAAAGTTTATTTGGATAAGAATGACCCCCGCAGATATCCGGATAATTGGAAAGAAAGAGCAGAAATCCTGATGAAATCCGATAAAGTACTGACCTTTATGGGGGGAAGTCTTTATGCTTGGATTCGTAGTTGGATGGGAGTGGAAAATCTTTCCTACTTTATGTACGACGACCCGGAGCTGTTAGAAGAGATGGTAGCTTACGTTGCCGATCACTTTATCTCTTTGATGGAACCGATTTTAGAACGAGTCCAATTTGATTTTGTGTACTTCTTTGAGGATTGCTGTGGCTCTTCCGGACCATTGTTTTCACCGGCAATCTATCAAGAGATATTTGATCCTTACTATAAACAAATGATACGATTTTACAAAGAGAAAGGCGTTACCTTTGCCCTAATTGATAGTGATGGTTGGACAGAACCGCTGATTCCTTGTTGGCAGGCGTCAGGCTTTGATATATTTTTCCCGGTCGAAGTAGGGAAATGGGGAGCAAATCCGGCGGATTTGCGAGAGAAGTTTGGTCCCATCAAAATCTTTGGCGCAGTAAATAAAACGTTAATTTATGGTTCAGAAGAAGAACTGCGAAATCATCTGCTGAGCCTTAAACCAATTGTGTTAGAGGGGGGATTTCTTCCGATACCGGATCATCGGATTCCGCCGGAAGTATCCTATCAGCAAATGCTAAGATATATTCGAGTATTTCATGAAGTATTCAACCAATAGAGTATTTTCTCCTCCTCTGAGCGCTTAGTGTAGGCGGAAGGTAACTTGCCAACCAAACAAAGCAAGTTACCCCGCCGCCGGGCGTTGACGCCGGGAGTGTATTTGAACTTTAACAAGTAACTTGAACCGATGTTCAAGCGCATGGCAGGTCAGACTCTATTGCACTAGATAGATACTATAAAACGTATCTGAGAAAAGGAGTTTATGTGGAAAAAATTATATTAGATACCGATATTGGTAGTGATATTGATGATGCAGTATGTTTAGCGTATTTATTAAAACAATCCAAATGTGATTTGTTAGGAATCACCACCGTATCCGGAGAACCGGAAAAGCGAGCAATGATGGCGAGTGTTTTATGTAAAATCGCCGAAAGAGAAGACATTCCAATCTACCCCGGGGCGGCGAATCCTTTGCTGACGCCGGTGGTACAGCCTCTGGCGCAACAAGCCGCGCTTTTAAATCGCTGGGATCATAATAAATCTTTCCCCCAAGGGGAAGCGATTGAGTTTCTGCGTCGGACGATCAGGCAAAATCCCGGTGAGGTTACCTTACTAGCCATCGGACCGATGACCAATGTGGCCCTTTTGTTTAGTGTCGATCCGGAGATTCCAAGCCTTTTGAAAGACTTGGTTTTGATGTGTGGGGTATTTACCTACCAGTTACCCGGGC
>JGI20163J15578_10000305_pt1 | contig 20411 bp, 13 predicted proteins | sample TergutCu122P1_FD_15578 | JGI IMG/M metagenome (IMG submission 15578)
ATAACGACAAGGATTGAGACCTTGTCGTTATTAGCATATTACATATTAAAGTTAAAGACGAGGATATGATTATGAAAAAAAAGCGAATTGTTTTTAAGGTTGGAACGTCAACTTTATGTCATGGTGGAAAAGGGTTAAATTTTAGGAACATTGATGGATTAAGCAGAGTTCTTGCAGACATCAAAAATGAAGGGCATGAGGTAATTCTGGTTTCTTCAGGCGCTATTGGTGCGGGAGTTGCTAAACTTGGAATGCAAGAAAGACCGACTGATATAAGAATGAAGCAGGCTGTAGCTGCGGTGGGTCAGCTTGGATTAATGCATATATATGACAAAATGTTCGGTGAGTATGGTGCGACTGTAGGGCAGGTTTTGATTACAAAAGATGATGTAGACAGACCGACGGTTAAACAAAATTTAATTGGAACATTTGAAGCACTTTTATCTATGGGTGTAATACCGATTGTAAATGAGAATGATTCGGTTTGTATTGAGGAAATAGAATCGGAGCAAAAAGTTTTTGGAGATAATGACACGCTTTCAGCTGTGGTTGCAGTGCTTGTTAGCGCGGATTTGTTGGTCATTCTTTCTGATATTGATGGGCTTTATGACAGTGATCCGCATAAGAATGTTGATGCTAAACTTATTTCTTTTGTGGATAAAATTGATGATAGAATTATGTCAATTGCCGGTGGAACAAAGAGCAACTTAGGTACCGGTGGAATGGTGACGAAATTATCAGCAGCACAGTTAGCAGCTAGTGGTGGCGTTGATACTGTAATAACAAATGGTTCCAATCCTCGAAATATTTATTTGGCTGCCTTTGGTGGAGAAGTTGGAACAAGGTTTGTGTTGAAGGAGGCGTTATGATGACTGCGATTGAAAGACAAGGCAAGGCTGCAAAAGTGGCTGCAAAGCAGCTTATGATTTGTTCTACAAAGATTAAAAATGAGGCACTTTTTAATATTGCAGATGCGCTTATTTTGAAAAAGCAGATAATTCTTGATGCGAATGCGCTTGATGTTTCAAATGCGAAGCAAAGCGGAATGTCTGATGCGCTTTTGGATAGGTTGGTATTGACATCTGAGGGGATTGACAATATTGCAAAGAGTGTTCGTGAGGTGGTAAATCTTGCCGATCCGGTTGGGAAGGTGGATAAGCTGGAGAAAAGACCGAATGGCCTTTTGGTAGGGCGTCAGTCTGCACCACTTGGGGTAATTGCGATTATTTATGAGTCAAGACCGAATGTTACTGTTGATGCTGCCGTTTTATGCCTAAAATCCGGAAATGCGGTTATCTTGCGTGGTGGGAAAGAAGCGTTTAATTCAAATAACGCATTTGTGGAAATTATGAGGGAAGCCATAAAATCAGTTGGATTATCGGAAGATTGCGTTTCGCTTGTTCAAGACACATCGCGTAGCAGCGTGGATGAGTTGCTTAATCTTTCTGAGTATGTGGATGTTTTGATACCACGTGGTGGTGCGGGTCTCATAAATCATGTTGTTGCGAATTCAAAAATTCCGGTAATACAGACAGGTGTTGGGAATTGTCATGTATACGTTGAAGGTTCTGCCGATTTGAAAATGGCGGCCGATGTGACTTTTAACGCAAAGTGCCGCCGTGTGTCTGTTTGCAATGCGGCTGAGACGTTGCTTGTAGATGAAAAGATTGCCGGTGATTTTTTGCCAATGGTGAAAGAACTTCTTGATAAAGAAAATACCGAGCTTCGCGGCTGTGAAAAAACAGCGGCTATTCTCGGAGAGAGCGTTGTGCCTGTTACGGAAGAAGATTTTTATACAGAATTTTTAGATTATATTATGACTGCGAAAGTTGTCGGGAATATCGATGAAGCAATAGCACATATAGGCAAATATGGCTCGAATCATTCAGATGCCATAATAACAGAAGATTATATGGCATCACGTCGCTTTATTGATGAAGTAGATTCGGCCGCTGTGTATGTTAATGCGCCGACTTGTTTCACCGATGGTGGAGAATTTGGTCTTGGTGCGGAAATTGGTATTTCTACNCAAAAGATGCATGCTCGCGGTCCGATGGGGCTTGAGCAACTGACTTCATCTAAATTTGTGATATACGGGAATGGGCAAACGCGATAAAAATAATAAAAAAAAGCCGAAAAGGCTTAAAAACTGCTTGACAATAAGCAGCTTTGTGGTAGTATAGGAAGGTGCGTTAAAAATAAATGAACATTTGCACAATTATCCAAGCTGATTTTAGCATTTCATTGAGCAAATTGTCAAGACAAAAACACAAATCAGAACAACGCAGCCGTGTGTATCGTGCAAAGTGGGTTGATTTGACCTAATCATTCAAACTACACTCAAACTACAAAAATGGAGGAAGCAGATGCCAAAAGATGTGCTATACGGCAGAACTTTACGCAAGAGTTATGCCAGAACCGACGAAGTACAGGAAATGCCAAACTTGCTTGAGGTTCAAAAGCATTCTTATAAGTGGTTCTTGGAAGTCGGGCTAAAAGAAGTATTCAAAGACGTAGCTGCCATAACCGACCACACAGGAAATCTGGAATTGACGTTCATAGATTACCACATGAACGAAAATCCAAAGTATTCAATAGAAGAATGCAAAGCAAGAGACGCAACCTATGCCGCACCTATAAAAGTAAGCGTCAGACTACGAAATAAAGAAACCGAGGAAATCAAAGAACAAGAAATTTTCATGGGTGATTTCCCTATAATGACGAACGCCGGAACATTCATTATAAATGGTGCCGAGCGTGTTGTTGTTTCTCAAATCGTTCGCTCCCCCAGTGTATATTATGAACGTAAAACAGACCTAAAAACTGCAATAACGATATTCGGAGCAACGCTTATCCCTTATCGCGGTGCTTGGTTAGAGTATGAAACCGATTCATCGGACGGCTTTTTTGTTCGTGTTGACAAAAACAGAAAACTGCCTGTCACATGGCTTTTGCGTGCAGTGGGCAGACCGAACGAAAATTCTTTCACACGTCTGTCTATGGCAGGAGCGCAGGACGGCGTGGAAACCGAAGCGCAACTTCTTGCTGTTTTCGGCGATGACGATAGAATCAAAGCCACTCTTGAAAAAGATGCATGCCGTACGTACGAAGAAGCGTTGATTGAATTATATAAAAGACTGCGTCCCGGAGATCCTCCGACTGTAGATAGTGCTCAAACTCTACTAAACAACCTATTTTTTGATGCCAGACGTTATGACATATCAAAAGTAGGTCGCTATAAACTAAACAAAAAACTCGCCATATGGGCAAGACTTGTAGGTTGTACTTTGGCACAACCTGTCGCAGACCCATTGACAGGTGAAATAATTGCAGAACCGGGCGAAGTATTGACACGTGAGAGAGCAGAAGAGCTCGATTCTCGTGGTGTTAATGATGTATATGTGCTCGTAGATGGCAAAGATGTAAAAGTATTCTCTAACGGAATGGTTCATCTTGCTCCGTTTGTGGATTTCGATCCCGAAGCTGAACTGGGAATAAAGGAACGTGTGAGATTTATTATACTACGCGACCTAATGGAACAATTCAGCGGTGATGAGCTCAAAGAAGCAATCCGTGATAATGCCGACCAGTTGATTCCAAGACATCTGATTCCGGACGATGTTTTTGCATCTGTTAATTACCTTAATTGCATAGCCTGCGGAATTGGCGAGCCTGATGATATTGACCATCTCGGCAATCGTCGCATGAGAAGCGTTGGTGAATTATTGCAAAATCAATTCAGAGTTGGTTTCTCACGCATGGAGAGAGTTATTCGTGAGCGTATGACACTTCAAGACCTCGATATCATTACTCCGCAATCCCTTATAAACATCAGACCTGTAACAGCCGCGATAAAAGAATTTTTCGGGTCATCGCCGTTGTCACAATTCATGGATCAAACAAATCCGCTTGCAGAACTTACCCACAAACGCAGACTTTCTGCGCTCGGCCCCGGCGGACTTTCAAGAGAGCGTGCGAGTTTTGATGTTCGTGACGTTCACTATAGTCACTACGGGCGTATGTGTCCCATCGAAACACCGGAAGGTCCGAATATCGGCTTGATTTCATATCTTGCATCATATGCCCGTGTCAACGAATATGGTTTTATGATTGCTCCATTTCTAAAAGTTGATAAAGAAACAGGTTGCATAGGAACTGAAGCTGTCTACTTGACTGCCGATATGGAAGATCAATACATAATTGCACAAGCAACCGAACCGCTTGATGAAAATAGACGGCTAATTAACGAACGTATCACCAGTCGTCACAGAGATGAAATAATCGAAGTTGACCGCGACAGAGTAGATTTCATTGATGTATCACCGAGTATGATGGTTTCAATCGCCACAGCAATGATTCCGTTCCTGGAAAACGACGATGCAAACCGTGCTTTGATGGGTGCGAACATGCAGCGTCAAGCTGTGCCGTTGCTCGTATCCGAAGCGCCGATAGTCGCTACAGGTATTGAGCATAAATGTGCGGTTGACTCAACTGTTGTTCTTGCAGCAGAAGGTAATGGCGAAGTAAAGTATGTTTCATCGACCAACATCAAAATCGAGTATGATGGTGTAGGTCTTGTTGACCATGAACTCACCAAGTTCACACGCAGTAACCAAGGAACATGTACAAATCAACGTCCGCTTGTTTCTGTTGGTGAGCCTGTGAGAAAAGGTGATATCATTGCAGATGGTCCGTCCACTTGCGATGGTGAGATTTCACTTGGTAAAAATATCCTTGTCGGATTTATGACATGGGAAGGATATAACTACGAAGACGCCATCCTCATAAATGAGAGATTGGCGATAGATGATGTATTCACCTCTATTCATATTGAAGAATATGAAATTGACGCGCGTGACACAAAACTCGGTCCGGAGGAAATAACCAGAGACATACCCGGAATCGGTGAAGATGCTCTGCGCTATCTTGACGAGCGAGGCATTGTCAGCATTGGTGCGGAAGTCCATGCCGGTGATATTCTCGTCGGTAAAGTCACACCAAAAGGTGAGACTGATTTGACTGCGGAAGAACGCTTGCTCAGAGCGATTTTTGGCGAGAAAGCCCGTGAAGTCAGAGATACATCACTAAAAGTTCCTCATGGTGAGAGCGGTATTGTAGTAGATGTAAAGGTTTTCACTCGTGAAAATGGTGACGAACTCAATCCGGGTGTGAACATGGTCGTGCGATGCTACATAGCACATAAGAGAAAAATCAGCGTCGGTGACAAAATGGCGGGTCGTCATGGTAATAAAGGTGTTGTTTCACGTATATTACCGCAAGAAGATATGCCATACATGCCCGACGGGACACCTCTTGATATTATCCTTAACCCTCTCGGCGTTCCTTCGCGTATGAACATCGGACAGGTTTTGGAAGTCCACTTAGGTTATGCTGCGAAAACTCTCGGTTGGAAAGTAGCAACCCCAATATTCAACGGAGCAAACGAGCAAGATATTTGGGATACACTGAAGCTTGCAGGTTTGACAGAAGATGGGAAGAGTGTGCTTTATGACGGACGTACAGGAGAGCAGTTTGATAATCCTGTTACTGTCGGATATGTATACTTCCTCAAACTTCACCATCTTGTAGATGACAAAATACACGCCAGATCCACAGGTCCGTACAGCCTTGTTACGCAACAACCGCTCGGCGGTAAAGCGCAATTCGGTGGACAGCGTTTTGGCGAGATGGAAGTTTGGGCTCTTGAGGCGTATGGCGCAGCGTATACATTGCAGGAAATCCTTACAGTCAAATCTGACGATGTCGTAGGCAGAGTCAGAACATATGAAGCGATTGTTAAGGGTCACAATATACCCCAGCCCGGAGTACCGGAATCTTTCAAAGTTCTTGTTAAAGAACTCCAATCGCTCTGTCTTGATGTTCGCGTGCTTGATGAAAACGGCATGAAAATCGAACTGCGCGGTGATGATGGAGACGACTACAGCGGAAACGTGCGCGACGAGAGAAGTGAATATCAAGCAGATGATACAGAATTTACATCGAGCGGATATTCTATCGCCGATTCTGATGAATTGCATGATGATTTGGGATTAGGTGGAGAAGTCGACGAAGATGAAGATTTGGAAGCGGAAGTGTTTGAGGAAATGATGGATATTGATGATAATAACATCGGAGAGGGGGAATAGAGATGGGATTCTTACCTTTTGAATCAATGCAAATAGGACTCGCCTCGCCCGAAATGATACACAGTTGGTCAAGCGGAGAGGTGAAAAAGCCCGAAACTATTAACTACAGAACGCTAAAACCGGAACGTGATGGTTTGTTCTGCGAAAAAATATTCGGTCCGACAAAGGACTGGGAGTGTCATTGCGGTAAATTCAAGAAAATAAGATATAAAGGCAAGGTTTGCGATAGGTGCGGTGTTGAGGTCACAAAGTCAAACGTGCGTCGTGAAAGAATGGGACATATTGAGCTTGCAGCTCCTGTGTCACATATATGGTATTTCAAAGGTATTCCGTCAAGAATGGGATTACTGTTGGATTTAACACCTCGTATCCTGGAAAAAGTACTGTATTTTGCAACTTATATAGTAATTGATCCCGGTGATACGCCGCTGAAGAAAAATCAAATCCTCACGGAAAGAGAATATCGCGAAATGCGCGAAAAATATGAGGATGACTTTAGAGCGGGAATGGGCGCAGAGGCAATTCGTGACTTGCTGGCGGATATTGATATAGACAGTTTTTCAGAACAACTAAAAGCGGAATCACGTGAAGCTACAGGTCAGAAAAAAGCCAAACTTGTCAAGCGTGTTGAAGTAGCTGAAGCGTTTCGTCAATCGGGCAATGATCCTACATGGATGATCATTAACGTACTTCCGGTCATTCCTCCGGAAATTCGTCCGATGGTTCAGTTGGATGGTGGTCGTTTTGCGACATCAGATTTAAACGATCTTTATCGCCGTGTTATAAACAGAAACAACAGACTCAAACGTCTGATTCAACTTGCAGCCCCTGATATTATCGTAAGAAATGAAAAAAGAATGCTCCAAGAAGCAGTCGATGCGCTGATAGACAACGGCAGACGTGGCAGAGCTGTCACAGGTGCAAACTCACGCGCTTTGAAGTCGCTTTCGGATATGCTCAAAGGCAAGCAGGGCCGATTCAGACAGAACTTGCTGGGTAAGCGTGTTGACTATTCGGGACGTAGTGTTATTGTTGTCGGTCCTGAACTCAAACTATATCAATGCGGTGTACCTAAGGAAATGGCGATTGAATTGTTCCGTCCGTTTGTTATGAAAAAACTTGTTGAGGATGGAATATCTAACAACATAAAATCTGCTAAAAAGATGGTAGATAAAGGGCTTACAGAAGTTTGGGATGCTTTGGAAGTTGTAATCAAAGAACATCCTGTACTACTCAACCGTGCGCCAACACTTCACAGAATGGGTATACAAGCATTTGAGCCCATATTGGTTGAAGGTCGTGCGCTGAAACTCCACCCACTTGTATGTACTGCGTATAATGCGGACTTCGATGGTGACCAGATGGCGATTCACGTACCGCTATCGGCTGAAGCGCAGGCAGAGGCAAGAGTTTTGATGCTCTCGGCAAATAACCTGTTGCACCCGAAAGATGGGCAGCCTGTGACTGTTCCGACCCATGACATGATTTTGGGAGCATATTATCTGACATTTGAGCGAGATGATGAGCCCGGTACCGGAAAACACTTCATGTCTCCTGAAGAAGCTCTGATTGCATATCAAAGCGGTGATATAGGCATACATGCTCCGATACATGTTCGTGTAAGGCGTTTCTTTGAAGGTGCGATGAGAACACGCTCAGTAAAAACAACAGTCGGAAGAATCATATTTAATGAACCATTACCGCAAGATTTGGGTTTTGTTGACAGAACAGACCCCGAGCAAGTGTTTGAATATGAGATTAATTTCCGCACAGGTAAAAAAGAACTTGAGAAAATTATCAAAAATTGCATAACCAAACATGGTTTTGCGCTATCGGCAAGAGTTCTTGACAATATTAAGGCNCTCGGATTTAANTATTCGACACAAGGNGCNATCACAATATCAATTTCTGATATGACAGTTCCCGATGCAAAGTGGACACTCATAAGACAAACCGAGCAAAAGGTTGTTAAGATTGAGCAACAATTTAAGCGTGGTTTCATCACAGATGATGAGCGTTATCGTCTTGTTGTTAAAGAGTGGAACAAAACAACAGATGCTGTTACTGCGGCGCTGACCGATACGTTGAGCGAGTTTAACCCTGTTTATATGATGGCTCACTCAGGCGCCAGAGGTAGTATGAATCAGATTAAACAACTCGCCGGTATGCGTGGCTTGGTTCTTAATACTGCCGGTCGTGAAATTGAAATTCCAATCAAAGCAAACTTCCGTGAAGGCTTGACAGTGCATGAGTACTTCATATCATCAAGAGGTGCCAGAAAAGGTCTTGCGGACACAGCACTCCGTACCGCAGACTCGGGATATCTCACAAGACGTTTGGTAGATGTATCTCAGGATGTTATCGTGCGTGACCATGATTGCGGAACTAACGAGGGTATCATTGCACAAGAACTCGTCGAAGATGGTATCGTGGTTGTGTCGTTTGGCGTGTTGATTCAAGGGCGTTTTCCGGCTGAAGATGTTGTCACTGAAAATGGTGAAGTGTTGTTCACCGGAGACACTATGCTTGAAGTTGAAGATGCAGATACTTTACTCAAACACGGAATCACTTCCATAAAAATACGTACAGTCATGGATTGTGAATCGAAAAGTGGCATATGTGCAAAATGTTATGGCATCAATTTGGCAACAGGCGGAGTTGTTTCAATCGGTGAGGCTGTTGGTGTAATTGCTGCACAGTCAATCGGTGAACCCGGTACGCAGCTCACGATGAGAACATTCCATACAGGTGGTGTTGCCGGTGATGATATCACACAGGGTCTACCTCGTGTTGAGGAACTGTTTGAAGCTCGCAAACCAAAGAAAATGGCGATTTTGACAGATATCAGCGGAGTTGTTGAACTTGATGAAACCAAAAAGAGCTCCATAGTTGCAATTACTATAACAAATGAAAAAGATGGTGAAACGAAAGCGTATCAAACACCGTATTCGGGCGCTATCAGAGTAAAAACCGGAGATCAAGTACAAGCAGGAGACAGACTTACAGACGGTGCGCTCAACCCACATGATGTAATGCGGATTCTCGGAAAAGCCGCTGCACAGAAATACCTCATTAATGAAGTACAAAAGGTGTACAGACAACAAGGTGTTGACATTAACGATAAACATATCGAAGTAATTGTCCGCCAGATGATGAAGAAAGTTAAGGTTGAAGATGGTGGAGATACCGAGTTCTTATCCGGTACTACTGTTGATTTCCACAAATTCAAACATGCCGAAGCAAGTTTGCGCAAAAGAATTGATGATGGAGAAACCGAGCTCATTATGCCTGTTGCAGCACCACTCTTGATGGGTATTACGAAAGCGTCTTTGGCAACAGAATCTTTCTTGTCTGCTGCATCATTCCAAGAAACAACAAAAGTGCTTACAGAAGCTGCCATAAAAGGCAAGGTAGACAAGCTGGTCGGTCTCAAAGAAAATGTCATTATCGGAAAACTTGTGCCTGCGGGCAGCGGACTGTCTCTTTACAGAAAGTTCGATTGCGAAATTGAAAAGCCGTATTCTGAGTATTCCGTCGCTCATACAGATGAGGGTTATTCGGATACAGATGTTGTTGATGCGGTTGATGGACATGATTCAGATGAAGAATTAGATTTGTCTGTCTTGGCAGGGGCAAGTAACGTACTTTGATAGTCAACATTTAACAGTTAACAACGAAAAGCTGACTGTTAAAAGTTACTGAAAACGGCGTTATATAAAAGATTTGATTGACATTGTATTTTAAAAATTGTACAATGCCCAAGTGAATTTTCGCAAAAGCAATCAGAAAGTTGATTTTCATTTGATTAAAAAGATTGAAAATTTTACTTAAATAAGTACGTTTGTACGTTGAGTACATTGTACACTATGGAAGAAAGGAGGAAAATAATGCCTACGTTTAATCAACTGGTCAGAAAAGGTAGAGTAACACACGCAACGAAATCGACCTCTCCGGCTATGCAAAAAGGTTTGAACACTTTGAAAAATAAAGAAACAGATCTTTCCGCACCTCAAAAGCGCGGAGTATGCACAGCAGTGAGAACAGCTACACCGAAAAAGCCGAATTCCGCTTTGCGTAAAATTGCTCGTGTAAAGTTGACCAACGGATTTGAGGTCACCGCTTATATCCCGGGTGTCGGACATAATTTGCAAGAGCACTCGGTTGTTATGATTAGAGGCGGGCGTGTTAAAGATCTACCCGGTGTGCGATATCACATTATTCGCGGAACACTCGATACGCAAGGTGTGACAGATCGTATGCAGTCGAGATCGAAATACGGCGCAAAAAGACCAAAAACCGGAAAATAAAAGAATGATAACCTTATGCTTGCTATAAAGGTGGATATAAAACCTGCCTTAGCGGGCAACACTCGTCGAAGTCATGTCGCAACTTAGCGACGTTACCGAAGACGCAGTACCTAAGAATTCATTACTATGAAGGAGGGAAGTATAGTGCCCAGACGAGGCAATGTACCGAAAAGAGAGATTTTACCCGATCCCTTATATAATTCACCCATGGTAACCAGACTAATTAATTCAATCATGCTTGATGGGAAAAAGGGAGTTGCTCAAAAAGTCGTATACGGCGCATTTGAGATTGTAGGTGAAAAAACAGGGAAAGAGCCCCTTGAAGTATACATAGCGGCTCTGGAAAACATCATGCCAACGCTTGAAGTAAAAGCCAGACGAGTTGGTGGCGCAACATATCAAGTGCCAATCGAGGTAAGGCCTTCAAGACGTCAAACACTTGGTTTGAGATGGCTGACAAACTTTACAAGATTACGTAACGAAAAAACAATGAAAGAGCGTCTTGCAGGTGAAATAATGGATGCAGCAAACAATGTTGGCGCAGCCGTAAAAAAACGTGAAGACACTCACAAAATGGCAGATTCAAACAAAGCATTCGCACATTTCAGATGGTAAGGAATCTGACTGCCATAACCCTAAGTTGGAATACCCCAAGCAGGGCTTAGCCCGCAGAAAGGAGAGAAATATATGTCAAGACAGTATTCGCTTGAAAAAACGCGGAATATTGGTATTATGGCTCATATTGATGCGGGTAAAACCACAACTACAGAACGTATACTATTCTACACAGGACGCACATACAAACTTGGCGAAGTACATGAAGGTGCGGCTACAATGGATTGGATGGTTCTGGAGCAAGAACGCGGTATAACAATAACTTCAGCGGCAACGACCTGTTTTTGGAACAATTATCGCATAAATATTTTGGACACTCCGGGTCACGTTGATTTTACGGTAGAAGTTGAACGCTCACTCCGAATTCTTGATGGTTGCATAGCTGTTATGTGTGCAAAAGGCGGCGTTGAGCCGCAATCAGAAACAGTATGGAGACAAGCTAACCATTACCATGTTCCTCGCATGATATATGTAAACAAGATGGACATTGTAGGAGCTGACTTCCATAATGTAGTGAAAATGGTTCATGACAGGCTCAAAGCAAATGCAGTGCCAATCCAAATTCCCATAGGTTCGGAAGCGGACTTCAAAGGCATTATTGACCTTGTTGAGATGAATGCAGATGTTTATTATGATGATTTAGGCACTGATATTCGCGTGGAAGAAATTCCGGCCGACCTAATNGACGTTGCAGAAGAATATCGTCTAAAACTCATAGAAGCNGTTTCGGATTTTGACGATGAAATCATGGAAAGATATCTCGAAGGTGAGGAAGTTCCGGTAGCGTCCTTAAAAGCGGCGATACGAAAAGCGACGCTTTCAAATAAGATGATACCTGTTGTATGTGGAACATCTTATAAAAACAAAGGGGTACAAAGTCTTTTGGATGCCATCGTAGATTATCTTCCATCTCCGATTGATGTACCTGATATCGTAGGAGTAAATCCTCGTACAAATGAAGAAGTCAGCAGGCCGCCATCGGATGATGCGCCATTTTCAGCCTTAGCTTTTAAGATTATGACCGACCCACATGTCGGACGAGTGTCTTATTTTAGAGTTTATTCAGGCTCGGCTGCTGCCGGTTCAATGGTCTATAATTCTACTAAGGGGCATAAAGAGCGTTTAGGGCGTATTCTTCAAATGCATGCAAACCACAGAGAAGAAATTGATATTGCTTACACGGGTGATATCGTTGCTGCGGTGGGGCTAAAGAATACAACTACCGGAGATACATTATGCGACGAGAAGAAACAGATTATTCTTGAATCTATGGAGTTTCCCGAACCTGTTATATCCGTAGCAATAGAACCAAAAACAAAAGCGGGACAAGAGAAAATGGGCATCGCGCTTGCAAAATTGACTGAAGAAGACCCCACGTTCAAAACATACACCGACGAAGAAACCGGTCAAACGATCATAACCGGAATGGGTGAGCTTCATTTAGAGATTATCGTTGACAGACTTATGCGTGAGTTCAGAGTTGAAGCAAATGTCGGCAAGCCCCAAGTTTCTTACAAAGAAACAATTCGTACGAAAGCAGATGTAGATGTCAGAAATGTGCGTCAAACAGGCGGTAAAGGTCAATACGCACATGTGAAAATCAGCGTTGAGCCAAATGAATCCGGTAAAGGCTATGAGTTTATAAACAAAATAGTCGGCGGGGCGATTCCAACTGAATTCATTTCGTCTGTTGATGAAGGTATTCAAGGCGCTATGATGGCAGGTGTGCTTGCGGGATATGCTGTTGTAGATGTCAAAGTAACGCTATATGATGGCTCATTCCATGATGTAGATTCATCGAAACTTGCGTTCAAAATTGCAGGAAGCATGGCGTTTAAAGAGGCTATGATAAAAGCCGACCCGGTCTTACTTGAGCCGATAATGAAAGTTGTGGTCACTGTGCCGGAAGAATACATGGGCGATGTAATGGGTGATTTGAACTCTCGGAGAGGTCAAATCACAGGTATGGATTCTGTTAGCGGTGCGTCTCAAATAAATGCACAAGTGCCGCTGTCGTCTATGTTTGGTTATGCTACTGCACTTAGGTCATACACTCAAGGTAGAGGTAATTTTTCGATGGAGCCTTGTCATTATGTCGAGGTGCCGAGATCTTTGCAAGATGAAATAATAGGACCCTATGGCGGTCGCTGGTATTAGCTAATAAAATACTTGCAATAATCGTCAAAATGAGTTACAATTACAAGACTAATAAAAACAAATAATGAATTATTACAATTAAACAATCAAGGAGGACATTAGTTCAAATGGCCAAACAAAAATTTGAAAGAAGCAAACCCCATGTAAACATAGGTACTATCGGACATGTTGATCATGGCAAAACCACTCTAACCGCAGCTATCACAAAATATCTGAGCCTGTTAGGTCAAGCAAAATTCGAAGCATATGATACAATCGATAAGGCTCCGGAAGAGCGCGAGCGCGGTATTACAATCAACACAGCACACGTTGAGTATGAAACAGCAAATCGTCACTATGCTCATGTTGACTGTCCGGGACATGCTGACTATATCAAAAACATGATTACCGGTGCAGCTCAAATGGACGGATCAATTCTCGTTATTTCTGCGGCAGACGGTCCGATGGCACAAACTCGTGAGCACATTCTTCTTGCACGCCAAGTAGGTGTTCCTGCTATCGTCGTTTTCCTCAACAAAGCTGACTTGGTTGACGATGATGAACTTATTGAACTTGTTGAAATGGAAGTTCGTGAACTTCTCTCAAGCTATGATTTCCCGGGTGATGACATTCCAATTATCGTAGGTACTGCTCGCGGAGCGTTGGAATCAACATCAACCGACCCCGAATCACCGGAATATGCTTGCATTAAAGAGTTGATGGACGCTGTTGACAACTACATTCCAACTCCAACACGTGATTCAGAGCTTCCGTTCCTCATGCCTGTTGAAGATACAATGACAATTACAGGTCGCGGTACTGTTGCTACAGGTCGTGTTGAGCGCGGAAAAATCAACTTGAACGACAAAGTTCAAATCGTCGGACTTATGGATGAGCCACGCGATACAACTATCACCGGTATTGAAATGTTTAGAAAACTTCTAGATTATGCCGAAGCGGGAGATAACATCGGTGCACTTCTTCGCGGTGTATCAAGAGATGAAATTTGGAGAGGACAAGTTCTCGCCAAGCCCGGAAGCATTAAGCCTTTGACAAAATTTGTAGGACAAGTTTACGTCATTTCTAAAGAAGAAGGCGGACGTCATACTCCTTTCTTCAACAACTATCGCCCGCAATTCTACTTCCGTACAACCGACGTCACAGGCGTAATCACATTACCCGCCGATGTCGAGATGTGCATGCCCGGCGACAATGTTGAAATGAGTGTTGAACTAATCACACCAATCGCTATAGAAAACGGACTTCGTTTTGCTATCCGTGAAGGTGGACGTACTGTTGGTTCAGGTGTAGTTATTTCATGCAGCGAATAATTTCATTGCACTAAATTGATACTTAACAAAAAGGGAGCAGCAGGAGTTTAACTCCAAAACTGCTTCCCTTAGTTATACTAATAGACAGTATTCGTAATTCAGTCGTAATCACCTTTTATAGATACCTACCGACAGACACGAGTATATTTGAAAAAATTACAGAATGTTACGAGTTTCTATTGAAATCCATCAGCTATTAGTGTATAATGCATATCACGTATGTCAATAATGACAACAAATAATAGATAACAATAACTCTTCGCATTTATTAAAGACTTTGGGTCTTGACGGGAGGGCGGATAAAGTGTCAAGTAGGATATTTCAAAGTGTTATAATTCAAATGAAAGACGCCACAAAAAGATCGATTGGTGTTATTGACCCGGAGGGTTCAGTAATTGCGAGCAGTAATTTAGCACTCATCGGAACCACCATTAAACCGGTACATTTGGAAAGTGATGATTCTGCGAGCACCGTGAAAAAAGGGAATGGCAGGTCATTTAAGCCCTTACTGACCGCCACAGGCAATGAGTACTTCATTTTTGCGGATGGGGAAGATGAAATTGCCGAAACACTGTGTGTGATGGCATCTATCGCAATCAGTGAGGCAGGTGTTTACTTTGAAGAAAATAACGATAAACGCGCATTTGTCAAGAATATCATTGTAGAAAATATTTTACCCGGCGACATCTATGTAAGAGCAAAAGAGCTGCGCTTTCCGCTAGACATAACAAGAGGGGTAATTGTTATTCGTCACGATGTGACACAAGATACCTCTGTTGTTGAACTATTACAAGAAATGTTCACGGACAGACAAAAAGAATTTGTCTTTTCTGTTTCCGATAAGGACACAGTCTTAGTAAAAGAAATAACAACATCAAGCAGTTTAGCCTCTCTGCGAGAAACCGCAGAAAAAATTAAAGCAAGGATTGATGAAGTTTTAGGGATTAAATCAATCATTGGAGTCGGAACGCCGGCTCTACACCTTCGTGAGCTTGCAGACAGATATAAAGAAGCGCTGATATCCATTGATGTCGGAAGGGTTTTCGATGTTAACAAAGCAGTTATATGTTACGAAAATCTCGGCATTGGAAGACTCATATATCAGCTACCAATAACATTATGTGAGATTTTTCTATCAGAAGTCTTCAAGAAAAATCCGATTGACTCACTTGATAAAGAAACACTCTTTACCATCGACAAGTTTTTTGAAAACAACTTGAATGTTTCTGAAACATCAAGAAAATTATTTGTCCACAGAAATACACTTGTGTACAGATTAGAAAAAATTAAAAAGATAACCGGTCTTGATTTGCGCGAATTTGATCATGCTATAGTGTTCAGAGTTGCGCTTATGGTTAAAAAATATCTAGTTTCACAGGAGTCAAAGAGTTAATATGATTAGTATGACAGACGTTTTCAAAGTTTATCCTAATGGTGTGAAAGCACTTAGAGGGATAACATTCACGCTCGAAAAAGGCGGTTTTGCCTTTCTTGTAGGTCCATCCGGGTCGGGAAAATCCACGATAATGAAATTACTGACCGGAGAATTGGCTGCTACAGATGGCAGGGTCATAGTCAATGGTTATGACATGAATCGCATAAAGATGCGTAAACTACCGCAACTAAGGCGTACGTTGGGCATTATTTTCCAAGATTTCCGACTTATCGACAATACTGTCTATGAGAATGTTGCGTTTGCAATGCGTGTCATAGGCGCATCGAACAAAGAAATCCGAGAACGAGTACCCTATGTATTGGAATTAGTAGGACTAGAGCATAAAGCAAAGGCGAAGCCCACCGAGTTATCCGGTGGTGAGCAGCAAAGAGTTGCTATTGCGAGAGCGCTTGTTAATAATCCTTCGCTCATCATAGCTGATGAGCCTACGGGGAATCTTGACCCCGCGCGCAAGTTGGAAATTCTGGTGTTGCTTAACAAAATAAATGAACTTGGTACTACGGTACTGGTTGTTACACACGAGAAACCTTTGGTTGACATGCTATCACAACGAGTAATAGCCATAGATGGCGGTCGTGTAATAAGTGACGGAATGGATGGGTATTATAAATATGAGACCTAGTAGAAGCAGAATCCCTTATTATTTGAAGGAAGGCGTTTCCAGTATCTTCAGACACAGCCTGATGTCTTTTGCATCAGTGTGTATTATATTTGTGTTTCTTATGATAATGGGCGCATTTATCTTGCTTGCATTGAACATCAATGCATTAGTTGGAGAACTTGAGAGCGAAAATATCATTCTTGCGTTTGTTGATGAAAACCTCAATGAATCGCAGGCTATTGCGTTAGGGCAAACAATTTTGCGTACTCCAAATGTTACTGAGGCGCGATTCATAACACGAGAGCAAGCGATGCATGACTTTATAGGCAGACATGAGGACACAGACAGATATGCAGATGTCGATCCGACATGGTTTCGTCACAGGTATGCTGTTCATGTTGACAATGTCGCATTGATTGAGGATACATTGCATGATTTAACTCGAATATATGGTATTGAACGTGTTAATGCAAACCTTACAATAGCCAGGGCAGTGGTTTCTGTCAGGAACGCTATCAGTGTTGTGTCAGTCGCAGTTATGGTGATTTTGTTTGCTATTTCACTATTCATTATTTCAAATACAATCAAACTTGCGACATTTGAACGCCGTGAGGAAATCGCAATTATGAAAATGTGCGGAGCGACGAACTCATTTATTCGATGGCCCTTTATCTTTGAAGGATGTATACTTGGGGTATTGGGATCAATGTCATCGTTTGCACTCTTGTGGTTTTTCTACAGAGTTCTTTCCGACAGAGCTATCGAAGTCGAGTCTTTCTTACTTACTTTAGTACCGTTTTCCAATGTTTCCACGCCGCTTTTCTTATTGTTTGCATCTATTGGATTTGGTGTGGGTATTGCAGGCAGTGCAGTGGCACTCAACAGATATCTGAAAGTATAACCGATATCTATAATTCAAACATTGTACCGGATGTGATGAACACAGGGTTTTAAGGTGGTTTTTTCATATGAAACGTAGGCGCATAACTAGAATTATAGCCATTATCTTGGCTCTGGTCATGCTATTATCAATTCTTTTCATGGTTTTTGATGCCGTTACGCCGTCTGCGCTTGCAAATGCACAAGCGGAAATCAATAGGCTCAGAGGCGAAAAGCGAGAATTAGAAAGACAAAGAAGAGAAATTCAATCAAGGATTAATGACATAGAATTTGAAAGAATGTCTCAAGTAGCTCAAAAAGAAGTTTTGGATGATAGAATCATACTGACAGGGTTGGAAATAGAAAGCATTACGGAAGTAATTGAACTGTATGAAATTCTTATAATTGAAAAAGAATTAGAAGTTGTTGCGGCTCGTAACAGAGAAAATGATCAACTGGAAATGTACAGAAGCCGTGTGCGCAGCATGGAAGAAAATGGTCTTATTTCATATCTGGAAATACTTTTTGATTCAACCAATTTTTCTGATTTACTTGCCAGATTGGATTTTATCGGGGATATCATGCGTGCCGATGAGAGACTGTTTTATGATTTGCAAGCCGCTCGTGACGAAACCGAAGCGGCTGAAATGGTTCTCAGAACTGCGATGTTTGAGTTTGAACTCGAGAAAGAGCAGCTTGAACTAAGAGAGATTGAACTGGCTGAGCAGTTAAGAGGCGCGAATGCCTTGATTTATGAAATCATGCAGAATATTGAAACTGAGCAAGAATTGTATAATCAAATAACCGATGAAGCGGAAAGTGTTCAAGCCGAAATTAACAGACGTGTTGAGGAGCAAAGGCGAGAGGAGGAGCGCAGGCGCATAGCAGAGGCAAACAGAGTTGTAGGAACAGGTCAACTTGTCTGGCCTACGGCAGGTCCTGTTACAAGCGAATTCGGCATTAGACGACACCCTGTATTTCATGTCCAAAGAATGCATACCGGCATTGATATCGGTGCACCGCATGGGGCGAATGTTGTGGCTGCTGATACAGGTACTGTCATAAGATCGGCATTTAACTCGTCTTATGGTCATTTTGTCGTCATTAATCACGGAAATGGAATGACAACTCTTTACGCTCACCTTAGCGCTCGACTAGTAAGAGAAGGTCAACGGGTTGCGCGTGGTCAGCTTATCGGTCGCGTTGGTTCTACCGGAATTTCAACAGGAGCACACCTACATTTTGAAGTTGCGATAAACGGCTCGAGAGTTAACCCACTAAGGTATTTGTGATATTATGATAACAAAACAAAAAACTTCTAAAATTAAAATAGCGCTGGTGTTGATTATATCAGCGTTAGTGTGCTTGCTAATTTTAACAAGCTGCATAGATTTTTTTCCCGAAAATTTCTTTTCCGAAAGCGACGGAAGTGAGTTTAGTGAGTTTGCTGCTGAGTATGAAAATTTGCTAAGAATGATAGATCAACTTTTTATCGGTGAGTTTAACGCAGCTGAAATTCATGCCGAAACAATGCGTGCGCTTATTATGGCACTTGATGATGAATGGTCTTTTTATATGACCAGAGCTGAATTTGAGAGTTTTCTGCAAAGAGCGGCAAATATATATACCGGAATTGGTGTCGAAATAGTTTATAATCATGAAATCGGTGGCATGGAAATAGTTAGGGTTTATCGAGGATCTCCTGCGGAAGCCGGCGGTATGTTACCAGGCGATGTAATGTTTTATGTTGATGGTGAAAATATTAGAGACGCCAACATTACCCAAATACGTTCACTTTTGGCAAGACCACTGGGTGATTATGCGATAATTACAGTTTTCCGTGAGGACAGCAAGATTGATTTGAAGATTATGTATTATGAGATATTTCTGGATCCTATTTCATATGAAATTATAGACGGGGATATTGGACATGTCCTTATCAGTAACTTTGATGCAGGCTCCGGCGAAAGATTTGTATATACAGTAGAAGACTTAGTCAGCAGAGGCGTTACCGGATTCATTTTTGATGTCAGACTTAATTCAGGTGGAAGCGTGAGAGAGCTGACAACTGCACTTGATTTCCTACTCCCGGAGGGAGAAATCTTCATTCATGTCAACAAACAAGGGGAAGAAAGAATAACATACTCTGATGAATACTGGTTGGATATGCCGGCGGTTGTGTTGGTAAATCGCTATTCATACAGTGCTGCGGAATATTTTGCAGCAATGCTAAGTGAGTATGACTATGCGCCCTCGGTAGGGGAGCAAACAACCGGCAAGAATCGTAGCCAAACAACTCACCCGATACCCGATGGTGGAGCATTGCACATTTCTACAGGTCAGTATTTGACAAAAAACAGAGTCAGCTTGAGAGATGCCGGAGGATTCACACCTGAATATATTATCGAACATACAGATGAGGAACTTGTGGCATTGATAACGGGTAATTTGGACATAAACGACGACCCGCAAATGCAAAAAGCCATAAGCCTGCTAAGAGCAATGATGATGAACAATTGACAATTTCACTAACGCCATTGCGAGCAACGTAGCGACGATAAACCATTTACTTTAAGTACTGTTATTAGGGATATTTTAGTGATTAAACATTTTATTGTTTTATGGACGAACTACTAAGCCATACTTTAGTCATAAGAGCTTCTTATAATAATTCATCAAACAGCCATCTAGCAGTATTGCACGTTCGTCTTGGCTTAATCCGCGACATTCGAGTGAGATATCATAGACATTATCGCCGGAAATAACTATTGCGGGGAAGATTTCTTTTCCGGATAGAATGGCATGACGGATATCGGGTACAAATATCCAATCGCCAACATTGAAATTAAACACGACTTTATCACTTATAGTAAAAGGCACGATACCCCAGTTTATGCAATTAGAGCGATAACGCTTTGTCGCATATTCATAACAAATATT
>JGI20163J15578_10000306_pt1 | contig 20351 bp, 16 predicted proteins | sample TergutCu122P1_FD_15578 | JGI IMG/M metagenome (IMG submission 15578)
AAAACCCATCCCATGTACTTCTACTATCATAGTTGATTATTTCATTACTTCGAAGGAGTAATGTGTTCCCTCCACCACAGGTCAACCAACCAACCTTATGGCTTTAGTAGCTTCATGATACAGCTATTGGCTCAAAGCTTTGCCAATACCGTTTCTCACATAGTCGGTGCCAGATTCTTTAGGTGTGAGTGCCCAAAGGCTGACATGCAGCATCTAGGCTGCAGCTAATTCGAAATTATCGTTAGCGTTTAATTTTAGGTTTGTGATTTCATGAAGGCAGAAATGTTGGAAACATTTCTACCGCCAACGCATCTCCCTACGGATAGCTTCTCCATCTTCAAGATCCCTGTCGAAACCAGTACAAGCCCTCAAAACTTAGAATGTGAATGTCCCTTATGTCACTCACTGCTTTGTGTTAAAATACTTGAGACAAAGCAGTTTACTAAGCGTTTGTAGTTCTTGGGAACACTATAATTGTATGAAAAAAATGAAAAAAAGTCAAGGTTTTTATTACTTTTACGAGGCACATGTGGTAAGATAGAAGAAAGTGTTAAGGAGGATTTGATTATGCCAACAACATATACCCATTACAAATTTGGCGTGGATGTAATCGACTCTTTACCGGCTAGGTTACAACAAGCCATCGAAAATAATCGGGAATTATTCGATATTGGCTTACATGGGCCGGATATATTGTTTTATCACGGTATTTTTCGAACAAACCGAGTGTCTCAAACCGGGATTAACTTACACGAGCAATCGGCAACCACATTTTTCAAGCATGCGACTACGGTTATGAACAATGTGCCCGACCAAGCAGCGGCCAGGGCGTATCTATATGGTGTGATATGCCATTTCGCGCTGGATAGTGAATGTCATAAATATGTGGAAAAGATGATTCAAGTTAGCGGTATTTCTCATCATGAGATTGAGATGGAATTTGATCGCTTTTTACTCGTGGGGGATGGGATTCCACCGACGACTCATGTGCTGACGACTCATCTGATAGCTAGTGTCAAAAATGCGCAGGTTATTGCTCCATTTTACCAAGGTATCGCACCAAAAGCAGTGCATCGAGCATTAAAGAGGATGTTACTTGTCCATAAAGCATTATTGGCTCCCAAGCCGATGAAGCGCAAATTTTTGGCCAGAGCGATGAAGATGGTAAAGATATATGATGAAAAATATGGATTAATTATGAGTATCGAAGCAAACGCGAAATGTCAGGATTATGTTTTATTACTGAAGAAGTTATATGCCGGTTCAGTGCCTTTGGCGGTGGGGCTGATTATGCAATATCAAAAGGTATTACAAGGAGAGGGTGAGGTCCCGACCCGTTTTAGTGAAACATTCGGAGCCGGCGAAGATTGGGAGAAAATCATTTTGTAGACCAAGAAGGTAGAATTTGTTCTACCGCATGAGAACGCAACGAGGTGTCCCACGAGCGCGTGGGGCTGAGAGTGACGCGAGGTATTCCACGAGCGTACACGGAAGTTGTTCCCCTATCCTTAGCGAGGCAGTATTGAACGTTGGGAAGAGGAATTACCTTACGAGGTATTTTCGAGTGTTAGAACGAGGAATTACCTTACGAGGTATTTTCGAGCGTTAAGAAGAGGAATTACCTTACGAGGTATTTTCGAGCGTTAGGAAGAGGAATTACCTTACGAGGTCTTATTGAACGTTGGAGTAGAGAACGACTATTGTGAATGAAAGGGGATATAACACATGGAAGGGAAAAAAATTCTAGTCATTGATGACGAAAGCAGGATGCGGAAATTAGTGAAGGATTTTCTGACGCGTGAAGGCTTTATTGTATTGGAAGCCGCTGATGGCATGGAAGCTTTGGATATTTTTCATGAGGAAAAAGATATCGCCCTATTGCTATTAGATATTATGATGCCGAAGATGGATGGCTGGCAGGTGTGCCGGGAGATTCGCGAACATTCCAAAGTGCCCATTATCATGTTAACCGCCCGCAGTAGTGAAAGAGACGAGCTACAAGGATTCGACTTGGGCGTGGATGAATATATTACCAAACCCTTTAGCCCGAAAATCCTAACCGCGCGGGTGCAGGCCATTTTGCGTCGGACACAAGAAGCTCAGGCAGATGATGTTATCGAAGCAAATGGTATCGTGATTGATAAAGCGGCTCATAAGATAACCATCGATGGTCAGCAGGTGGAGCTAAGCTTCAAGGAATTTGAGTTACTTACTTATTTTTTAGAAAATCAAGGATTGGCATTATCCCGAGAGAAAATACTGAACAACGTGTGGAATTATGATTATTATGGGGATGCACGAACGATAGATACTCACGTGAAGAAATTGAGAAGTAAGATGGGGGATAGAGGAGATAGCATCAAAACCATCTGGGGGATGGGTTATAAATTTGAGGCCGAATCATGAAATATTCCATAAGACGACAATTAGTAGCCATTTTTATTGGTATAATTGTGCTTATTCTGGTAGTAATTTACTTAGTAAACACAATCTTTTTAGAACGATTTTATTTGTTACACAAACAAGAGGATTTGAAAAGCTTGTATTATGCCATGGGGCAAGCTCTTGCTTTAGATGCAAATGGGTTATACGAGGAAAAGCCGGAATTGCAGCACATGATTGAGCGATACAACATCTCTGTACTGGTGATGACTGTGGACGAGGAAGAAGTGGTTTTTCATGGTGGGCGTGATCATCCGAGTTATTTATATATACAATTGTTAGGACACATTGTGGGGAGTTATGAATTTCGAGGAGAATTACTAAATGAAACCGAGCAATATGAAGTCCGTAAGATGGAGGATCGGATAACAGGGTTAGAGTACTTAGAAAAATGGGGTTATTTTCCCCAAGGTTTTCGATTTCTGATTCGTAGCCCTTTAGAAGGGATTCAGGAAAGTGCAGCTTTGGCCAATACCTTTCTATTATATGTGGGCTTGGTGGGGATTTTTGTTGGTGGAGTTCTCGTGTGGTTCTTTGCCCGGAGAATCACAAAACCATTGCAAGAATTGGCTAAATTGTCTAAGGAAATGTCTACCTTAGATTTTGAAGCGCGGTATATAGGTGGAGGAAACAATGAAATTGCGGTACTTGGTGATAGTTTCAATCAAATGTCCAGGCAGTTAGAAACCACCATTTCAGAGTTGAAAGGTGCCAATAATCAACTGATAGAGGATATTGAGCAGAAAGAGAAAATGGCAGATATGCAAAGCGAGTTTTTAGGAAATGTCTCTCACGAACTAAAAACGCCTATTGCCTTGATTCAAGGATATGCCGAAGGGTTAAGGGAGGGAATTCATGAAGACTTGGAAAACCGTCAATTTTACTGTGATGTAATCATTGACGAGACCAATAAGATGAATCAAATGGTTAAGAATTTACTAACCCTAAACCAACTTGAGTATGGCAGTGATGAGTTGCAGTTTACTCGTTTCAATATTGTGGAGATGATACGCAGTGTGCTGAACAGTTGCGAGATTTTAATTAAACAAGCAGAAGCAAAAGTGGATTTTATTGCCGGTAAAGATATGTATGTGTGGGCAGATGAGTTCAAGACAGAACAAGTGTTGATTAATTATCTGACCAATGCTATTCACCATGTGAGAAATGAAAAAAGAATTGAAATTAGAATTGTCTCTCACGGTAGAACCCTTCGCATATCGGTGTTTAATAGNGGGGAACCGATTCCCGAGGAAGATATTCCTAAGTTGTGGGATAAATTTTATAAAGTAGATAAATCTCATACCCGAGCTTATGGGGGGAATGGTATTGGTCTGTCGATTGTCCAGGCAATTATGAAGTCCTTCCACCAAGAGTATGGGGTGCGCAATTTTGCTAATGGAGTTGAGTTTTGGTTTGAACTGGATGCAGGAGTGATTTCACAGGAGGTAGAAAATGTGTAGTGTAGCGCAAGGATACAATATGATTTATATGGTGTTATTGGCCGTGTTTTTAAGCATGACCTTAGTGTCGGGAGTAGTGCAACTATTCCGATCGTTTAAAGAGGCAAAGGAAAAGGAAGCGGACAAAAAAGAGATTACCACGGCGGCTGTAGAAATCGTCGTAGGCATTTTAGCCCTAGTAGCATTTGGCTGGTTAGGGTTGTGCACTGCAGTGATGCTAAAAGCATTACCGTTGGCGGTATTGTTTTACATACTATGGAATGTTGGGGCAAAGATAGTTGCGAATCGCAGAGGTGCAGCATCGCCGGAGGGTGCTGAATCAGACGATGAAAAAGAGTCGAAGGCAGATGATACAGATGATGAAACGGAGCGTGAGGCAGATGATTCAGGTGATGAAGCGGAGTCTGATGTAGATGATGCAGATGCTAAAAAGGATACATCGAGATCTGATTCAGATGATAAAAAGAATGTAGCGAAAACGGATGAAGATGATAAAAATATGATATTAGAATCGAATCATGTTTTAGAGAAAGCAACTGCTTTGGATAGTAAGAGAGTAAAGCGAATTATCCCTTGCTTGGATATACATGAAGGGCGAGTTGTAAAAGGAGTAAATTTTGTCGATTTAAAAGATGCCGGTGATCCCGTGGAAATTGCGCGAGCTTACAGTGAGGCGGGAGCAGATGAATTGATTTTCCTAGATATTACCGCCACCACCGAAGCACGTCAGACACGTCTGGAGATGGTAAAGAAGGTGGCTGAAAGTATAACTATTCCTTTTACTGTTGGTGGTGGAATCCGTTCGAAAGAGGACTTAGCTCAAGTAGTAGCGGCGGGAGCAGATAAAGGGAGCGTAAATTCGGCTGCAATTGAACGGCCTGAGTTAGTGAAAGAGTTGGCGGAAGAATTTGGCAGTGAACGAGTGGTAGTAGCAATCGACGCGAAAAAACGCGAAGACGGAAGCGGATGGAATGTTTACAAAAATGGTGGTCGAGTAGACACCGGTTTGGATGCCTTGACTTGGGCAAAAGAGGTAGAGGAATTAGGAGCCGGAGAGCTTTTAGTGACCAGCATGGACTGTGATGGTACAAAATCCGGATATGACTTAAAAATGACTAGAAGTATTGCCGATGCAGTGAATATTCCTGTGATTGCTTCCGGTGGGGCCGGGAAATTGGAAGATTTTTACGATGTCTTTACCTTTGGCAAAGCAGATGCCGCATTGGTAGCATCCTTGTTTCATTTTAAAGAGCTGGAAATCCACGAAGTAAAAGAATATCTCAAGAAAGAGGCTGTTACGAGCACTTAGCATGTGTTCTTTACATGCTTACGTGCAACATGTCGTTGCTTTGCAATCGTACTCTGATTGCTTAGCAAGGACGGTACCCGTAGGGTGAACGTGTCGTCGCCGTTAGCGAGGAACTAACGAGCTTACAAGACGACCTGTTACGAGCACTTAGCATGTGTTCTTTACATGCTTACGTGCAACATGTCGTTGCTTAGCAAGGACGGTACCCGTAGGGTGAACGTGTCATCGCCGTTAGCGAGGTACTAACGAGCTTAGCAAGCGGCTTGTTACGGTTGCAGATGTAGCGTAATGTTTTGCTTGATAGGAAATGGAACTTCATTGGCGGAAGATAAAGGAGATTCATGGCTGGTTTGCAAGGAGATTGGTTCGAGGCATTAAAGGAAGAGTTTAGAAAACCTTACTATAAAGAATTGTTCGACGCTGTGACAGAAGAATATCAAACTCGGAAGATATTTCCGCCGCCACAAGATATTTTTAATGCGTATCACAGCACTCCCTTAAAAGAAGTGAAGGTAGTTATCTTAGGGCAAGATCCCTATCATGGCGAAGGGCAAGCCCATGGACTTTGTTTTTCCGTGCGAAAGGGAGTGAAGCCACCGCCATCCCTTGAAAATATCTATAAAGAATTACAGGATGATTTAGGATGCGAAATTCCCTCTCACGGTTGCCTCACCGGTTGGGCAACCCAGGGGGTATTTTTGCTGAACACCGTTTTGACGGTACGAGCTCACCAAGCAAATTCTCATCGTGAAATGGGATGGGAGCGGTTTACTGACACTACTATTCAAGTGCTAAACGAGCAGAATCGCCCGATGGTGTTTATCCTTTGGGGAGCACCGGCAGGGCGAAAGAAGGCCATGTTGAATAATCCTTTACATCTTATATTACAGGCTCCACACCCAAGCCCCTTGTCAGCCTATCGTGGTTTTTTTGGTAGCAAGCCCTTTAGTCAAACCAATCATTTTCTGACAAAACACGGAATGTCGCCTATTATCTGGGATATCACTGAGTAAGAACCTTCATTCCTCAATCACATGAATCTCCAGATAATCAAAATCAATCGTATCGATAAAATTATCTTGATAAAACCGCGCTTTGGCGTGTTTCTTGAAATCCTCAATAGCGCTGTCTAACCAAATCGGGCTACTCAAATCAAACTCATAACAGATGGCATCCAGTCCCCGAAGAACCTTGCGGGTACGAGTGTCTTTAGAATCATCACAGATGACTGTATCTTGTAGCAATTTATTATCTTTCCATTTCTTGCCCCATAATCTAAACATATACAAACCTCCTGTTACGAGTGCTTAGTATGCGTTCTATGCACGCTTACGCGCAATATGTCGTTGCTTTGCAAGGACGGTACCCGTAGGGTGAACGTGTCGTCGCCTAGTTATCAAACATTCTATCCTGTTTGCTTTGATTTGGCAACTATTATCTTTAAAGATTGCTTAAGTGCTACAGTTCCCTTAGTCGGATAGCGCTCACAGTCTGGCGTATCTCATTCTAGTGACTTCCCGTCCATGGAATGGAGACTCTCATTGTATGATGCTATGAAGGTATAACTGTGCAACAGTTCTACCGCCCTTTGCTGAATACAATGTGCTTTTAAAGAGGCTCCGTGAAATGCTTGGGCGATGGAACAAGGAGGAGATATGCCAGACTGTGAGCGCTATCCGACTGAGTGAACTGTAGCGCTTAAGTCGCTCTGCAAGCGCCTTCCCCAGAGTGAACTAAAGCAAAGGATTCGCCAGATAAAAGTTTTGAGATTCACCTTACTGACAGAAAGGGAAAATTGTGATATGATAAAGCCAAGACTTTTGAAAGGGGAATTTTAACCGGTGAAAAAGGAGCAGCCAATCGAAAACGCAATCAAAAACTATGAAGATGTAGACAGTTGGAAAACTTTGATATTTTTATATACTTCTGCCTTGAAGGAGGTAGAGACGAAACTGGAAATTTTAAACGATGAGTTCCAACATGTGCACCAATATAATCCCATCGAACATATAAAAACTCGTATTAAGACGCCGGAAAGTATTGTAAAAAAACTAAAAAGGCAGGGCTTTGAAACTTCAATTGAAAATATGGTACAACATATCAATGATATAGCCGGAGTAAGGCTTATTTGCTCATTTACTGCAGATATCTATCGTTTAGCAGAAATGATTGGAAATCAAAATGATTTGAAAGTACTTTCAATCAAAGATTACATGCGAAATCCGAAAGAAAGTGGATATAAGAGTTACCATATGCATGTTGCTGTACCAATCTATCTTTCGGATACAGTTGTCAATACGAAGGTAGAAATTCAAATCCGCACCATCGCCATGGATTTTTGGGCCAGTTTAGAGCACAAAATCTACTACAAGTTTGAAGGTCGAGCACCCGCTTATATCAGTAAAGAACTGCAAGAATGTGCACAGATGGTAGCCGATTTAGATGATCGGATGTTGTCGCTAAACGAAACCATTCTCGAATGTTTAGCGGGTGAGGAAAAAGAAGATAGCACGTTACTTGGTGACGTGATTGAAAATGTAATTGAAAAATCAAATGGAAATTAGTAGGTCTACGGTTGGAAACACAGCGGTCCGAAGAAAATATCCTACCGCAGCATTGGCGATTTGTAAACGTTTCTCCATTGCCAAACCGGCTAAAGAAGCGGCCAAATATCCACCGTTAAAGGTGTCACCGGCACCGGCGGAGCGTAACGGTTTTTCAACAAAAATGCTTGCCTCAAAGGTCGGTGCCTCCTTGGTAGTGGCGCCTACCGCGTAGTGAGGCGTATGGATGATTAGCTCATCTAAACCGATGTGCTGACGCACAAATTCGGTATTTTTTTTGATTTCCTCGATAGCAGCCCCTGTTTCATCCAATGTTTTGTCATATTGAGCAAATAGCGCGGCGGCTTCATGTTCATTAACACTCAAAGTCATTGGATACTGTGGATTGTATTTTTTGAGTAATGCTAAGCTATGGTTTAGTGAAGAGGTATCCTTTTTCTGGAAGTCGGCAAAATCAAAGAAAAAACGTCGTGTTTTTCCGTCCTCTGGAATCAAGCTACATACTTGTTCCAAAATCTCATCAAAGGCGGGAACTAGTGACCAATAGCCAATTCCGATGATATGGGATTTTGCCAGGAGTGATTTGACTTTGTTAATGCCGAGGGTGTCGACTATTTGGTACCAGGTTATATTTTGGACGTTGCCCAAATGTGACATCAACAGCTTACCATCATCAAACTCAAATACATGAGTGACGGCAGAATCATCTAAAGAGTACATATCACACAGCTCGCTTACTTCTTCGAAAACGGGGTCAAAGCGTTCTTTGCCATACGTTCCAATGAGAGAAGCCTTTACGCCCAGACGTGCTGCAGCATATCCTATATTTGCTGTAAAGCCACCAAAAGCCCGACGTTTTTCCAGAAGTTCAAGGCCAACACCTCCTGAACCACTTCGGATGATACGTTCGGCGAAATGATTCATTTTGCTATAAAGGGTATAGTTCTGTAAATCTGTACGGGAAGCGACGATTTCCCAAACCTCATCGACATATCCATCGGCAAACATCGTTATGTTACCCTGTGAATTGTCTAGTGCATCTAATAAATCCTTCAAATTTTCCATAGTATATCCTCCTCGTATAATAAGTTTATAGTCATTCGCAAGCGATGCGGTAGAACGTGTTCTCCTTACAGTTATCGCAAATCTTCGATTTCGAAGGTGAAGCCGAATTCTAATGTTCCAAATCCGGGAACTTTTACATCATAGCCACTTTCTAATTCTTCTTTACGACCGCGAATGTAACTTGTACCGGGTTCGATACCCAAGGCATAATCCCCGGAGCGCATGCACTTCCACTGGGCTAAGATGGGTAATTGGATGGAATTATAATGAACACTACCTTTGACTCCTAATTGGGTGTTTGTTAATTCAATACAAGCAAAGGCGTCCTTAATTTTGTGAAAAAAGACTTGTTCGGCCGCCCCGTCTACGGGAGGGGTCATGATTGCGTGTTGGGAAATATGTTGCTGCGCAAAATAAGAACGGCCTCGAACAGTAGCCTCGGGGAAATGTAATTGTAAATGTTCACTTAAAAAAGGGAAGCCAAAATTGATATGATACAAAAGAAATACGAATTCCTCTTCCGGGGTTAGATTGTGTACCACATCTCGAATGGTTATCTTGGTACCATCACTAGGAATGTGGATGCTACGTTCCAGCTCCAAACAATGGCCAAAAAGAGCACTTTCTCTCATTCTGCCGGCAATCACAATTTCCTCCTCGCTAACCTTAATAGATACATCATTTCCGGGAGTAATACCAATATGCCCATGGGTAGGGAAAAATTCACCGTCCACCTTACAATCACCACCGGTGTTACGTAATCCGCAGGTGGACATAAAACCGCCGGCCCAGTATTTGGGGAAGCTGTGAACTTCCGGGTTTGCTATTGCCGTCTCAACGATGTCATTTTTACTTAAGAAACCAAAATTAATACCGCGATATTCCAACTCTAATATATCCAAGCATCGGCTTTCGGAAAACAATGCTCTAAGCCCTGATGTGGTCTTCACTTGGATTAGTTTATGACCTCTACCGCGGCCATCTACCAACTCAACTCGTCGGGCACCATAAAGAGCGGCAGGGTTGTTGCGCCTAAGTAATGCTTCATGACTAAAATCATTTCCCAGGACATTCATACAATGTGCGCCTCCTTTTTATTGAAACAGTTTTCTGTCGAGGTTCCGTTATGTTTGCCTTTAACTTTAGCAAAGTTATATTAGTTTGTAAAGGGGAAATCTACGAATCAGCCCAATCCGTAGCCCACGAAGGTAGAGCTACGCAGTAGTTCTACCGCATCTAAAGTCATACGAATGGGATGTGGCAGACTGTAGCCTCGCCGAGATAGGGAAAGAACTACCTTGACCATAGGAAGTAACTAGCGTATAATAAGGAATCATGAGAACGCTAGCAAAGATAATTCGGATAGTCAAGGAGAAAAACCTTGAAGTACTACTGGCAGCGCTACTTTACGGAGTAGCTCTGTACTTGTTGTATCAAGATGATGCCTGCGTGGATCAAATCCAAAGATTGTGCATCTGGTCTTATGTTATTTTACTATTATCACTAATTAAAATCACCTATTATCACGTGAAGAAAAAAGAGTATCGTTATATTTTGGATGCGTTACTCATTTTATTTGTTACGATAGGTGTTTTTTTTGCGGGAATGATTCCGGAAGCAACCGGGATTATGCTATTATTTATCTTAGGGAAACTACTGGAATTGGTGGTCATCCGAGGAAGGAAAGTTAGTATCGGTAAGCAGATGGATATTCGCCCCGGATATGCCAATGTAAAACGAGGAGCGACTGTTGTGGTAGTGGATCCCAATGATTTGCGGCCGGCACAGACGATTATTATACGGCCCGGTGAGAGGGTTCCGGTAGATGCTACGGTTACAAGAGGAAGAAGTACTTTGGACACAGCAGCTTTGACCGGTGAATTAGAACCTAAAGAAGTGAAAATTGGAGACGTAATTTATAGCGGAAGCATTAATTTAAGCGGCTTGCTGGAAGCGCGAGTGACCAGAGTCTATCAGGACTCTACAGCGGCGAGAGTGATGGCGTTAGTAGAGCGAGCCAGTGACCAAAAAACCAGTGGCGGTATGGCCGTTAAGTTTATTCGCTTCTATATTCCCACCGTTATTTTACTGGGGATTTTGGCAATGTTACTTCCGCCGGCGATGTTTGAAGGGCAAGACTCCGGGATATGGTATGAACGAGGATTGATGTTTTTGGTGGCCTCGATACCGTTTGGTCTCTCTGCCTCGGTTTCACTGGCCTTTTTAGGGGGAATAGGAGCGGCCGCAAGAGAAAATATCCTGGTGAAAGAAAGTCGATTTTTAGAGTTAATGACGAAGATAGACACGTTTTTGTTTGACAAGACAGGAACCTTGACCCATGGTGCCTTCCTGGTGAAAGAGATCAATCCTCACCAGATTAGTAAGGAGAATCTGTTAAAGATAGCAGCATATGGAGAAGTTTTTTCCAATCACCCGATTGCTTTTTCATTGCGACAAGCCTATGGGAAGCCGATTAATACAAATCTGGTCACCGAGGTTCTGGAAGAGGCCGGTTTTGGGGTTCAGGCAAAAGTAGGAAAGCATCGGGTTTGTATCGGCAACGCTCGTTTTATTAACCGGCAAGGATTTTATTGTCATCCGGTGGAGGAGGTCGGTACGGCAGTACATGTTGCGGTGGATGATAAATATGTGGGATATATTTTAATAGGTGACGAAATACGTCCGGGAGCAAAAGCGATGCTCCAGTGGTTAAGGCGCCGCCGCTGTGACATTATTATGCTTACCGGAGATAATGAAAGAGTGGCCTATGATGTGGGAAATCAGCTGAAAATTAAAGATATTTATGCCAATTTATTACCTGAGGCTAAATTACACCAATTAGTTGCCTGTATGGAAAGTCAACATGAAGGGGAAAAGGTAGCCTTTATGGGAGATGGTATCAACGATGCGCCGGTGTTGGCAAAGGCGGATGTGGGAATTGCCATGGGTGCCCTAGGTGCTGATGCTGCTATTGAAGCGGCAGATATTATCTTGTTTGATGATGAATTAACAAAGGTGGTGCGGCTGACTCAAATTAGTGTTGACACGATGCGAATCATTCGCAATAATTTCGCTTTTGTGGTGATCGCTAAAGGTACTTTAGGAGCCCTGGCATTGTTGGGGATAGTGACCATGCAAGAGGTAATCTGGGGCGGCTTAGGTATTATGCTTTTTCCTCTTTTGAATGCTCTTTTGGTGAAGAGACAGCCCAAGAAAATAAAAGGCTTGAAGGAGAAAGAAGAGTGAAGGTAGAAAGACAATGGATTCTCCTCTTTTTGATACTAGCTTTGATCGGCTTGTTTAGTGGATGCGGACGAGCCGGAGTTTGTGTTGTCCAAGCAGGTATGGACGAAATGTTGGCGGGAAATTTTACGGAAGCAGTTCGGTTGTTTGAAGAGGCTATCGAGACACAGCAATATGAAGAATTGGCTTGGCGAGGAATTGGTTTGATCCGATTTCGTATGTCAGAGTTTGAGGAAGCTGCCAATGCTTTGCAAATTGCCTTAGATTTAGGCGCTGAAGAAACGCCGATTATTTATCATATAATTGGCTCGGTGGCGATGCGAAGGCAGGATTATGAAGCGGCTATTGATTCTTTCACTCGTGGTGTTTTCGTGGGAGAACAAAGAACGATGCAAGGCTTAGCTGAAGAGATGGATGCTGCGATTGTGATGCAAGAAATGCGGTTTAACCTAGTAGTTCTCTATCAAGAGTTAAGAGAATGGGAAATAGCAAGAGAGTATGCGATAGAATATTTGATACATCATCCCGATTGTGAGCTTATGAGAAGAGAAATGGAGTTTTTGGAGAGTCGGTGACGAGTGATAATACATAGAAGGGTCATAGAAAGCCCCCATCCAGGCGAATCACCTGGCCGGTTAGATAAGGATGTTTTTCTGCTAAATCGAATATTAATTCAGCCACTTCTTCCGGTCTGCCCATACGGCAGGCCGGTATTTCATTTTCCAGAGCCTCTCGTTCCTCATTAGAAAGCCCGGAATTCATGGCCGTATCAATCACTCCACAAGCGATAGCGTTGACTTGTATATTGCTGGGAGCCAGTTCTTTGGCCAGAGCTTTTGTTAGGCTATCGACCCCGGCCTTTGCGGCGGAGTAAGCGACTTCACAGGAAGCTCCGGCTTCGCCCCAGATGGAAGAAATATTGATGATTTTCCCCTTCTTTTGTTGCATCATATAAGGCAGGGTGGCTTTGGTACAATAAAATACCGAAGAAAGATTCACATCAAGAATAGTAGACCACTCTTTGTTGGTCATTTCAGTGAATAATCCTTGATGTGCAAGCCCGGCATTATTTACCAAAACGTCCAGTCCGGGGCATTGGTTGTGGATGTGAGAAAAGATTTCATTCACATCCTTTGGTTTACTTACGTCTCCCGGAACTAAAGTGGCCAGGCCTCCCCAAGCGAGAATTTCCTGCTGTAGTTGTAACAAAGCATCTCTACTACGATTGCTATTAATAAACACATGATACCTCATCTTAGCAAAGTGCAAAGCAGTGGCTTTGCCGATTCCACGAGATGCACCGGTTATTAGAATGTGTTTTGTTTGCATAGGGTTCTCCTTTCCCGCTTTTTCGGTCTGGCGAAGGTGCAAGAGACCACGAAGATTGAGCTATACGGGGTAGCACGACAAGTCAGACTCGATTGTACATATGATTGTATCTATTGGTGGCAAGGATGTCAAGAGGCTTTATAACCCGACAATAGGAATATTAAGTGTGGACTTAACAAAAAATAAAAATATTAAATTAGCACTTGACAACGGCAGGATATTAAGTTATGATTTAACTATTCTAAAATTGATTAATTAGTAAATTAAGTTATCGAATTTAAAAGAAATGAGGTATGGTTTATGAAACTATTGTTTAAAACTCTTTCCGGACAAGAATTAAGATTCAAGGGACTCTTGTGTTTCTTCTTGCTAATGACTTTACTTGTATCCATAGCGAGTGTTTTGATAACTCGACTTACCGGGGATTTAGGGCAAGCGGCAATTGATATGGATATGAGAGTGCTATTTCGCTTGTTTTTGATTCTTACGGGTATTACCCTGATTCGAGCTACCGCATCAGCGATATCGGCGCTACTATTAGGCAGGTTTGCCGGAAAGGCGGGTTATCGCTTCCGCGAGAATTTTGCCAAATACTTTCTGCAAAAACCTTTTGCCGCCTACGATGGAACCAAGACCGGAGAGTCCCTCTCGGTGTTCTCCAATGACCTGCCAAATGCCGTGGAACTGGTAAGTGGTGGCGGAATCCGGATGATTGGTGATGTGATTTCTCTATTGGTGACTTTCGGCTACATGCTATATTTGAATTGGTGGCTTACCCTGATTTTCTTTGCCTCATTTCCGGTACTGATTGTACTACAAGTGCTGATTGCCGCCCCCATTCAAAAAAAGAGCGAAAAGCGCTTGGCGAAACGAGCGGATGCAACGGCGGTGGCCAATGATGGATTTCAAAATGCATCTACGGTAATGGCATATTCCTTAGAGGAATTGATGAAAGAGCGTTTTCGCAACGCTCTTAGCGAATGGGTAGTAGCGACAAAGCAAATGGGCCGCTCTTACTTGGTGCTGATTATGGCCGGTATCCTAGCTTCATCTATCCCGATGTTTATGATTATCGGCATTTCGGCGAATCAAGTAATTCAAGGGCAGATGCCTTTAGCAGAGTGGATTGCGTTTACCGCATTGGCAATGGAAGCCGGCAGCTGGCTAACAATGCTTTCGCAACGACAAAATCAGGTGCAGACGGCAGCCGGTGGGGCGAAACGACTGGATGAACACATGGAAAGTGAACGAGAGGACATCCATGTTGGTGACGCGTTAGTGCCACAAGGAACGATCGCGATAGCGGCCAGAAATCTTTCTTTTTCCTATCAAGGCGAAGAGGGGGAAGTACCGGCTTTAGATAACATTTCCTTTGAAATCCCCCGGAGTTCTCGCGTAGCCTTTGTAGGTGGCAGCGGTAGCGGGAAAAGTACGGTGCTAAAACTTCTTTTGGGACTATATCCGCCAAAAGAAGGAGAACTATCTGTCTTCGGAGCCAATGTTTCTGATGTATCTTTATCCTCCTTGCGAAGTACCTTTGCTTGTGTACCCCAAGACAATTTTTTATTTCCTCATTCGATCCTAGAGAATATTACCGGGGAACCGATAGTGACTGATCAAAGACGATTGGAAAAAGCTTGTGTGGATGCCGGTATATTAGAGTTTATCAAGTCTTTACCGGAGGGATTTGACGCTGTTCTAAATGAATCAGCAGAAAACGTTTCCGGCGGACAGAAACAGCGGATTGCCTTGGCGCGAGCCTTTTACCGAGATGCTCCGATTGTATTATTTGACGAAGCGACTTCGGCTCTGGATCCGGTTACCGAAGCTGCGGTGTTAGAGAGTTTTCATTCCTTGGCAAAGGACAAAACCGTGGTAATGGTGGCTCATCGATTACAAGCCATTGATTTTTGTGACACCATCGTGGTGATAGAACAAGGGAAAATAGTAGCCATGGGAAGCCATGAAGATTTGATGAGAGATAGCGAGGTTTATCGCAACCTGTATACAGTCGGGAGAGACTGCGGGTGAAGCGAGGTTTATGAGAGCGTTAGAGTAGGGGATTACTTTACAAGATACGATTGAGCTCGCGAGGGTATAACGGCAAATAGGGAGTCTCATTAAACTTGAGAAGTTCAATGAGTAAGAGTTCTATTGCCTAGAAAAGGAGAGAAGAGTAATGACTGATAGACAATATTTCTTTAGGATGTTTCAATATCTAAAACCTTACAAGTTTGGCTATGGGATTGGCGTATTTTTGTACTGTGTCCAACAATTTGTCTTTCCCATGATGTTAGGAACTTTTTTTGCCGGAGTTACGGCAGCTATCTTAGAATATCGCTTTGCCGGTGTGGTGGAGGCAATCTGGACGTTGGCAATCATGCTGGTGATATTTATGGTGATGATAGGTGTTGGTGCTTATCTATATATCGTAACGATTACCCAAGCGGGGCGAGATTTGATGACTCAGTTATTTCAATCGTTTTTAAAATCCACGGTAGAAAATCTGACTCACTCAGGAGATGGAGTTGCAGCAATCACGACAGATTATAATACAGCTACGAATATTATTGATGATGCTTTTACGCCATTTCTAACCAATATTTTGGCAGCAGCCTTGTCAACCGTGGCAGTGTTTATAATTGACCGGCGGATGGGATTGGGAGCATTAGTGATAGGTTTCTTAGCCTTTTTCGTCCAAAAACGCTTTGCTAAGCCGCTTGCTTCCTTAGGCAAAGCACACTTGGAAACTAATGCCCAAGCGGTCAAGTCTTTATCTAATATCATTGCCGGGGCCTTAACTATTAGAGTGTATAGTCGACAAGAAGGTGCGTTGGTTCAATTTGATAAGGAAAATGGCAGGTTAAAAAAAATAGCCTTCAAACAAGCTTTTATCGGTATGTGGCAAGACTTGTTCACCACGGTACAAGGCTGGTTGACCTTGGTGTTAGTTTTTGCCCTAGGCGGCGTGTTGGTAATCCAAGGCGAGATGAACTTCGCCGCAATTATGATGATCTTGCCATTAGCGAAAGCGGTAAGTGAAGCCATGTCCCAGATAGGTAATAATTATGCTGCTTTGCAACCGCCAATTGTGGCGGCGAAGCGGATATTCGCAATAATTGATTCGGTAGAGGAGGGAGATCGGCTTAACTCAGAGCTTCCGGAGATTCGAAAAGGGAGTGAGCATGGGAATGGCAGATACGATCTTCATTTGAACGATTTGCATTTTACCTATAAAGACGCGGTCGAAAAGAACTTGCAAGAAGTGAATCTATCGATCCAAGAAAAGGAGATGGTTGCTTTTGTGGGTGCATCAGGAAGCGGAAAATCCACCTTGCTACGAGCTATACTAGGGTTGTATGAGCGAGCGGATTTGTCGATGAAGATTGGCAACTTATCATTTGCCCCGGAGAATGCGGCAAAATGGCGCCGTCATTTTGCCTATGTAGACCAAAGCTGCAAATTATTTGATATGACGATTGGCGAAAACATTGCCATGGGTTGTCAAGGCAAGGCTAGTAAAGAAGAGATTCAAGAAGCGGCAAAACAAGCCCATGCCCATGATTTCATCATGGAATTGCCGGAAGGATATGATACTCTTTGTGGGGAAAAGGGAGCAAGTCTCTCAGGGGGACAAAGACAACGTGTGGCAATCGCTCGTGCTTTGTGCAAAAAAGCTCCCGTATTGATCTTTGATGAAGCCACTTCGGCTCTTGACGGAGAAACTGAACGTAGTATAATGGATACCATAGAAGAACTTCGTCGCAATCATACCATTTTGCTTACCACTCACCATTTGGATGTCATTACCACAGCGGATCGGATCGTGGTGTTGGATGAAGGACGCATTGTGGAGGAGGGTACTCATGGGGAGTTGTTGAAAAGAGATGGAGTGTATGCGAGTTTGCGAGGAGGAATAATGTGAAAGAACTAACCTTTTCTTTACTATTTGTGCCGCGGGTCGTGGCGGAATGGAGATTATTATGAACTACAAACTACATTATGAACCAGTGTATGCAGACGAATGCATTGCCGTGTTGACCCGCATTATCAATAACACTTCTATTCGTGAGGAAATGGAGGAAATGATTCAAAAGCGAGGAGAGTCCACCCGTCCCGTAGTAGAATCGTTGTTCCGGAAATCCATCGAAATAGAGAAGCATGTGAAAAAGCAGACAAGCTTTTCATTGCCGGGCTATGAGGATAGCGGTGAAGAGATGGCAAGGTTTCTCTTTACAAAATGGGAAAACACAGAAGGGATGCCGATAGATGCCATTCGTTACTATGAACTAATATCCGAAGTGGGTATCGATAATAAGGCGATTGTGATTATATATTCGATTGGTTTGGCTCTTTTAGAACAGGTGTATAGTATGAGTGATATTGAGGCAGGAGTTGCCCCTCCATCCATTGCTGATAGTGAGTTTTTCGCTCTAATTAATCAGTCGCCCTTAAGCCAAGAAGATCGATTAAAAGCCTTGAATTTCTACTATTGTTTCTCTACATACCGGAAGTATGTTGCTCTCCTTTTGGAACGTACCGAACAGCTAATAAAGGATATCACGATAAAGTATACGGATGAGATAAAAGCTCATATGGACGCAATTGAAGATAAGTTAATTACAAAAAATGGGATGTTGTTAGAAAACCCTCAGATCGATATTTCTACCCAAGATAATTTAGAATATCAGATTTATCCTCGAGTATATGAAACGAATTCATTTACTATGACTGCGTCCGGTCTATCTCCGACCTTCGTGACGATTGGACTGAGTGTTTACCGAAGTGATGAATTGGGTCATCAAGCTAATCTAGAAGAAGAAAGGGCAAAAGAATTCTTGAAATTGTTGGGAGATTCTACCAAGCAAGAAATTCTGCAACTGCTCAAAGAAGAGTCCTTATATGGAAGTCAGCTGGCTGAAAAGTTGAATTGTACCGGAGCAAATGTGTCCCAGCAGATGAATAGTTTATTGAAATTGGAAGTGGTATCGATTCGGAAAGAGAACAATCGCATCTACTACTATCCAAACAAAGAAACGATAAACAAATATCTTGATGTTGCCAAAAAAATGTTCGGCTAACGAAAGAAATTTGCCAAAACAAAGACTTTCGGGTATAATGCTAGTAAGAACGGAATAAAATTCCGTTCTTACGGGAAGATTGAAAAGAGCTTTTCCTTTTCAATCGCATTCATAACGGGAAGATAGGCTGAGAACGTAGTGAGGTATTAATGAGTGTTAGAGCTGGGAACTACCTTATGAGGTTTTGTCGAGCTTATGGAGGTATAACTGAGATTAGGGAACTTCATTGCAAAAATGCAGCGAGGTTTTTTCGAACGCATGGAGGGCATAGATGAGTAAATATTATCTGGCAATCGATATTGGCGCATCCAGTGGACGCCATATGCTGGGATCCATGGTAGATGGAAAAATGCAATTGGAAGAGGTGTATCGGTTTGCCAACGGTATGGTAGATAAAAATGGCACCTTATGTTGGGATCCGGAAGCACTTTTTTCAGAGATTAAAATAGGTTTTAAAAAGTGCAAGGAAATCGGAAAAATCCCCTCTTTTATGGCAGTTGATACTTGGGGGGTAGATTTTGTGTTGTTAGATGTCGATGGCTACATCCTCGGGGAAGCCGTAGGATATCGTGATAACCGAAATATTGGGATGGATAAAAAAGTATATGAGATTATTTCCGAAGAGGATTTGTATGCTCGCACCGGTATTGAAAAGATGATTTTCAATACCGTATATCAGCTTATGGCTGTCAAGGAGCAGAATCCGGAACATTTAGAGAAAGCGGAAAGCTTTTTGATGACGCCGGATTATCTTACCTTTTTATTAACCGGTGTAAAGAAAAACGAATATACCATTGCCACAACCGGGCAATTGGTAAACGTAGAAACTGATGATTGGGATTACGAATTGATAGAGATGTTAGGATATCCCAAGAGGATATTTGGCTCGTTATCGATGCCGGGTAGCTTAGCAGGCGAATTTAATAAACAACTACAAGAAGAGGTGGGATTTAACTGCCAAGTAATAGCAGGCACCAGTCATGATACGGCATCTGCTGTGTTAGCTGTACCGGAAGGTGATCAAAAAGGGATCTATCTTAGTTCGGGAACTTGGTCTTTGATGGGAATAGAACGAGATGAAGCGGATACTTCATTGGCGAGTATGGAGGCTAGTTTTACCAATGAAGGTGGCTATGATCATCGCTATCGTTACCATCGTAATATTATGGGTCTTTGGATGATACAATCTGTAAAAAAAGAGTTTACAGAGGAACTATCTTACGCAGAAATCTGTAGGCGGGCAGCAAAGGAGAGCATTTCTTCGCTGGTGGATTGTAATGATGCAAGTTTTATGGCTCCCAAGAGTATGATTCAAGCAGTACAGGAGTTTTGTCGCAAAACCAATCAAGATGTGCCGGAGACGGTGGGTGAATTGGCAGCAGTAATTTACAATAGTTTGGCTTCCTGCTATCGAGATACCGTATTGGAGATTGAAAGAATCACCGGCAGAAGCTATGATACGATTTATGTAGTCGGTGGTGGTGCTAATGCCGGATATTTGAACGAATTGACAGCAAAATATACGGGAAAGAAAGTAAGTGCCGGACCAATCGAAGCAACCGCCATTGGCAATATTATCGTTCAAATGCTATATGATGGAGTATTTGCGGATTTGAATCAGGCCAGGGATTGTGTCAAAAAGTCTTTTGATATATCAACCTATTGAGTAACAAAAAAGATAAGAAGATTCGCTCGACAAATGGGGAAGCCGGTGGCTAAGGGCAAAAGGCTGTGCGGCTTCGAAGTGTTGAACTACTAAAAGAAAAATACTGCCCTCTATGCGGTAGAATTGCTTTGCAATTATACCTTCTTGAGTAGTTCTAACACTCCTGCAGATGCGTAGCCTTTTGCCCTTAGC
>JGI20163J15578_10000307_pt1 | contig 20334 bp, 18 predicted proteins | sample TergutCu122P1_FD_15578 | JGI IMG/M metagenome (IMG submission 15578)
TTTTTCAATATTTTGTTGGCTTTAGTAATATATCATAATTTCCTTGGCACTGTCAAGGTTGAATAATGATTTTGATGCTATCTTTTCCATTCATCATTTTATCTAATGCCTCCGGGAAGCTCTCCAAGTCATAGGTGTCCGTAATCAAATCATCTACTTTTACCAGACCGTTTTCAAGATACTTTAGTGCCCTGTCATAGCAATGAGTCTGGGCAAAAGAGCCAATCACTTTGTATTCATCTGAAAATATCTGATTCGGGCTAACACTTATTCTTTCTTTTTCACCAATCACTCCGTATACAATAATTTTGGCCCCTTTCCTTCCGAAATCAAAGCAATGTTCCAGCACCCTCGGCGATCCTGTCGCTTCAACAATCACGTCAAACCCTTTAGGGAATCGTTGATTCAACTCTTTGGTGTGCTTGGAGTAATCATTGCGATCCATTAGAATCGTATGGGCATAACCGTTCTTTTCTATTAAATCAAGTTTCATTTGATTTGAAGCCACTACCACTACATTGGCCGCCCCACCAAGTTTAATCAGTTGTGTTAGAATTATTCCTGTAGGACCTGCTCCAAATATTAATACATCATCTCCGCATCTTAAGTCGATTCTGTCCATGCCGTGTATTGCGCAAGCTGTAGGCTCGGTAAATGAAGCCACATCATAACTCAAATTATCGCTGATATGAAACACTTTATCGTGATTCACTTTCACATACTCGGCAAATCCACCGGGTCCGTTACAGCCAAGGGAGTAAAAATTCTCGCAATATAATGGTTGATTTCGTCTACAATAATAACACCAACCACAAAGAACCGTATTGTCTGCAGCTACACGGTCTCCTACCTTGAATTCCGTCACATCCGCTCCTACTTCAACGATTTCACCTGCGAATTCATGGCCAGGTGTTAATGGGAATCTAGAAATAAACTCCCCTTCATGTATATGTACATCCGTTCTACATATACCACTCGCCTTTACTTTTAACAACACCTGATTTGGTGCAATTGTAGGTTTTTCAATCTCCTTTACTTCAAAGTCTCTAGGATTATTATAAACGACAGCTTTCATGAGACTATTCTCCTTTCACATGCTAGAAGCAATCTCGGAAACTCTCTTGCGCACATCTTTGTGGCAGATTTTCCGAGAGTACTCATTAAATTTACAGTTACTCTACAATCCCTGACATCATCGTAACTTCTGCCCCTAACTTTCGCCACTCCTGGGCAATTTTGTTCATACCAAGGGAATCGCTGGACATATGCCCTGCCACCACAACATTACCAACACCATGCTCCTTTAGTTCTTTAACATCTTTTTCAGGAATATGCATCAAAACTAATGTACCAACACCGCCTTCAAAGTACTGCTTCAGTATGGGCGCTCCTGGTCCGGTTAAACCTGCCATTAACACGTATATCTTCCCTGCATAACTGTCTTTGTTCCCTACTCGGATCACTGGTTTACGAGCAGANTTCTCGTATTCAGGAAGTTCTTCNAANGCNTTNCAGATATCCTCNAGCTTCGTCTCTGGCTTATGGGCAAACTTTTCATCCATTAGCTTTTGCACCATCGCTTCCCCTATNCGATCNGCTGGNGTGTGAAGGGAGAGATAGGGCATGTTCAGTAATTTTGCTGCGGATTCACTTCGACGTGAGTTAGAAACATGCTGATTATAACTTAATTCGTCTTTTCTAGGAGCAAGTGCCTTTTGGGATTTGTTCCTTGGAACTCCTAGCTCTTCCAAATTCAAGATATGTTTGTCCATAACATCCAACATCTCCACATTGGTGTTCTTAGGGTGATGACTCACCACGCAGTCATACCCTAGTTCTTTTGCCAATAAAAGCTCTGCAGTGTCCATATCTACCCCCGCAAGCACTTTCTTAATATTCTCTCCTGGCACTACTACATCGCAATCAGCGGGCATTTCATCAAGCCCTGCAAGCTCTAGCGCTACATCCATCATCTTTTGTGTGTTCATTCATTTCTCCTTTGCATCTTTTTTTCATTAAATAAATTCTCGTGGTGGCCATCTGGCCTTTTCAGGAATCTCAATGATATCTCATCCAAAAAATCTTATTCTATTTCTGATTATAGCGGATTCCCCTTTAAAAAACCACCTCTTTTTCGTCTGAGTCGCCTTTTCACGAGCTACCTTGCTAAAGTTCACGCTGTATCTGAGAGCTTGCTTTGGCGGTATAACCCTATCGTAACAGTTCAGACCGTATCAAATGCATTTGCAGGGATGTCAGATAACCTCTTGACAGCCAAAATGGAACCATGCTATCATATCCAAACAAACGATACCTTTAAAATTAAATAGCTTCAAGAAGATGATGGTGCATACAATCTACAGTTTCATTCGTATATTGTGTGATAATAGAGAATCAGGTTAGAATCCTGAACAGTCCTGCTGCCGTATTGACTAGTAAGTTTCAGGTTTGGCAATCCCAAACAACCATTGAAAGCCTATGGCGAATGATGATAACGAAGAGATATAACGTTATACAAGTTCAGGGCGTATAAATTCGCCCCCTATGCCTTAGCTTTTGAGAAGGTGAAACCTATGCAAAAATGTCTAAGTCGGAAGACCTGCCTCATTTTCAACAGCGTTTGTTAAGCCCAAATCGCTGTTACATGGTGGCTCCACAGAGTATGGAGACAATATGGTTGTTGTAGGTTTTTCTCGCTTAAGATAGTCATTTGCCATTTCGTTAAGCGGGATTGCGTAGCAGTGTCTTACAATAATAGTATTTGTTCCAGTCAAGAGTGGAGAATTTCACCAACGACTGGAATTTTTGTTTTGTAAGAAAAATCGAAAGGAGCATCACTTATGTTAGAAAAAGGATATGTGCACGTTTACACAGGAACTGGAAAAGGAAAAACCACAGCCATGCTTGGACTCATGCTAAGAGCCGTTGGTGCCGGATTAAGAGTTTATATTGGACAATTTGTTAAAAGTATGGCTTATAGTGAAGTTAGGGCTATAGAAGACTTTTTACCGGGCGTAACCATTGAGCGATATGGCCTTGGTTGTTTTTTGGAGCGCAAACCAACATCAGAAGATGCCAAGGCAGCAGAGCAGGGATTAGACAAAATAACTCAAGCTATTTTGTCAGGAGAATATGATATTGTGATGATGGACGAAGTCAATGTAGCCATAACTCTAGGTTTGCTTGACAGGGAGAAAGTTTTGGAAGTGATTGGACAAAAGCCAGAAAATATTGAATTGATTCTCACAGGTAGATCTGCAACCCCTGAGATCATTCACTTAGCTGATTTGGTTTCGGAAATCAACGAAGTTAAGCACTATCACAACACAGGTGTACTTTCCAGGGAGGGAATCGATAGATGATATTAATCACCAATCCAGCCAAATATTGGATAGTGGAATGTGAGGTGAATCTCTAATGGATATCAGCAGGATGGTAACGATTATCATGATTGCATTTATTCTTGACTTCATCATTGGCGAACCTCAAAATCCCTTTCACCCCATCAGAATGATTGGACACGGTATTGCTTTAGGCATTAGAATCTATAAAAACAATACACCCAAAAGCTCAGTTATGAAATTTTTCACAGGCATGCTGTTGTCATTGGTAATCTTATTCTTTTCCTTTACCTTGACATGGCTGTTAACACTAAGCTTTTACGCTTTAAACCATTGGCTTGGCTTATTCATTGAGGCTGTCATTTGCTATTTCCTCATCGCACCAAAGGGGATGAAAACAGAAAGTATGAAAGTTTACGCCTCTTTAAAATCTGGTGATCTTGAGTCTGCAAGAAAAAATCTTGCGTATCTGGTTAGTCGTGATACCAAAAACTTAAGCCAATCAGAAATCATTAAAGCCACAGTTGAAACCACATCCGAAAATTTAACCGATGGTGTGATTGCCCCGTTGATTTTCATCCTTATTGGCGGCGCACCGCTGGGGATGGCCTATAGAGCCGTTAACACCTTAGATTCCATGATTGGTCATAGGAGTGATGACTTTGAGTATTTCGGGAAGTTTGCGGCTCGACTCGATGATTTAGTAAACTTCATCCCAGCAAGAATATCTGCTCTCCTTATGATATTAGGAAGTATCATTGTCAGAACAGACACGAAGACAGCCATCCGAATCTACTTAAGAGACAGACGTAATCATAAAAGCCCTAACTCAGCACAAACAGAATCAGTATGTGCCGGCGCCCTTGGTATCTTACTTGGAGGCGATAGCTACTATCAGGGATTACTTGTCCATCACCCCACCATCGGCGACCCTATACAAGAGCCTACAGTGGAGCACATACGCTATGCCAATCGTTTGATGTATGGGACAACCATTCTTTCCATATTCATCATCATATTAGGGAGCCTTTTATACTCCCTGCTATCGAAGGGGAATTTTTATGTATGAATATAGTCACGGAGGTAACGCCGTCTTTGAAGCCGGAAAGAGCAATATCATCGATTTATCAGCGAATATAAATCCCTTGGGCATTCCCCAAAGCATAACTGATGCCATCNTTAAAGAAGTATATAATATCAACAGCTATCCCGATCATTTTTCAAATGAATTGCGTCAACACATCGGTCTTTTTGAAAATATATCTCCCGATTGGGTATTTTGTGGCAACGGAGCTTCAGACATTATTTTTCGTCTTCCAAGGGCTCTGCAGGCTAAAAAAGTGCTGGTCACCGCTCCTACCTTCTCTGATTATGAGCGATCTGCTCATTCCTTTGGTTCGGAGGTGATTTATTATTCCCTAACTGCCCACAATCATTTCGCTGTTAATGACAAAATTATTGAATTCATCCAGAGAAAGAGCCCAGATATAGTTTTCATCTGCAACCCTAATAACCCCACAGGCCAACTTACAGAAGTCGCAATCATAGAAGAAGTATTGGACTACTGTGAAAAAATTGGCGCAAAGGTTGTTGTTGATGAGTGTTTTCTTGATTTTGTAAAGCAAGCAAAGGAATATACCAGTAAGATTTTTCTGGATAAATACTCCAACCTTATCATTTTGAAAGCATTCACAAAAATTTTCGCCATACCAGGCATCCGTCTTGGATACGCTTTGAGCGCAGATGATAGACTCCTAGAAAACCTTTATTTTCATGGTTCTGATTGGTCTGTCTCAAATCTAGCACAGGCCGCTGGTATTGCTGCCCTTCAAAATGCCAAGGCATTCATCGAGCAAACAGAGGAATATGTGTCTAAGGAGCGTTACCGAATGGAGAATAGATTAAAGCAGATGGGATACAAAGTATTTGAAGCCAGTGCAAATTATGTTTTCTTTCAAAGTCCATATCCTTTTGATTTACAATACGAATTGGATAAAAAGGGCATTCGGATTCGCTCTTGTAGAAATGTTCAAGGTTTGGATGACAGCTATTATCGCATTGCTGTATCTACAAAGGAAAACAACACCATAGTGTTAGCCGCGATTGCGGAAATTGTGGATTCACATTCAAAAGCAAATGGAACCTGCAAATAAAGAACTAGACTTGTTGAAGAACTAGGACGAGAGAATCAACTCCAATCCACTTAAGCTGACTAACTCTCACAGCACCCATTGAACTAATACCATATACAATATTGTTCCACCGCCAATACTCAACATCAGATTATGTTTCCACTTGTGGATGACTACCACAAATACTCCAGCAATGGCCTCTGGAATTCCAAAGGGATACTGTAAAACAGATACATGCCGCAGGGCATACACCACCAACATACCAATAATGGCAAAGGGCAAAACTTTACCAAGATACTCTATTACTGGTGGTGTCTTTTTATCTCCCGAAAAAATCACAAAAGTTAATCCTCGGGTAAGCAGTGTAGTAAAAGCAATCACTCCAATTATCAATAAGGATTCCAGGGGTGTTAAGATCATCTCTTTGCCCTCCTTAACGATTTCTTGTAGAGCAAAAGCATACTACACAAAATCCCTATCATTGAGAAGATAATAAAATGATAGGCACCAAATAAGAGTAAGCCAACAATAGAGATTCCCACACCTAACAGGGCTGGAGAATGCTCCTTAGTACTCTCCCATTGTTCCACAAAAATCACAATAAAAAGTGCTGTCATGGCAAAATCAATCCCTGTTGCGTCAAAGGGTATCAACGTTCCCGCCAAAGCCCCTATTACACTGCCTGTAATCCAGTAAGAGTGGTTTAGGGCAGCAATAAAAAACATGAACCATTTCCGATTCACTTCTTGGGGAGGTTGAACAGCGCATAGCAAAGAATAGGTTTCATCGGTTAACGAAAATATCATATAAGGTTTGAATTTACCAATCCCTTTAAACTTGTCTAACATGGATAATCCATAGAACAAATGCCTAGCATTTACAGATAGGGTCATGATGAACGCATGAAATAGGGCAAAAGGTCCCATTAACAGTCCAATGGCTACAAACTGCATGGCACCAGCAAAAATAAGCAGGCTCATGAGAAATGCCCACCCTGCATGATAACCATGACTGCCTAGTAAAACCCCAAATGCAATGCCTAAAAAAAGATAGCCCATTAAAACTGGGATGGTGTAAGGAAATGCTACTATAAATGCTTTGCGCCTCATTATCGTTGCTCCTTTTTTTAATCTTTAGATCCTCTAACCTTAAGTCAAGGTGATGCTTTCCGATTTCTGCTCAACTCTAATTATGTAATTTTCAAATCAAAAAAACTCCTGTATCACCAATACAAACTTGTTGGCAATGGGGAGGTTTTTCGATTAACAATACCGCATCTTCCTTTCGATTGATATTGTTCATAGTGTAAAAACGGAGAATGAGGGATTTGAACCCTCGCGCCGCTATTAACGACCTACTCACTTTCCAGGCGAGCCCCTTCGGCCAAACTTGGGTAATTCTCCGAATGCTCTCAGGTGGTAATAGAACTTTCTTTGAGCTTTTTTATTCTATCATAGAATATTCGGTGATACAACCTTGATTTTTTTAAGTGATGTCGCTTCACAGGCAGGTTATACCTTCTTGTTCTCTTTTCTTTCCTGTCGCTTCCCCAATATATGAATCATGGTCAAGCAAATCACAACTCCTAACGGGAACACTGATAATACCAAAAAGCTGGTCCGCAAGCTAGAATGGTCCGCAATCACCCCTGCAAGCATAGGTCCAATCGAAGCACCTGAACTCCCCCCCGCTGCCAGAAGTGCCATCATCCATGTTCCTGCAAGAGGAAATGCTCTCACAGACAGGGAGATTGTCCCTGGCCACAATAGACTTACACCCAATCCACACAATGCCAAAGCTGCCAAGCCGATTACTGGATGGGTTGTGGTTGCAGCAACAATATAGCAAACCAATGCAAGAGCGCCACCTGCAAACATTAACCTTGACAGATAAGCACTTTTCCCCTTGATGCCATCTAAGGTTCTGGCAATCCCCATCATCACGCCAAACAAAGACATCCCTAAAATATCACCCACCACTTTAGGAACCCCTAAAATATCTTCCGCATAAGCAGATGTCCATTGTGAAATGGTTAATTCTGATGCGCCTGCAAAAACAATCAACAACACCAAAAAGAAAAAGATAGGATTACGTAGAACAGAAATTACAGAGCTCTGCCGCTTTGCTTCTACAGCTGGAATAATTGGGCATCGCAAAAATATAAATCCATTAATCAAAGGCAACAGCACCCACAGAAACATTACAAAGGGCCAAGAAGCACTTCCGAAAACAAACAGAAATAGTGTGGTTAATATCACAACGCCCATCTGTCCCCAACAATAAAAGGCATGTAACAAACTCATTGCTGCTGATTTCTCTTTGGTGGGTAAGGCATTCACAATAGGATTTAAGATCACCTCAAATAACCCACCGCCCAACGAGAAGATAACGGTTGCTATAATAAAGCCTGTAAAAGGTGCAATGGGCAAGAAGGGTACTAAACCAAATAGGGTGAAGCCAAGCACTGCCAATGCATGAGCTGCTACTGCGAAAAAGCGAAAGCCTATGCGGTCCACTACAACACAACAGATAAGGGTAACGACTAGCTGAGTGAGGAAGTTGAACATAACCAACATCCCCAACTGAGTAAAAGAAAAGCCAAATTGAGTTCGCAAAGGGATAAATAAAATCGGGGTTAAATTCACCACCGCTGCTTGTGCAATAAACCCTGTACAACAAGCTCTAAATGTAGTGCCATAAGATGTTTTTGTCATTTTTCCTCCTCTTTCTCCTCTACTACTTCTATCACATACAGATTAGAACCAAAGTCCCCTAATAAGCGAGTTTCTGGGTTATAATGACTTCCCATAAACTGGTTGTTTAAGCGAATGCCTGCTTCCAGCAATGCCCCATCCCCCTGATAACTTTCTACACAGTCATCTAGCTTGTGAACTTTGTTGGCCGTTCGTAGAATCAAACCATTAGGATCCAATTCTACCGGTAAAATATGCTTCACCAAACCACCAAATCGTTTGATATAAAGATTCTGTTGTTTTGTGGTGATTTGATACATCACTTCTTTTTTCAAGTCAAATACCTTTAACACATCATAGCCTTCCGACGCTGTAGTAAGGGTCTGGAAGAAGCCACTAATGGCTTTGGTTTGCTCCCTGTTGACGGTTTGCCACAACACCTTATTCTCTTTAAGAGATTCTATACGAGAAAAACGACCGTATTGCAACAATTGACGATGTTTCTTATAAAATGCAATCTGCTCTTTTATTTCTTGCTTTTCTAGACGAGTAAGGTATTTCAAATCCAATTCATACCCCAAGTTACCAAAACAAGACACATTGAACCTTGTAGAAAGTGGCGTTTCTCTCAAGGTCTGTTGGTGCGGGGCACTGGATACATGGGCTCCCATGGTAGATGGAGGGTACAGGTAAGATAATCCACCTTGAATCCTTAGTCGCTCAATGGGATCTGTATCATCAGAGGACCAAACTTGCGGAGAATAACAAAGCATTCCTAAGTCAAATCGATTGCCACCACTGGAACAACTTTCCAGTAAAATATGGGGTCGTTTGGTGAATATTTCCTCTAATACCCGGTATAACCCTAAAATATAGCGATGATAAAACTCCCCTTGATTAGTAAGAGTCGGGGAAAAGGCATCGCTGATGTGACGATTCATATCCCACTTCACATAAGATACTTTGGCTTCGTCTAAAATACGTCCCACCGATTCAATAATATAATCTTGCACTTTCGAGTTGCACAAATCCAACACCAATTGATTACGCCCCAAGGTGTTTCTTCTCCCTGGTATTCGAATGGCATATTCGGGATGTTTTCGGAACAACTCACTGTCTTCATTGACCATTTCTGGCTCAAACCATAGGCCGAACTCCAAGCCTATTTCTCGAATTTTATCGGCAAATCCTTTCAGTCCAGAAGGAAGTTTCTTTTTATTCACATGATAGTCGCCCAGGCCTGCGGTGTCGGAATTTCGTTCTCCAAACCAACCGTCATCCAACACAAATAACTCTACCCCCAAATCTTTCCCTTGTTTGGCCAAATGCAACAATTTGCTTTGATTGAATTTGAAGAAGTGAGCCTCCCAGTTGTTCAACAACACGGGACGTTGCCTCCCTTTCCAATCTCCTCTCACAATATGCTCATTGATAAAATCATGGAAATGATGGCTTACCCCGTTAAACCCCTTGTCACTAAAAGTCAACACGGCTTCTGGAGCATCAAAAGCCTCACCCTTTTTCAGCTCCCACTCAAAGCAATGAGGATTGATGCCTAGAACCACTCGAGTTAGGTCGTGACCTGATAACTCAATGCCTCCAAAATGATTGCCGCTGTATATTAGGTTAAACCCATATACCCAACCCTTGTGTTGGGTGGCCTGTTCTTCTGCCATAAGAAAGCCGGGATTATGGCGATTGCTACTGGCTCCAGTAGTGGAAAAATTGGTATGCATCCCATAAGTAATCTTACGGTCGTGGCGGTTGGCCTCTTTAATCCAGCCACCATCAAAAGTAATCATTTTAAAATTACGATTTGGCAAATCCAACATCATACTTAAAAATTTGCGCAATACCAATGGCTCTTTGTGGTGATTTTCAATTCTTGTTCGTCGAGTGATTACATTGACCTTGGGATATACCGTGTAAAACAGATACAGATAAACTTTTTTCGCTTCATCCGAAAGTAATATTTTTAAGGTCTCACAAGCGGTAGCTTTTTTCTCCTCTTTTTCTAGTACTCTTTCACGGAGCCAAGAATTCCCCTTCAAATGAGCTTCACCTTCCAGACAAGCTTCACCCTCCAGGCAAGAATCATCATAAGCGTGAGGCAATCCTTCTATCGGAATATGGCCTGCCACAATTTCATGAGAAACATAGATAAAATCGTTGGCAAAACACTGGTCTGGCATTTTTATTTCCGATGGGCTAAAGCGATAGTCACCGTAGCCAATTCCCGACCACTCTAGGGGTAGATTATCCAGACAGTAGCTCACATCCTCTTGGTCATAAGCAATAGACGAACCAATGGTTGCCGTACGTTTAAACCGTAAACCTTCTATAGACTGCTCCCTTAGATAAGGACCGTAGTAGACCTGCTCAAGATGACCATATTTTGTGATTTGGAACCAATAGCTGGTATCTTTTGTAGTTAAATAGAAAATATTATCTTTAACTGTTATCATAAAAATACCTCTGGCACTCTACATGGTTTTATATCAATCTTTTTCCATACACAACCTGTCACATAGGGTTCATGATTCAACCACTCATTTACAAGTATTTCTTTTGAAGGATAATCCACAACCATAATGGAGCCGATCATCTTGTTCTTCTCATCCAGTATTGCTGCTCCATACAAATGTTTTCCTTCTTCTTTTCTTTTTCTAACCTCTTCAAGATGTTGTTCTCGCACCTTATATCTACGGTTGATTGCTTCGCTATCCGTACCGTCATATGCTATAATCAAAAATTGCATGGGGCCTCCTCTTCCTCAGACACGATTTAAAACTACTGCTCAAATATCTCTTTTTTCACTTCACAAGCATATCATTTTTTTCATCAATTGTCCATTTCTCAAAATCCTATGAAAATGAATGCAAATATGCTAAACTGGTATCAAAGCAAGTTAGGGATGACACTCAATATCAGAAAAAGAATGGAGCTAAAAATGGAAAGAAAACGTTGGTTAATTATCTGGGTCAGCTTTATTGCAAATGTGATTATCGGCTCCGCCTATGCATGGAGTGTTTTTGCCAGTGCTTTGATTGAGCAGTTTGGCTTTACTGGACCTCAAGTAAGTTTTGCATTTACCCTTTCTCTAGGATTAGTACCCATCGCGATGATCTTATCTGGGAAACTTCATAAAAAGATTGGCGTCTCCAAGACGATTTTGTTAGGGGGTATCGTCTTTGGGGCAGGTTTTGCTTTAGCAGGTTTCACACAAAATATCACCATATTGTATATCACATACGGCACATTAGGAGGATTTGGCATCGGTTTTGTCTATGGCAGTACCATTCCTAACTCTGTTAAATGGTTCCCAGACAAGCGTGGTTTGGCAGGCGGGATTATAGCTGGTGGTTTTGGTTTAGGAGCCGTTGCCTTTGCACCTTTGTTTAGCTTTTCTATTGGTGCAATTGGAGTTCTGCAAACCTTCACCCTCTTTGGCATTCTCTTTGGCTTGGTAGTGATTATCGCTTCGTTGTTCATCGTGCCACCGCCTGCAGACTTCAAGCCTACTGGATGGACACCACCAGTGTCCAGCACTACCACAGGAAACACCCATCTTGAGCTGAATGCTTCTGGTATGTTAAAAACACCCCGTTTCTACGTCCTATGGCTAATGTACACTCTCGCCTGCACCACAGGTTTGATGATTATCTCCCAAGCCTCTCTTATCGTCCGTGCCGGTGCCGGTGTCACCCCTGAGGTGGCGGCAACTGCAGTACTTTTGCTTGCCTTAGCCAATACAGGTGGTCGCTTTTTCTGGGGCGCTGTTTCTGATCGGATTGGTCGCTACCCAACCCTTATTTTAATGTATATTGTAACATGTGTTATGCTGGCTCTGTTAAGTGTTGCATCCGCTTTCTCGATACTGGTTGTGGCCCTTATGGGTATTGGTCTATGTTTTGGCGGATTTCTGGGGGTGTTCCCTTCCATTACAGCAGAGAATTTTGGTTCGAAAAATTTAGGAATGAACTACGGCATCATGTTTACTGCTTTTGGATTGGGTGCTTTTGTAGGTCCTCAGTTGGCAGCGACCATGAGAGAAGTAACAGGAAGTTACATTCCCGCTTTTATCGCTACGATTATTATGAGTGTGGTTGCTATTGTAATTACGATGATGTTGCGTGTCTCGTTAAAGAAACGCTGAACTCTATAAATTACTCTCATCATATTCGTGTTCACTTTTACTCATTGATACAGCCACAATCCCTACATATACAAGGATTGTGGCTGTCTATTTTATTCTTAAATTAACAACAGTTCTGACTCTACTTCATAGCAAATATGGGCACATCTATTTTTTAAGTTTACCCTCTACACCACCACTATCTCATGAGTAGATTTGTTCAATACTTCTACCCCTTGTTCTGTAACGGCTAAGATATTCTCTATTCTCATGCCAAATTCTCCAGGCAGATTGATGCCTGGCTCTATGGAAAAGCACATGCCTTTTTCTAATTTTCTTTTGTTGCTCCCTTTAATATAGGGCTCTTCGTGGATCATGTATCCTATCCCATGGCCTACACGATGTTTAAAGTATTCCCCGTAACCCGCATCTTCGATAACCTCTCGCGCCGCTTTATCAATGTCTGGAATGAAAGCGCCTTCGAAACAAGCCTCTTGACCTACCTCTGTGGCCTTGCGACAAATGTTATACACCTCTTTTTGCTTTTCTGTAATGCCACCTACAAATACCATCCGTGACATGTCTGAGCGCAGTCCCTTGTAAACACAACCAAAATCAAGGAGAACAACGTCCTTTTCTTCTATAACACCAGCGGAACCTCCATAATGAGGATAACTGGAATTCGGCCCTCTGGCTACAATTGCCCAAGGACTTGTTCCACCCCTTTTTTCCATTTCAGAAAATAAGAAGTTCTTAATCTCTATTTCCTTTAAGCCTGGTTTTATAAATTTTATCACTTCACTGAAAACCTCGTCCGTGATAGCAGCCACAGCTCGTAGCTTTTCAATTTCTTCTTCGGTCTTAATCATGCGTATTTCCTCCATCAAAGGCATGGCATTTACAAACGTTATCCCTGTTGTAGCAGCAATATCAAGCATATTGAATGCAGGAGTCGCCCAATTGACACCAATTGTTTTGCCATGAAGTCCTTCGGTAGCCAACGCTTCACTTACAGAAACCGCCATCTCATCTCCGTCAAACCAACCATATGCCCTCATCTCGGGATAGTTTTTCTCGACTTCTCCCATATACAACAGATTGCATACGTAGAAATAGTCTCCATCGCTTTTTATAAACAGTCCTTGAAACCGCTTACATGGGGATGGGGAGTGTCCTGTGAAAAACAAAAGTTCTTCAGAGGGACTCACCAAAATGGCATCCAGCTGGTTTTCTTTCATTAAAGATACTAGTTTGTTTAAATAAGTTGTTCGCATAACACCCTCCATTTTCTATTTGATAGGAAACCCTATTGTTTCTATGTTGACTGTTCTCCTTTGAATCCATCTGGCATAGCACGTAGGTTCACTTTATGAAGTTTGCTGAAACCATAGTCTAATATCCGTTAAACAATACCCTTACACTGATAAAAGGGGAATCACATCAATTACAGGTTCTTCATATGGATGGGCAGCTTTAATCGCAGCTATTGTCTGAGTTATCTTTTCTGTATTGCAGCGTACCTCTACTTTGTATTCTTCTCGTTCACATAACACACCGACGTCTCCATCATAGGGATTCGCACCAGGCAGTGGTCTCCAATTGCCGTGGACTATACTATAGCTTAATACGCTGTCATAATCCCCTATGACTCCAGCATCTACCAAACGTAGCGCTTCTCTTAGTACATCCAAATGTGACATAGGGATAAATATTTCCAATTTAACTGTCGATGAATTAAAATTACCGCTCATGTTAATCATCAACAATCACCTCCCATTCTTGACCTGGAATCCGCTCTAAATTCACAGATATACGAAAACGCCCTTCACTTCCCATAACTGCGAAACTATGGGTTGCCCAGCGATATCCCCCTTGTCCACCCATACTTACACCAGCCCAACCCACTGTATCTATCTCACCTGTCAACTCCAATACATAAGGACATGTTTTTAAGTGTTCTAATGCAACTTGACGAGAGGGATGATTCATTCCCCATACCAGTGACAATAGAGATAAAAAACATACCCCTGTAGCGATTGCACAACCTATCGCTGATTTTTTTCTTTTTTTAGCATATGAAATTTTGTCATCCGCTTCTGATGGCAGTTGATATACCTCAGCATCGATGAGTCTATCCCCTATTTTTACCTGATCTGAGCTAAATACATATACAAGAAACTCTAAGGGCCAGAAAAGGTTTAGAATGTTTCTCAAAAACAGTTGTCTATTAGATGGTATTTCTGATGAATCCTCTCGCTTTCTTATGGCAATATTCATTGTTCTCTTGCCAAAACTCTGTCCTGTTCTGATTCCTTGTAAGCCACAAATTAAAACCGTAATCATTATAAAAACAGGAAGATGCCAAAAAAGTCGATGGGGAACAATTATCACATTTACTATAACGATAATATAAAAAGGAACTGTAATCACCATCGTATATATAATGTTGTCCATTAACAATGCCATGAACCTTGTTCCCATAGTAGCTCTTTCCAGTTCTGGTGAGTTCATTTTTCTTTCCTTCCTTTTCCTCGGGTGAGAAGAATAAATTGACAGCTCTGTATTATTGTACAGCCTAATCATCCGCGAATTGGTACAATTGCGAAGTATCACACACTGAGCAGTTCTAGTTTGGTTTAGAGCTGCTCTTTCTTACAGCTCAGTCTGTGATACTTCACTTAAGTATTGTAGCACAATCCTTTTGAAAAGTGTATTCCGTAATTATTTTATCCTAAACCCATTGTGTTTGAAGACAAAAAGTGCTATGCTCATAAAAAATCAGGAGGGGTATCTCATGAGCAAGAAAGCATCTGTTATTGTCCATCGTTTGAATCGTCCTCATCAAGAAGAAAGTTTCACTAAGTTTCTTCCCATTAATCCCAAGTTAAAAGAGGAAATTGTTGACGCAGTACAAGAAATATTCAACGCAGCTGGCGGAGGGGCGTTGTTAAAATCCAGCGGTGATGTGTACCTTAAACCCAATGGTGTTTGTTGTAAAGCGTACTCCTACACCCGTCCAGAATTGATAGAGGCAGTCATCGGGTACTGGAAGGATAAGGGTGCCAGAAACATTTATCTTTTCGAAAACAGCACTCAGGCCAACATTACCCGTATGGTGTTTGCCATTACTGGCTATAGTGAAATATGCCGTCGCTTGGGAGTGAGGCAAGTGTTTCTGGATGAGGAGAAAAATCAAACCTTACAATTCACCGGAAAGGAGCGAGAAGAAAATGTAGAACAGGGTTACCGGCAGACTTCTTTTCAAATGCCTAGGTTTATTGTGGAACGATTGATTGAAGGAAGAGACGAAAATCTTTACATTAACCTGCCTAAATTAAAAACCCATTCTATGACAGATGTTACTTTGGGCGTTAAAAACCAATGGGGCTTCCCACGCCACAAAGATAGGCAAAAAGACCATAATTACAATCTGCATCATAAATTAACCGACATGCTGGAACTGGTTCGCCCTGATTTCACTCTTATTGAAGGCATTGAAGGAACCATTCACGGCCATTATCCTGTCACTGCTTTTGCGGATACCTGTGTCATTCCTTTCAAAGTATTAATCGGAAGCACAAACGTAGTGGCTGCAGACATGGTAGGAACAAGATTGTTTGGGCTAGAGCCAAGATATGTCTCTCATTTGGACTTGGCGATAAGGCGTGGCGTGGGAGATGGAATAAGCAGTCTAGAAGATATCGAAATTATTGGTGACATTTCTGATTTTAACCAAGTGTATCAAGCAGATTTGCTCCAGCGATTCCCTGAGGATGTGCGTATTATCCGTGGCCGGGAACTTCTCTGCCGAGAAGGTTGCCAAAACAACCCTCTCACCCTCTTACAGATCTTCGCTTATGACCACGGCGGACAGGGTGGTTGGACGATGATTATGGGTAAAGGCCACGACCCTAAAGAAGTTGCATCTCTTACAGGTAAAATTCTAGTGGTTGGCCAATGTGCCATCGCAGAACTTGGACAAACATTGATCGAGCGGTTAGGCCGCCGCAATATTTACTTTAGCGATCATTGCAACGACTTAGGAGCGTCTATTTGTGCTATAGCTCACTTAATGAAGGTTTCTCCTTTGAAACTTGTTCCTCATCCACCACTTGCATCGGCCAAGATTTTGTTTGTTGCAAAATTGCGAGGCTCTAACACAAAAGTACCAAACCTGCTGGCGAATATTGTAAAGGTGGTTTAGTTCACCCTGAAATATTCACAAGAACAATAAAAGACTGCTTCATAGTGGTTTCGTTTATACCACTGTGAAGCAGTCTGTTAAATGATAGACTCAAAAACTATTGTCACCTTTTAGTCTCTAATGTAAAGGAATTCAAAACCACCATCCACAGTAATGAAAAGTGAATCACCTGATATACGGAAAGGAGTCTCCATGTTTGGGTGACCAGAGTAGTCCCATCTTATGCTGTTACTCCTTATCGACCAACGAAAGCTTGTTCCATACCCCCATGATATGGTATGAGTACCGGAACCATCAGCGTTGAATGTTGTCACCCAGCTAGAATCATCTGCAGATACCCACCGTCCAACAATTTCATGATCCGCGTCATTGCCACCGCACGCAGTAAGACTAAATATAAATATTACGGTTAACAGTAGAACAAATAGTTTTTTCATTTTTTTCTCCTTTTGGTATTATTTAATATTGTACTATGAAAACGGTAAAAAACCAAGTAAAAATCTGGTTTTCCACCATCTTTTTCCAACCTTTTTGTCAACCTGATTCGTTATAATCTGTAATGCCATATGTAGCCAAAATTTCATCAATCCTCTTCAATTGATCTTCAGTAATAGGCGATAACCTTAGAGCAATTTCTACAGCTATAGCTTCAAGTATAGCAACAAAAGGAACAATAGAATAATAATTCTTAGGCTTTAAAGTCGCAATCACGAAATCAGTCATTGCAGCAACAGAACTTGTTTCATTATTTGTGAGCAGAATTGTTTTTATTCCTGCTTCTGCACAATATTGGGCAGCTTTCGTGACACTTTTCGTATTAGGCCAGCCGGCAATCAGAAAGACTATGCTACCTTTTTCAAGTTGTAAGAGGCGTTCGTATATATAGGATTCGTCATGACTCAACTGAGATATTTTTGGAATAAAAGGCAATAAGATATACTCAAAATAGAGGGCAACGGCCTTAGATGACCGAATTCCTAAAATTGCGATTTGCGGCGCATCCAACATCAATTCAACCACTTGATTTATCATATGTAGTACATTAGGAGAAATTGTCTTTTTCAAAATATCAATGGAGCGGTTCATCGTCGAAGCTGGTCCATTTTCTTTGTATGTCTTGTCAGATTCAAGTTTCGTCCTAAGCTGCCAATAATTGGAGTTCATCTCCTCTAACGCATATGCGTGGACATCCACCTTAAAATCCGAATAGGTTTCATACCCCAGCTGTTTTAAAAACCGAAAAAGGGTGGCCTCACCCACATTTGCAGCGGCCGAAAGCTGGGCGGCACTCATCATACTGATGCTGTGCGGGTTTTTGACCACATAATTATAGATATCTTTTTGCTTTTTCGAGAAATTCTTATAGCCCTTAGATTGTTCAAATATTTTAGATTCCAAATTTTTCACCCTCTAAATTTAAAATAACACCCCACAAACCAAAGAAGAAAGCCCAATGGTACATGGGATTACAACGATTTCATCATATCATATATTTTACAGTTTATCAAAATTTTTTGATGCCCTTTCCATGAACTGACGGGAATCGAACTCATGGGGTCTAACTCTCGTCAGCTTAAGCTGACTGACCCGTATGCAAAAAATCATAAATTTTTTCAAAAAATGATTGACATTCATATCATCGAAATGTAAAATGACATACAATAAGTTCGTCAATATGCTCAATTTCCAAGGTTAAAACTTTAAAATTTTATGCAAAAGGAGTAGTCAGAAACATGAGAATTGCAATAGAAGCTTTAAGACCCGACCAAATAGCAGATATAAACGAAAAAGTCGAAACCCTGCTCTGGAAGCAGGGAATAGTGGTCAAGGATCCGGATGTTTGCGCGTTTTTTTCTAAAAAGAAGGCGAAAGTTTCGGGCTCAACGGTTCATTTGCCAAAAGAAATGTTACGTGAAGCCATAAAAAATGCACCGAAGCAATATGTCCTTCACGCTCGTAATTCCGAAAAAACAGTAAACATCGGAATCGGGCATGAGGCAGTCATCAATTCAAACTCTGGCATGTCTTTCATACAAGACCTAGACGGCACTAGAAGGCCTGGGCGCGTTGAAGACTTGAACAAACTGCTGAAACTGAACCACACCAGTAGCGTAACTGGCGTTTCCAACGCAGGGATATTGTACCCAACGGCAGACATCAACATTGAAGATGCAAAATATCTGCAAATGATAAACGCACTCACCTACAGCGACAAACCTTTTTTCTCACAAGGAATAGACGAAAGCTATGGCAAAGCCGCAATTGATCTTGCACGAATCGCAACCGGCTATAAGGACAGACATGTGTGTATGAGCGTAGTAAACAGTCTCTCTCCTATGATGTGGGATGAAAAAATGCTGGGTATGATTCGTGTTTTCGCAAAAGAGAACCAACCCCTTAATATTTCCAACAGCTCTTTGTTGGGTGCAACTGCTCCTTTGAGTCTGACCAACGCGCTCATTATGGCCTGTGCCGAGAGCTTGTTCGGCCTTACCTATGCACAGCTTATCCGCCCAGGGACACCGGTGGTACTTGGTTGTTTCACAGGGGTTATGAATATGAGATCAATGCGGATGTCTTACGGCGCACCGGAGTTTTCAATTTTATGTGCAGCAGCATCTCAACTGGCCTCTTTTTATGAGCTTCCGTTTCGTGGTGGCGGCGCACTGTCAGCAGCCCAAGTTACCAACGCCCAAAGCGGCATGGAGTCCGCTCTTGGCATGATGACAGCACTAAACTGCAATGTTCATTATATGCATCAATCCATCGGCACCCTTGATTCGATTTTGACCGCCAGCGTAGAAAAGTTCGTCATGGATGAAGAAATCGTCGGGCGGGTGAAGCGGATGCAAAAAGGTGTGGGTGAAGTCGAAAAAGATGCCCTTGATGTAATAGGAGAAGGCAGTGAAGAAGGCAGTTTCCTAGCACTTGAAAGTACGGCGCTACATTTCCGAGACACTATATTTGAACCCTCTTGCTCCGAGGACTGCTCTTATGAAGACTGGATTGAAGAAGGCAAAACATATGAAGAAATTGCCCATGGAGTTGTTGAAAAACGGCTTGCCCAGTACATTGAGCCAGATATTGGCAAGGATCTTAAGAAGCAGTTAAAAGAATATGCCATCCAGTTGGGCGCAAATTTATAAACAAAAAAATAACTGTTTGAAAGCGAATTTTCACATCTATTTTTGAGAAACATGTGCTTTTCTGAACCGTTACCAAAATAATCATAACTTTAGAAAGGTAAGCATTACGAATGGAAAATCAAAGGATGGAATTCTTGTATCTATCAGAGAACGATATGTTAAAAGCAGGTGTGCTCAATGCGAAAAGATGTGTGGAGGTCATGGACGAAGTCTTCCAATTATTAGGCAAAGGCGATTACTTAATGGGCGGGCCTGAAGTTGACAATCATGGCTTGATGCTTTGGTATCCGAGTAAGAGCAAATTTCCTAACATGCCTACCGCCGGAAGCGATAAGCGCTTTATGGCTATGCCGGCTTACTTGGGCGGACGTTTCCATGTATCGGGTCTGAAATGGTACGGTTCCAACAGGGCGAACATAGAGAAGGGCTTGCCACGCTCCATCTTGATGCTTTGCCTAAACGATGCCGATACAGGGGCACCTATTGCCATTATGTCTGCCAATCTCTTAAGTGCCATGCGCACCGGCTCTGTGCCGGGTGTGGCTGCAAAGTATCTGGCTAACAAATCTGCCGCGCATCTGGCTGTGATTGGTTGCGGTGTAATCAACAGGGCCGCTACTCGCGCAATCCTTGAGAATATGCAAAATGCAAAAGTCCTGCATTTGTGCGACATTCTGCCTGAG
>JGI20163J15578_10000308_pt1 | contig 20327 bp, 18 predicted proteins | sample TergutCu122P1_FD_15578 | JGI IMG/M metagenome (IMG submission 15578)
CCTAAACCCGCCGCATTTGCTTCATCTAAATCCACATGCATTTCTAGTCGATATTTTTCACTTACCCTAACCAATACTTCATCAAAAATTAATCCCCTTGGACCTTGTACTTTTACACAAACACGATCTTTATCCACAACCTGAAATTTATTTGCATCTTCGGTATGCATATGAATATGTCGTGCTGCAATAATGGTACCTTCACTTATAGTTACAGATCCGTTAGATCCTACTAAGGTTATCCTAGAAGATCCCTCTAAATCACCGGAATCTCTAAGGGGTGCTTTAATTCCCAGTTTGAAGCAATCTGAAAGAGAAACTTCTACTTGGGTTTTATCACGAACCGGTCCTAAGATTCTAACATTCTCAATAACTCCACTCGGTCCCACAAGGATTACTTTCTGCTCACTGGCATATTGACCCGGTTGTGATAGTTCTTTCATAACGCTTAATTGAAATCCTTGACCAAAAAGAGTATCCAAATCTGCCTTGGACAAATGTACATGGCGATTTGATATTCCTATCGGTATCCTATTTGGTTGCGAGTATTGATTTAGTATAGATTCTGTTATCGTTGCAACTAAATCGTTCGTATTCAAGAGCTTCACCTGCCTATGGTATGTTGTTAAATATCGGGGTTCTTAATAACCACACTTTATCTCTGAGCTTGTAGCTGCCTTAATACTTGCTTTACAATATCAGCTATCTCCTCTTGTTTTAATGAACAACTCTCATTTTTAGACTCATTTTGAGATCCATTTAAGTCAACTTTCTTAAGTCCATATGCAAGTTTTTTAACATTTATTAAATGCTGTGGTCCAAGATTATCAGAAATACTGCTTCCTCCCCAAGTACCACAGCCTAGGGTTAAGGAAGGCATTAATCCAGTGCTATGGCCAATCGCTCCAAGAGCTGCCGGAGTATTTACCAGAATTCTAAATACCGGTTTTCTAATAAACTCCCTAATAACCTCATCATTTTTGGAGTGAATAGAAAATGTATGTCCTATCCCTCCCAGTTTTAATAATTCAATACTGAGGTGACACCCTTCTTCCCAGCCATTAACCACATAAAATCCTAAAACGGTAGTTAACTTCTCATAAGAGAGTGGATATCCAGGCCCATAACCCTCCAGTGGAGCAATTAGTATCCTTGTAGTAATCGGAACACAAATACCGGCTTTATCAGCAATAAATTTAGCAGGTTGCCCAACTAAAGCTGCATTCATCGCACCATTTGGTTTCATAACAACCTTGCTAACTTCTTTTGCTTCTTCTTTAGATAAGAAGTATGCTCCTTGTTTTTTTAGTTCTGATATAACTTCATTTTTTATAGGCTCATCTACCAAAATAGCCTGTTCTGAAGCACATATCATTCCATTATCAAATGTTTTACTGGTTATTATATCTTTAACTGCTTGTTCCACATCTGCACTACGTTCAATAAATACCGGAACATTTCCCGGTCCAACTCCAAATGCCGGTTTACCCGCACTATAGGCTGCTTTTACCATTGCTGAGCCACCTGTTGCTACTATTACTGCTATATTTTCGTGATACATAAGCTCGGATGAGGCTTTCATACTTGGTTTTGATATACAACTAATTAAACCTTCCGGTGCTCCAGCCTTAAAAGCAGCTTCTTGCAACAATTGAGCAGCTGCATTACTACATTTAGCTGCATTTGGATGAGGTGAAAAAACAATAGCATTTCCGGCTTTTACTGCAATAAGAGCATTGTGTATTACTGTTGATGTGGGGTTTGTTGTTGGTGTTAGTGCTAAAATTACACCAACAGGAACTGCTTCTTCAATAATTTTTAAATTCTTATCTTCTTTAATAATTCCAATAGTCTTTATATCCTTAATTGCCTCATAAACATCTCTTGCTGCAAATAGATTTTTTATTACTTTATGCTCAAATACACCATAACCGGTTTCATCTACTGCCATTTTAGCCAACCAACTTGCATTATCTTCAGCAGCTTCTACCATGGCAACTAATATCTTTTCAATTTGTTGCTCAGTATATTTCCCCAACTTATCCTGAGCTTCTTTGGCCTTACGTGCTAAATCTCTGGCTTCTTGTATAGAACTTAAATCATAATCTAAAACCAATGGTATCATTCCTTTCTCAGCTAAAGCACTTATTTAGTAAAAACTTCATAAGAACTTATTTTTTGCTATTAGGAATAATTTTTTCAATGTCCCCATGAGGCCTTGGGATTACATGAACAGAAACTAGTTCTCCTACTCTCTGAGCTGCTGCTGCACCGGCATCAGTGGCTGCTTTTACTGCTCCTACATCTCCTCTAACTGTTACTGTTACTAATCCTCCTCCTACCAGCTCTTTTCCTGTTAACTGTACATTTGCTGCCTTTACCATAGCATCTGCCGCTTCAATAGCTCCTACCAAACCTTTAGTTTCCACCATTCCTAATGCTTCATGCTGCATAATAATATCCTCCTTTTGTTTTTGCTTATTTTTTTTCATCTTTTTTTATTTTTTTTCCTCAGTATTGGGTAAAATTGCTTCAATATCCCCATGAGGCCTTGGAATTACATGAATAGAAATTAACTCCCCTACTCGTTGGGCCGCTGCTGCCCCGGCATCGGTGGCGGCTTTAACAGCTCCCACATCGCCTCTTACCATAACCGTAACTAAACCTCCACCTACCAGAACTTTTCCTACCAATCTTACATTGGCTGCCTTGACCATAGCATCTGCTGCTTCTATAGCTCCTATCAATCCTTTTGTTTCAACTAAACCTAACGCATTATTCATTATAATAGTTACCTCCCTGTTTTTTTAGGTTTATTTTATTTAGCGTTTATTACATAGAAAAACTTTGTTTGTTTTGGTGTACTAAAAGTTACTTTGGTATTTGCCGGGATATAGAAAATATCTCCTTGTTTCCCTGTATACTTCTTTCCATTGATGACTAACTCCAGCACACCTTCTAGTACGTACTTTATTTCATCTGTCTTTGTTACCCAATCTAAAGGTGTGTTTTTTAACTCCATAATTCCGGCAGACATTTTAGGACTGTCTTTTAAACTTAAAACTTCTTTTGCTGTTATATCAGCCTCAAAAGACTCTAAAACTACGCTGCTTCCTTTTACCTGTATCAAACCATTTTCCCCTGTTTCTTTCATTAATTTAACGGGAAGCTGATTTCCCTGAAGCTGTGAAATTACAGCTTCTACTATTTTAGACACCAAGTTAGAGTTAATATTTGAAGACAAACTTACCTCATTTAAATTGTCATTACTTGAGGATCCTTTATCAACAAAAGGTTTATCTATTACAATTTTTATACCATTTTCTCTAGCTGCATCTTGTGCTGATGGTGTTATAATGGTCTTTGCATCAATACATAAAGTATTTTTTTGCTCTACAACCAACTGTTTAATGTCTGTAGCAGTGATTAATGTTTTCAAAGTTTTTTGTCACCTCCCTGTAGCGGATGTCGGTCGTCAGAGGTCAGATGTCGGACTAAACCAACTGCACGGACCCTAGCAACCAATCTGACTATTTTTTTTAACCGCCTGTTCATTGCTCTACAAAATACATTCTTTTAAATGCTTATTTGGTGAAGGTATTACAACATATTCTACTAACATACCTTTCTCTGAAGCAGATGCTGCTCCTGCCTCCACTGAAGATTTCACTGAAGCAACATCCCCTGTTAGGGTTACAAAAGATTTACCTCCTATACCCATTCCTACTCTTATTTCTATTAAATCTACTTGTCCCGTTTTGGCTGCTGTATCTGCAGAAACAATCAGTGATGCTACTGAAAATGTTTCTATTACTCCCAATGCCTTTAGTTCTAATACCTCTGAAGCTGAAGATATTGCTTTAATAACTTGAGGATGAATATTAGGTATTATAAAACTATCTACTACTGCATGGGTTCCTATTTCTTCTCCTACTTTTATTGCATTATCTACTGCAGAAACATCTCCGCATACAAGAACCATATATTTCCCTGGGCAAATGGGTTTGGCTTCCAATATATCTATTTGGGCTGACTTTATCATTGCATCTGCTGTTTCTATTCCTTTTGCTATACTTGTTAGCTCTATTAATCCTATAGCCTGGACCATATCATTTGCCCCCTTCTATCCTGGTAATTACAATACTGTCTTCTGTTATTTCTGTCACTTTTCCGGTTATGCTGGCGTGAATGTTGGCTCCTAAGGCATTTTCAGGTATACTGGCTATCTCGTTTCCAACTTGCACTATTTGCCCTGTTTTTACTGTTGGAATGCTGGGAACCCCTACATGTTGCTTTAATTTTATACAAACCTTATCAACAACTACTTCTTTTTCAATCAATGGAGCATATACATCATATTTTGTTAGCCCCAACCTTGATATAAGTCTTTTAACAGGAATTTTTCTGTGTTCACGAACTTTATTAATATGTTGTTCTTGAGGTGGGTCATTTGCTTTAATTCCTTTTTGCCAAAATTCCTGTTTCAGCATTGCATTTATTGTTTTTGGTGAAAGGTGCATAATGCAAGCATACTGTTCACATACTCCACATTCGGAACAAATCATGGCCATTTTCATAACTTTATCTTGACTTTGAAAGTTCCGTATCAATCTCATAATTTTATGGGGCTCCAACTCATGTCCTAATAAATAACGGGGACACAAATCTGTACAATACCTGCACTGAATACAAGCTGCTTTAGTTTGTCTGATTATTTTTGCCGGAGACATCCTTCTTTTTTTAACTAACTGATGGTCTTCTGTTAATACTATTAAACCCTTTGTGGTCTTTGTAACAGGTTGCCCCAAATCTTCTAGGATTTTCCCCATCATAGGGCCACCATCAATAACTACCAAGTTTGGGCTAATTTTAACACCTGCTACTTCTAAAGCTTCTTTTACTGTTGCACCTATAGGCATTTTAATTGTTACCGGGGTTGTTACTTCTCCTGTAACTGTCAAGTAACTGTGAGTTACCGATTTTCCTTGAGATGCATTATATACATTAATTAAAGTTTCTACATTAATTACAATACAATCTACCTTTACAGGTATCCCTCCCTGAGGAATTAACCGTCCTGTTGCCTCGTAAAGTGTAACATGTTCATCTCCTGCCGGATAAAAATCATCAAGTATATGAATTCTTATAGGTTTTTTAGCTATTAGCTCTTCTAAGACAGTTATGACTTTGGTATGTTTTGCTTTTAATGCAATAACCCCTTCTTGTGCCCCTGTTATTGCTATAACTACTTCTAATCCTTTAATCATTTCAACTGCCATGACATCCATTAACTGTTGGTCTACTCTAAGAAGAGGTTCGCATTCAGCACCATTAACTACTATTGTATTTACCGCTGTAGATACTTTGACATGTGTAGGGAACCCTGCTCCTCCTGCTCCCACTACTCCGGCATCTTTTATTTTAGCTATGGTTTCTTGATGCATTTCAAACACCTCATTGGTTTTCTTTTTCATCAATTATTCCAACTATTGTTGCATCTATCGGTGAGCTTTCCAGTCCACCCATACGTCTGGCAGAACTTCCTTCAGAAATTAATACTCTTTCCCCTATTCCTGCACCTATTATATCTACTGCTACTATTACTCTACCTTCTGCATTTCCTGGTTTATCTAACAGTTGCACTATCATAAGTTTATGTCCTACTAGTGCCGGGTCCTTTCTTGTTGACCATACATTGTTTACTACTCTACCAATTTTCAAGTAATCACCCCATTCTCACACCTCTTTTAGACAATTCCTTTAGAACACTTTCGATAATTATTTTTTCCATATCTTGCTGTTGAGAAGAGTTTGATTTGACGTCTACATCACTGCCTAAAAATCTATCCTGTAATTTTAATAACTTAGCAGCATTTTTATACATGATTTTTTGGCGTACATCATCAGTAAACGGCAATGCTTCATATGTTTTTAATGCATCTTCAAAATCAACAAATGGATGTGCACTTGCATATAGTATCTTATCACCGATGATTGTATTTGCAGCTTGTATATAAGCTTCTGACTGAGGATAATTCTCATATTCAGATAGCTCCAAGTATACATTTGTGTGGCGTTGAACCAGAGCTATAACCTCATTCACCCACGGATATCCTCCATGACTTATAACAATTTTTAGCTCAGGAAAATCTTTCGCTACAAAATCTATATACTTAGGTGCCACATGATCCATTATTGCATTAGGAACTAGCATAGCCGGACCGGTGGTAATAATTATAGGGACATCTAACTCGCAACATTTTGCATATATTGGATAGTATTTAGCATCATGGACATAAATTTGTGCTAAATATGGATCAATAGCAGCTCCTTTAAAACCCAAAACATTAACTGCATGCTTCAATTGCTCTGTGCCTCTCATACCTTTATGAGGATCCACACCAAAAAAACCTATAAATTTATGGGGATATTTATTCACAAACTCAAGTACATTTTCATTATTTGGTTTAGTTTGATATGTAGTTTCACAGTCTCTTCCTGTTATTACAGCAAGTTCTACTTTATGTGCGTCCAACTCAGCCACTACCTCTTCCAAAGGTTGCCCTTTCATATTCTCTGAAAAGTTAATAGCTAAACACATTTCTTTAAACATGTTGCTGTTTGCTATTCCGGCTACAATTTCGGGAGTATTGGGCCTAAACCTAAAATCAATTATTTTCACATTTTTTTCCTCCTAAAATTAAAGATATTTGATGAATAATAAATTATATTTGCAAAATTTATGCCAAAAATTTGTTACTAATAACTCTGGTATGTTTCCTTAAACATCAAATAAAATGTTGCAAAAATGCATGGAAAGTTTTACAATAAACATACGCAATGATTTGCATAAGTATTGCAAATAGACAGATTTCTGATTATTCATCTGTTTTTCGCCTCATTGCAACATTGCAATATTCGTTGCAATGTTGCAATGTTTATTATGGATTTGCTATTAATTTTACATGTTTTTAAAGGTCGTTGGTAAAATATTTTTTCCCGGAGGAGGACAGCAAAATGATTTCAAAAGAACAAAAAGGTTCAATTAACCACTCTCAAATCATAGAAGTTTATATCAGCCAAATCCTAGACATATTTAATGATGGTATTTATATATCGGATAATACAGGTAAAACTATCTGGGTTAACAAAGCTTATAAAGAACTTACAGGGCTGGAACCGGAAGAGATATTGGGTAAGTATGTAAAAGATTTAGTAAGAGAAGGTAAGTTTGATAATGTTTTAAATCCGGATGTAGTAAAGGCTAGTGAACCAAGATCAATAGTCCAAGTAACTAAAGTTGGCAGAAAAGTAGTGCTAAACGGTTATCCTATTTTTGACACAGACGGCAAGGTTGCTTTAGTTATTACTTTCATCAGAGACATCTCCTTACTGTCTCAACTTAAAGAGCAAATCGCTTTACAACAGGAGCTCATTAATAAATTTCATAATTTGTCTACTAAAGACTTGCCTAACTCTTCTATCATTGTTGAAAGTAACATTGTTAAAAGCTTATTGCATTTGCTGCATAATATTGCAGCAACAGATGCTACTGTTCTTCTATTAGGTGAAACCGGTGTTGGTAAAGATATTTTTGCAAAGAAAATTCATGAAGAAAGTGCTCGTTCTAAAAAACCTTTCTTTAAAGTTGATTGCACCACTATCCCGGAAAATTTAATTGAATCAGAACTTTTCGGTTATGAAGCAGGTGCTTTTTCCGGTGCTAATACCAAGGGTAAACCCGGTTTTTTTGAAATGGCAGATGGAGGTACATTGTTTTTAGATGAAATAGGGGAACTGCCACTTGCTATGCAGTCAAAACTCCTTAGGGCACTACAAGATCAAGAAATTATGCGTATTGGCTCTACAAAAGTAAAAAAAGTAGATGTAAGATTTATTGCAGCCACAAACAGAAATTTAGAAGATAATGTTAAAAAAGGTACTTTTAGAAGTGATCTATACTATAGATTAAGGGTTGCCGTTTTAAATATACCTCCTTTACGGGAAAGAAAAGATGATATTATTCCTTTAGCTAAGTATTTTTTGAAAAAATTTAATTTTAAATACAAGAAAAATCTTAACCTTTCAGAGGAAGTAGAAAGCCTATTTTTAAATTACACCTGGCCCGGCAATGTTAGGGAAATGGAAAATTTCATTCAAAGTTTGGCTGTAACTCGAGAAAAAAATACTATTGATTTAAGTGATTTGCCAAATAATATGTTATTAGAAGAGAATAATAATATAGTTCTTCTACCTACCACCCTTAATATAGAAGATACACCCTTAAATGAAATCATGGATAATATAGAGCGAGAAATTTTAAAAAAAGCTATGGATATTCATGGGAACATCTCAGAAATTGCTGACAAATTTAAGGTTAATCGTTCAACAATATTTCGAAAACTAAAAAAATATTCCTTAATAAAATAATTTTTATATGCTTAAAAAATCATCTGTCGTTGCACTCCGGCATCATTTGTTGCCGGAATGCAACGATTTTTTATTTATCTCAAACCATTCATAATCAAACATAATGATACTTATTTTCTTATTTGATAAATCACTTCCGTTGCACATTTGCAATGGTTTCTGGTTGGCGATTTTCTCAATGATTTGTTCCTGGCTTTATATATTTTGGTATCAATTTTGCTATAAGTATAAGTTGAGTGCTAACAACTACTTTATAACTTGAGTTGACAGCATCAAAATTGTTATTAAAATATATTTAAAAATATAAAGGAGGACTGGTTATAATGACATCAGAATGTTGTACTTTATCGCCACATGAGCAAAGAATAAAAGAAGAAATGATGGGTAAGGAGTTTTTCGAAGGCAGAGAAAGGGTTTATAAGATATTAAACTCATTCAAAAACCAGAAACCGGTTATTGATGTGGAGCGGGCAAAATATTTTACAGAGTCTTTCAAACAAACGGAAGGTGAACCTATTGTTTTAAGATGGGCTAAAGCATTAAAGAATATTGCTGAAAATATGACTGTATACATCGATGAAGATCAATTAATAGTAGGTCGTTCGGGAACCCATGGAAGATATGGAATACTTTATCCTGAATTAGACGGAGATTTTCTGGGTTTGGCTATTGAGCTGTTACCCAAAAGGCTTGAATCACCCTGTGACATTACTCCAGAAGATGCAAAAATAATAATAGAAGAAATTTCTCCTTATTGGCAAGGAAAAACTTATCACGAAGCCCTTGCAATAGCTTTACCGGAAGAAACACTAAAACTAACTTATGATCCAAAGGATGCATTGAAATCCCGATTTATGGTAAATGAAACTTCTTCTTTTAGATCTTCGATACAATGGGTGGCAGACTTTGAAAAAGGCATACAAAGAGGATTTAAAAGCATTAAAGAAGAGGCATTAGGCAAACTTGCCCAGCTTGATTCTTTCAGCCCCATTGACAATGTTGACAAAAGACCATATTTGGAAGCCATAGTTATCGTTTGTGACGCAATCATTACATGGGCTAAAAGGCATTCCAAATTGGCTGCTGAAATGGCTGCCAAAGAAACCAACCCGGTAAGAAAAAAAGAATTAGAAAAAATTGCTGAGATCTGCAATTGGGTTCCTGAAAATCCTGCTCGTAACTTCCATGAAGCTATGCAGTCACAGTGGTTCATGCAAATGTTCTCAAGAATTGAACAAAAAACAGGAACTCTTATATCTAATGGTAGAATGGATCAATACCTCTATCCATTCTATAAGCAAGATATTGAGCAAGGAAAAATTACCGATGAAGAAGTTATGGAATTACTTGAATGTATGTGGCTAGCTATGGCCCAGTTTATTGATATGTATATTTCACCTACAGGCGGAGCTTTTAATGAGGGTTATGCACACTGGGAAGCCGTGACAATTGGTGGCCAAACTCCATGCGGAAATGATGCTACTAATGATTTAACATATTTATTCTTAAAATCAAAAAGAGATTTTCCTATTCACTATCCTGACCTAGCTGCAAGAGTTCATACAAGATCTCCTGAAAGGTATCTTTATGAGGTGGCAGAAACTATCAAGGAAGGTTCCGGTTTTCCAAAGCTTATTAATGACGAAGAAGTTGTTCCTTTGTTATTATCAAAAGGTGCCGCTTTTGGAGAAGCCAGAGATTATGCAGTTTCCGGATGTAGTGAAGCCAGAATGGTTAACAGAGACACCTATACTAGTGGTGGTGCATATATAAACTTTGCATCTGCATTGGAAATGACTCTGTATAACGGAAGAACAAAAGCTACCGGAGACGAACTGATTGGTCTTGAAACAGGAGATCCAAGAAACTTTAAAACTTGGGAAGAACTTTTTGACGCTTATCTGGCACAACAAACGAATTTTATAAAGCATGCTTTTATTCAACAACGTATTATTGATACCTTAAGACCAAGACATTTTGCAGTTCCTCTTTTATCTTCTCTCCATGATCTGTGTATGGAAAACTGCAAAGACTTACACTCGCCACATATTGAAGGTGGCATCAACATGGGATACTTTGAGTTCTTAGGGTTTGGAACAGTAATTGACTCTTTAGCAGCTATGAAAAAACTCATTTTTGAGGATAAAAGATTAACAATGGCAGAACTTATTGAAGCCCTTGGCGTAAACTTTGAAGGCAAAGAGGCAATCAGACAAATGTTAGTTAATGCACCTAAATACGGCAACAATGATCCTTATACCGATGAAATTGGTAAAGCCATTGACCGAGCAGCTGTTGAATTTGCAAATCGTTACGCTTTTAAAGAACTGGGAGTTAACTTAGATTTGAGATATGTTCCTTTTACATCTCACGTTCCTTTTGGTAAGGTTGTAAGTGCTACACCAGATGGCAGAAAAGCTACTATGCCACTTGCTGACGGTACTGCTGCCTCTCCCGGAGCAGATTATAAAGGCCCAACTGCCGGACTGTTATCAAACTTTAACACCAAGAACTATGATTATAAAAATAGAGCCTCTAGGCTACTTAACGTTAAATTAAGTCCTGCAACGGTTGCCGGTGATTTAGGTACTAAGAAACTTGTTTCCTTCATAAAAACCTGGTCAACTTTAAAGCTTTGGCACTTACAGTTTAACGTCATCAATAGAGATACTTTACTGGCAGCTCAAAAAGACCCAGACAAGTATCGTGGCTTAATAGTCAGGATAGCCGGCTATAGTGCATACTTTGTTGATCTATCTCCAGATTTACAAGATAACCTTATTGCCAGAACCGAGCATAATACAATATAATGTAACAGTCGTCAGTGGTCGGTGGTCAGTCGTAAGTCAAAAACGGACAACACACCAACTTGTGGGGGCGACGGCAATCTGTCGCCCCTGTATCAAGTTATCACCGCAACATGCGGGCAACAGATTTGCCACTCCTACAAATAAACACAAAATACCAACATCCGACTTCTGATAATAAGCAATTGAAAGTAGGTAACTTATAATGGATCATGCTAAAGGCTATGATAAAAAAAAATATGGTTATGTATTTAACATCCAACATTTTTCAGTACACGACGGTCCCGGTATTAGGACAATTGCATTTTTAAAAGGATGTCCACTACGTTGTCAATGGTGCAGTAATCCTGAATCTCACCAAATTACTCCTAATTTAGCCTATAACAGTAATAAGTGCATTGGTATTAACGAGTGTGATTATTGCATTGGGGTATGTCCTCAAAAAGCTATTACAAATAGTACAGAGGATAACAAAGTAAATATTAATTGGGATTTATGTAATAATTGTATTGAATGTACCAAAGTATGTCCCTCACTTGCCTTAAATGTATATGGTAAGTTGATGAGTGTAAAAGAAGTAATAGATGCTGTTGAAGCTGACGAAGTATTCTATTCACAGTCAGAAGGCGGCATTACTCTTAGTGGCGGAGAACCCTTACTTCAAATAGATTTTGCCATTGCATTATTAAAAGAGGCAAAAAATCGAAGAATTAATACTGCTATCGAAACCACTGGTTATACTGATTGGGCAAATCTTGAAACAGCATGTAAGTACCTTGACACGGTTCTTTATGATATTAAATGCATGGACGGGGAAAAGCATAAAAAATATACCGGAGTAACTACTGAACTAATTTTAGAAAACTTTAAAAAAATGTGTGCAACTTTCCCTGAAATAAAAAAGATAGTTAGAACCGCCATAATTCCCGGCTTTAATGATAATGAAGATGATGTCTTAGAAATAATCAACTTTATCAAAGATTTACCAAATGTCGAACATGAGTTACTGCCCTATCACCCACTAGGTCAACCCAAGTATGAGTATATGGGTAAAGTATATCCTATGGGTAAGGCCGATTTAGATGATGACAAAATGCTTAAACTTAAACAACTACTGAAAGCTAACTTTGCTTAGTTTTCTTCATACCTCCTTCAGTAAGAAACCAAAAATGACAGCCTCCATGCTGTTATTTTTGGTTTCTTACTTTATTGCAGCATTAATCTTACACCCACTTGTTGGTTTATTCTGTCAGAATTGTTAGTTGCTTTTATCAGTTTTAATACCTTGTTTATATAAAGTTTTTTGAACTGGCATGATATTTGCTTATTAATGCTATAAGATATATTAATAATTGAATTCGTGCTAAAATTTACTGTTTGTTAATATAAACCGTAAATGAGCACCTTAAAGAAAGGAGGATCTGTAACAAGCTACTTCAAGTTTAGCTAATATGCTTTAACTGAGCTTTGAGACAAAGAAAAACTAAAATCATCAGGGGGTGAATTTTATGTTAGGTCAAGTAATGTTTGCAATGGGTTTAGCAAGTATCATGCTTCTCATTGGTATGGTATTGCGTGCCAAGGTACCGATATTTAAAAAGTATATGGTTCCAACAAGTGTGATTGCAGGTTTAATAGGCTTTGTGTTTATGAATACAGGTATGTCTACGTTATTGTTACGACAAGTCGAATTTGGAACATTTTCTATTATTATCGTATATCTGTTTACGATAGCTTTTATTTCAATAATCCTAACAGACGCTCCAAAACAGGAAAGCGAATCATCAACTGGTAAAAATATATTAAAAGGTAGCATGGGAATGGGTAACACTTGGAATATTTTATATGCCTTTACACCATTGATGGGCGCACTAATCCTCGTAGTAATTGGAGGAGTATTTGGTATGGGTCCGGTATATGGTATGATGCTACCATTTGGATTTGCACAGGGACCGGGACAATCAGTTACTTTTGGTACAATGCTTGAAGGATTTGGATGGGAAAACGCCATAATGGTAGGATTGCTTTATTCTGTTTTTGGCTTTATAATGACTTTTTTAATTGGTATTCCACTTGCCAAGTATGGTATGAAACGCGGTCTTGGTGTGTATAAAGGCGGTGAAATCCCAGAATACGTTACCCGAGGACATTATCATCCCGAAGATCAAAAACCGTCATTAGGTCAGTCAACCACATACAGTGGCAATATTGATATACTAACATTCCATTTTGCAATCATTGGTCTGTGTCTTATAATTGCCATCTATTTTTCCAATTGGTGGCTCCTAGTACCCGGCACTATTGGAGCATCCTTGAGCGGTATGCTGTTTATGAACGGTATATTTGCTGCAGTTATCGTTAAGTTTATTATTAAAAAGCTAAAACTTGACTTCCTTAAAAATAATGTCCTACAAACAAAAATAACAGCTTGGGCTGCAGATTACCTGGTTGTAATCTCATTTATGGCTATTGGAGTAGGTCTTATTAGAGATTGGATAATCCCAATACTGATTTTGTGCGTAGTTACAACAATTGTATCACTACTTGTATCTTTGTATCTTATACCACGTATCGGTGGCCCAAATGGTTTTGAACGTACGGTTGCCTTTTTCGGCGTATCTGTCGGTACAGTACCAACCGCTCTTGTTCTTTTAAGGGTCATTGACCCAGAACTAAAAACTACAACAGGAATCGAACTTGGATTGATGAATCTTATTATGATAGTCGGTAGTTTACCCATTGTATTCGTTGTTATGGCTTATGCTGCCGGAGATTTTACTTTAACACAAACATTGTTGATGTTTGCCGGGATTATGGCACTTTATTTAGCAATTCACAAGCTGCTCCAAGTCTGGAATAAACCTTCATTCAGTTTTTTTGGCAAATCAAGCGATAACGATCTCCCTGAAAAGCCAACCAAAAATATCTAAGGAGGACAAAACATAAAATGCAAAAACTATACTATGGTGGTTCTATTATTACTCTTGAAGAAGAAAACGAAGGCGCAGAAGCTCTGCTAGTTGAAAACGGTTTAATAAAATATGTTGGCCCTCTTGAAACTGCCATTGAAATGTCAAAGGATCCGGAAAAGATATGCCTAAACGGGCGTACTCTTATACCTGCTTTTATTGATGCACATAGCCATTTTACGTGGGTAGCAAAGAGTGCACAAGGTGTTTCCCTACAAGATGCTGAAAGTTTTTCAGATATTGTAGAATTGCTTACTAAGTATATTTCCGAAAATAAACCCACAAAAGAGAGTGTCATATTCGGTTATTGTTATGACAATACTGTACTAAAAGAAAAAAAACACCCAACTAAGAACATATTAAATCAAGTCAGTACAGAAATCCCAATTTATATCAACCATGTTTCGATGCATATGGGTTGTGCAAATGATGCGGCACTTGCAATATGTGGTATTGATCAAACAACACCTGATCCACAAGGTGGCATGATTGGTCGTGTTGAAGGGACTCTTGAACCCAACGGATATTTAGAGGAAATCGCTTCAATGCAAGCATTAGCTAAATTAACTTCAGAAATAAAAATAGATCCTTTCTTCGCATTAACAAAAGCACAGGAGATTTACAGCGAAAACGGCATTACTACAGTCCAAGATGGGGCATCCAATGACCAAATAATTAACCTTTTAAAGAATTTTTCGTCGAATAATCTGCTCAAAATTGATGTTGTTGCTTATCCTCTTATTAAAGATAGTTTTCCCGAGATTATCAAACAAAATCCTGAATACGTACATAAATATAAGAATCGTCTCAGGATCGGTGGCTGCAAACTAATGTTGGATGGCTCACCACAAGCAAAAACTGCATGGCTTACTAAGCCATATGAAAATAGCGGTGACTACTGTGCTTACCCTATACTCAAGGATGAAGAAGTTTTTGAATATACAAAAGCAACCATTGACGAAAACCTTCAAGTCCTTGCACACTGTAATGGAGACGCTACCTCAGACCAATTCATAAGCAATTATAAAAAAGCGTTAATGCAATCCAATAATCCAAATAAAGAGAACTTGCGACCTGTCATGATTCATTGTCAGACGGTACGTGATGACCAGCTTGACGAAATGGTGAAGCTCCAGATGTTACCTTCAATATTTGTCGGACATACATATTACTGGGGCGACGTACACATGGAAAACTTGGGTATTGAGAGAGGCCGCAGGATAAGCCCTGCCAAGTCAGCTCTAGATAGAGGGTTGTGCATTAACCTTCACCAAGACTCGCCAGTTACGAAACCGCTCATGCTTCATAGTATGTGGTGTGCAGTAAACCGTATATCAAGAAGTGGTAAAGTTATCGGTCCCGAGCAATGTATAGATGTGTACGATGCACTAAAAGCGGTTACAATCAATGCAGCCTTTGCATATTTCGAAGAGAGCATAAAAGGAAGTCTGAAAGCAGGCAAGTTAGCTGACTTAGTGATATTGGATAAAAATCCACTTACAGTCGATAAAATGGAAATAAAAGATATTCGCGTATTGGAAACCATTAAGGAAGGAAATACGATTTGGAAATTGGTTTAGTTAAGAGGAGTAATTAGTAATTTTTATATATAAAGCAATAAGCCAATAAAGGAACGGGAAACCGTCTCTTTATTGGCTTATTTTATAAAAATTCACTGTTTGTTTAAGCCCTCATTAATTGGAATACCTTATTTACACCATCCATAGCGTTTTCAGCGTAAGCATCGGCTCCAATTTTATTAGCATATCTTTCTGTCACCGGTGCCCCACCAATAATAGTCTTAAATTTATCCTTGAGACCACGCTCAATTAATTCATCTTCCAGTTTTCTCATCTGTTTCATTGTGGTATTTAATAAAGCACTGGTTCCAATAATATCTGCATCAACTTCTATTGCTTTATCAATAATTACATCAACGGGTATCTCAGCACCTAAGTCATATACTTCCATACCATTAACAGTAAATAGTGATACTACCAATCCCTTACCAATATCGTGGATATCACCTTCTACTGTTGCTATAACACACTTGATACTCTTGCTTCTACTTTCAGCGGGAATTGCACTACTTAGTATGTCTGTTGCAGCTTTCATAGCTTCTGCACATGTCATAAGCTCAGGTAAAAAAAGTTGACCTCTATCAAAAAGCTCACCGGCTTGTCTTATACCATCTGTAAAACCTTTTTCAATTAATTCCAAAGGATCTATTCCCTGTGCTAAAGCAGCTTTTGCTATTTCTACTGCCTTATCAGGTTCCTGGTCAATAATTGATTTGGAAGCAGCTTGAAATACTTCTATATTACTCACAATAAATTCCCTCCCTATTCTTTATGGTGTTCTCTTTTTAAATTTTTCAACACAGTTAATCTTAATATCAAGAAGCTCCGCTATATTAAACTTTGCTTCAATACCCTTTGCTGCTCCGGCAATTTGGTGTATCCTGCCTATGTCTAAGTCTTCTCTGACCTCATCCATAACAACAGGATCTGCCAATTCACTAATCGAAACACCCAACTTGTCAGCAACATACGCCTTAGCTTCCCCAATGCGCATACCTTTAGACATTTGCATACGAGCTACCAGATCTCCGGAAGTTCGTACCCCGCCCATGCCTGAGGCCATTGCATGACTGATTGCCATACCAAAAGGATCTCCTACGCCTACCTACAACCCATCCATCTTGCCTATTTCAACCATAGCGACCGAAGCTCGACTCAACACATCCACAGGAGGTATATCAACTATCGGAACACCTCCTACACCCATACCCATATTGGCATGTACAGGTATACTTGAGGCTTCGCCACATGCTTTAGCAAATGTAACAGCCCTTGCAATATCTTTCGGAAAAGAGTTGCTGGTATTAATGTTAACAACCGGTCCGAAAATACTAACTCCAGCTTTTTGTGCTACCTTAACCTGCTCATGAGGATACAAGCCTGCAAGCCTTACACCGTCATACTCAAGTTCGCCGTGCATACCAAGAATAAATTCTCCCGACATACCCATTTCAATGCACATATCAGGATACTTTTTCCTTAAAATCTCTACAGCTTTTAGTGTAGCTAGAAAATCTGCGTCACCTGCTGATGCTGTTGTATCAAAGTTTATACCATCTGCTCCGGCTTGGTACATTTTACTTGCAGTAAAGACAAGATCTTTAGTCATAAGCTCAATACCTTCCTCATATGCAATTCGAGCTTCTTTAATCTTGCCTTTTGGTAATAATTCTACAGGGTTTAATGTTGGCCCATCCGGATAACTGTAGAGAGCCATGTTTGGCATAGCTCCATAATACAGAGGTGCCACGGTAACCAGCAAGGCCTGTTCCATTTCAGCCTGCTCCTCATGTATAATAGGTTTAGTTGGTCTGAAGCTGTAATCTATGTGAGCTAATTCAGCACTATCTGCACCAAAACATCTCTCATATATCTGCAAGTCCTGAACCCTACCGATAGAAATACCCAGTCGCATTAGCTTTACACTACCCTCATCATATGTCAAAACCACTTCGTTACCCGGCTCAACACCAACAAACCTACCTTTTCTGCATATGATTTCAAGTATTCTTTCTTGTTCTTCGCCGGAAAGAGGATTTATTCTTCCCCGTTCAGCAGCATCATTGCTTCCTAGTTCAATCTCTCTTTTAATCTCATCTACGGATAGCTCCATAAAAGAACCATCGCCTCTACGTGTGAAAACCAAAAAACTCACTCCCTTCAATTATTATAGTACACCAGAGTCCAATGCCCCTACCATTGCAATTGACTCGCCAATTGTTTCTGGTCCGGCTTCCTACCTCTTATAACGGAGATCAGTCGTCGGATGTCAGACATCGGACTTTTGATATTAACCTTGAACTACACCACTTCTGACTGCTTTTAAGTAATTTGTACACCTTGGATCTCTATCTATCAATGCTTCTGAAGCATATAAGAAAGACATAATATTTTTGTCAAGTGGATTTATAATAACAGAATCCATTCCTCGTGCAACACACATTACAAAAAATGCCTGATTTAATATTTTTCTGTGCGGTAGTCCAAACGATACATTACTTAAACCACAAGTAGTGTGAACTCCTTTATAACGTCTATTAATTTCTTCTAAGGTAACGAGTACTTCATTTCCAAAACTACTGTTTACACTTATTGGCTTTACTAAAGGATCTAAAAATACATCCTCCATTGGTATACCTTCCCTGCTAAAACCATCACTTAGCTTCTCAACAACTTTTAGTCTATCTTCTGCTGTATTTGGCATACCTGAATCATCCATACATAATGCAATTACTTTAGCTTGATATTTTTTAACCAAGGGGGCAATTGCCTCGAATCTTTCTTTTTCAGCAGTAATTGAATTTACCATAGCCTTACCCTTATATACACCTAACGCCTGTTCAATAACCTCCGGATCGGCACTGTCTATTGCCAAAGGAATGTCGGTAACTGACTGAACATTTTCCATTAACCACAATAAATGTTCAGCCTCATCATCTACAAAAGCACCTGCATTAACATCTAGATAATGAGCACCTGCCTCAGCCTGCTGTTTTGCCAAATTTTTTATAAATTCTGCATTCCGTTCCTCAATGGCATCTCTTACTTCCCGTCTTGTAGAATTAATCAACTCACCGATAATTATCAAAAGCCCCAACCTCCTTTTTGCCATAATTTTATCATAATTTTAAAAAATTGTAACGTTTTTTGCTGTGTTTTTTGATGACTCTGATAGTTATTTTTTGCACATGTTTCTAAATAAATAATAATTCAACAAAAAGACCCATTTATTGGCTTATTTTGTCAAGATTTGCTTTTGCTTAAACCTTCCTTAGCTATTCTTGTGACCTTTGACTTATACAAACTTCTTTACAATTCTTACCTTTGTATATACAAAACTATACAACTTTTTACTCATAGTATGGAAATAATAAAAACAGCATTGTGGAACATTTTGATTGCATACTAAATTTTAATAAGCTAAAATTAATAGCAGTAATAGGCAATTAATTATAGAACAGCAAAGGAATTTAGACATGGATTATCTTTTGTTATTACTGGGATTTATTCTTTTGATTAAAGGTGCAGATCTCTTAATTGACGGTGCAGCCGGACTTGCAAAATCGTTAGGTCTTTCACCTATGATAATAGGACTTTCAATAGTTGCCTTTGGGACAAGTGCCCCTGAGGCTGCAATAAGTATTCGTGCTGCCCTTCAAGGAAGTGATGAAATAGCATTGAGTAATATTGTGGGAAGCAATATTTTTAATGTTGCTGTTGTTATAGGAATAATGGCACTATTAAGCCCTCTAAAGGTATATAAACAAACAACCCGTAGAGAAATTCCCTTTGCTCTGTTTTCATGTATTCTTTTACTTATCCTGGTTTTTGGTACTACTGCAAGTAATATCATAACAAGAGTTGATGGGTTAATATTTTTAATTTTCTTTTCCTTTTTTATCTATTACTTGTTTAGAATATCCACAAAAAACTCAAATAACAAACTTACAATTGAAGAAAAACCACAAAATAACCATACTTATAATAAAGGTAAACAAACCCTCTACTTTATCATCGGATTAGCCGGTATTATTCTTGGGGGGAAATTTGTAATAGATAGTAGTATAGTAATTGCATTAAGCTGGGGTATTTCCGAAACCCTTATAGCTTTGACAATAATAGCTGCAGGAACTTCCTTGCCGGAATTAGTTGCCGGAATAGTTGCTGTAGTAAAAAAAGAAATCGACATTGCCATAGGTAATATTATTGGAAGCAGTATCTTTAATATCCTTTTTGTACTGGGTATTGCTTCTGTTATAAGCCCTATCTACGCAACATCAGAGCAAATTACAGATATATTTATTATGATTTTTATTCATGCTCTTTTGCTTGTTTTTGCAATAAACAAATCCACCATCTCTAAAAAAGAAGGCTTTGTCCTCGCTGCATCTTATCTGGCATTTTTAGCCTTTATCATTATTAGATAAATTTAAAGGGTTCTCACTTATATAAGTTGAAACCCTTTTGTTTTTGTATGCTAAACTTTAAGTAATACCATTTTGCATTTCACAAGCCATTATCGTATGTTTACAAAGTACAAC
>JGI20163J15578_10000309_pt1 | contig 20319 bp, 31 predicted proteins | sample TergutCu122P1_FD_15578 | JGI IMG/M metagenome (IMG submission 15578)
ACCGAATAACGCCGGGTGAGAATCCATCAGGATCTCCCCCGGCGTGATGCATTTGGCGACCGATGATTCCACAATCCTTCATCCAGGATCTGCTCGCCCGCGTCGATATCGTCGACGTCATCGAACGCTATCTGCCGCTCAAGAAAGGCGGGGTCAATTACTTCGCCAACTGCCCGTTCCACTCGGAGAAATCCGCTTCCTTCTCGATCAGCCCCAGCAAGCAGTTCTACCACTGCTTCGGTTGCGGCGCGCACGGCAGCGCCATCGGTTTTCTCATGCAGTACAACGGCCTGACCTATGTCGAGGCCATTCGGGAACTTGCGCGGGAAGCCGGAATACAGGTTCCCGACGACGGACGCAGCAACCGACAGCCGGATGCGGGACTGGATCGCCTCGTCGACATCATGACCGCCGCCGCGAAGTTTTATCGCGAGACGCTCAAACACTCGCCGACGGCCGCTGCCTACCTGCGCAAACGTGGTCTCTCGCCCGATGTGGCCGAGCGCTTCGGCATCGGCTTCGCCCCCGACGCGCAAACCTCGCTGCAACGGATTTTTCCCGATTACCGGGACAAGCTCCTGAACACGACCGGGCTGGTCATCGACAACGATCAGGGACGGCGCTATGACCGCTTCCGCAACCGGATCATGTTCCCGATCCACGACCGCCGTGGACGCATCATCGCCTTCGGCGGGCGGATACTCGACAGCGGCGAGCCCAAATACCTGAACTCGCCCGAAACTCCTCTCTTCGAGAAAGGCCGCGAGCTCTACGGTCTTTTCCTTGCGCAGAAAGCGATTCGCGCCGCCGGTTTCGCCCTCGTGGTCGAAGGCTACATGGATGTCGTCGCGCTGGCCCAGTTCGGCATGGAAAACGCGGTCGCCACACTCGGCACCGCAACGACTCCGCACCACATTCAAACCCTGCTGCGCCAGACAAGCCGCATCGTGTTCTGCTTCGATGGCGACGACGCCGGACGGCATGCCGCCTGGCGGGCGCTCGAAAACGCGCTCGATGCGTTGCGCGACGACGTTACCCTCGCCTTCCTGTTCCTGCCCTCCGGGCACGACCCCGACACCTTCATCCGTGAAAAAGGGCTGGACGCCATGCTTGATGCCGCCGCGCAGGCCGCCCCGCTCACTGCTTTCCTGCTCGACACCCTCCGGCAACGCTGCGACACCACGAGCGCCGAAGGCCGCTCCCGTCTGGTTTCCGAGGCCAAGCCGCTCATCGCCCGCATTCCGGAAGCAGCGGCAATTCTGCGTCTGCAACTGGTCAAAACCATTGCCAGCGCAAGCCGACTGACCCAGATCGAAGCCGAAGAGGCCCTTGGCCTGCCGGTGCGACGCGTCAGCCCCGCTTCCAATACTTCCGCGCGCAGCGCACGGCAACCTCCTCCCACGCGCCGACCGCCGCCCTCGACCATCTCCACCCTGCTGCGGCTCGTCCTCCAGCACCCGGCGCTGGCCGCGAGACTGCCGATCAATCTGATTCCGGACAACACCGACGAAGGGCGCACCCTGATCGCAATCATCGATCTCGTCGAACTGGGCGAGTCCGTCACCGGCCTCGGCGCCCTGACCGAACGCTTCCGCGATACTCCCCACGGCGAGACGCTGAACCGGGTCGCCACCAGTCTGATCGATCCCGAATTTGCCCCTTCCGTCGTCGAGCCCCTGTTTGAAGACACCCTGCGCAAACTCCAGTCCGACGCCATTACCCAGGGAATCATCGAACTCCAGGAACTTGCGCGCACGGGGACGCTCTCACCCTCCGAACAGCGCCGTCTGACTGACCTCCTGAAGGAAAAAAACACGCTCCCAGGTGTTACAAAAGTCCATGATTCGTAGTAGAATCATTCGTTTTCACGTTTAGAATCGAGGAGTGTCATGGCCCGCGAAAAAGCCAAGGATGCCCGCAAAACCAGCTCCCCCCGCGAGCGTAGCGCCAAGGCGAAGGACCTCAAAGCAAGAGACAAGTCCATCCAGGCCGCGCAAAGTCCTGAAGCAGCACAGATCGATGCCGAAGCGCGCCGCACACAACTCAAGACCCTGATTACGCTCGGTAAAGAGCGCGGCTATCTGACTTACGCCGAAATCAGCGACCATCTTCCCGACGATGTTGCCGACGCCGAACGCATCGAAGACATCATCACAACCTTCAACAGCCTGGGCATTCAGGTCTATGACGCCGCGCCCGCGACGGACGACCTGCTGATGACCGATGGCGTCGCCAGCCCGGTCGATGAAGACGTTGCCGAAGAAGAAGCCGAACAGGCGCTTTCCACGGTCGATTCCGAGTTCGGACGCACGACCGACCCCGTGCGCATGTACATGCGCGAAATGGGCACCGTCGAACTGCTCACCCGTGAAGGCGAAATCGAAATCGCCAAGCGCATCGAAGAAGGCTTGAAGCACATGGTACAGGCCATTTCCGCCTGTCCGACCACCATTGCCGAGATGCTGGAAACCGCCGACAAGGTCGCAAACGACGAAATCCGGATCGACGAAATCATCGATGCGGTCATCGACCCGTCCGTGATCGCCGAAGCGGAAGCGGAAATCGAAGCGGAAGAGGAAGTAGAAGAAGAAGACAACGGAGAAGAAGCCGGACAAGGCGGCTCCGTTGACGCAGAAGAAACCGACAAGGTGCTTGCCGGCGCCAAGGGCGGCGAAGACGCAAGCGAGGAAGAAAACGAGGAAGAAGGCGCGGATGTCGAAGGCGACGAAGACGGCGAAGCCGCTGCCACCGCCGCATCCCTCGCCCAACTCAAGGCCGATGCGCTGGCGCGCTTTGACGTCATTCGCGACCACTACAAGAAAATGATGAAGGTGCTCTCCAAGAGCGGTTCGCAGAACAAAACCTATCTCACGCACCAGCGCGCCATTTCCGACGAACTGCTCAGCATTCGTTTCACCGCCAAATCGATCGAGCGCCTGTGCGACTCCGTGCGCCAGATGGTTGACCGCGTTCGCACCCATGAACGCCAGATTCTCAACCTCTGCGTCGATCGCGCCCGCATGCCGCGTCAGCACTTCATCAAGTCCTTTCCCGGCCACGAAACCGATCTCGAATGGCTGCCGCGCGAAATTGCCCTGAGCAAGCCCTACTCCCTGGCGCTCAGCCGCATTCATCCTGCCATCTTTGAAGAACAGCAAAAGCTGATCGACATGCAGGAGAAGGTCGGCATTCCGCTCAAGGAACTCAAGGACATCAACCGCCAGATGTCTACGGGCGAAGCCAAGATGCGCCGCGCCAAGCGCGAAATGACCGAGGCCAACCTGCGGCTGGTCATCTCCATCGCCAAAAAGTACACCAACCGTGGCTTGCAATTCCTCGATCTCATCCAGGAAGGCAACATCGGCCTGATGAAAGCCGTGGATAAATTTGAATACCGTCGTGGTTACAAGTTTTCCACCTATGCCACCTGGTGGATTCGTCAGGCGATCACCCGCTCCATTGCCGACCAGGCGCGCACCATCCGCATCCCGGTGCACATGATCGAAACCATCAACAAGATGAATCGCATCAGCCGCCAGATCCTCCAGGAAACCGGACAGGAGCCCGATCCGGCCACCCTGGCCGAGAAGATGGAGATGCCCGAAGAGAAGATCCGCAAGATCATGAAAATCTCCAAGGAGCCGATCTCGATGGAAACGCCCATCGGCGACGACGACGACTCCCATCTTGGAGACTTCATCGAGGACACCTCCACGCTCGCCCCGGCAGAGGCTGCTACCTATGCCGGATTGCGGGACGCCACCGCCGAAGTGCTCGACTCGCTCACCGCGCGTGAAGCCAAGGTTCTGCGCATGCGTTTCGGCATCGAAATGAACACCGACCACACGCTCGAAGAGGTCGGCAGACAGTTCGACGTCACCCGCGAACGCATCCGTCAGATCGAAGCCAAGGCGCTGCGCAAGCTGCGTCACCCGAGCCGCTCCGAGAAGCTGCGCAGCTTCCTCGACAGCGATGCCTGATACCAGGGGCCTCTAGCTCATGCCTGGTTAGAGCAGCGGACTCATAATCCGTTGGTGCTGGGTTCGACTCCCAGGGGGCCCACCACAAAACAAAGGGTTGCGGAAACGCAGCCCTTTTGTTTTGGCGCGGTCTTTGAACGCGCTACCTGCCCCATCCCGACCTGACTACGTAGTCTCCAAAGTTTCCCCAATCGGTGAAATGCGAGATAGCGAATGCAAAAGATCATTGGAGACGGTTTTAAGGTCGAAATCCGCTTGTAGATTGAGCCAATATTGTGGCGTCTGCCCAAAGGCTTTCCCAAAGCGGCATGCAAGCTCTGCTGTTACTGGACGCGTGCCGTGAAGCACATGCGAAATACGCATGGGAGAAACGCCGATTCTTCGCGCAAATTCGGCTTGCGAAAGCGCGGATTCTTCCAGGATTTCCGCGAGAAATTCGCCAGGATGAATAGCGGGTAGCATGGCAGCCTCCTAGTGATAATCGACGATCTCAACGTCGTAAGCGTCGCCGTCGGTAAAGGTAAAACAGACCCGCCATTGGTCATTGATACGGATGCTCCATTGACCATCACGGTCGCCATGCAAGGCTTCGAGACGGTTGGAAGGCGGCAGGCGCAGATCTTCCACGTTAACCGCCGCCGCCAGTTGCAAAAGCCTCATGGCTGCACGCTTGTGAATCTCGTGCGGCAGGCGGCGCGACTTGCCTGTCCTGAAAAAAGCCTCTGTTTCAGCGTTTGCAAAGGTCTTGAGCATGACGACCCCTGTTCCAGATTGCTCAAACGTAAACTTTTTGTTTATAAGTGTCAAGCAAAACGGCACGGGTTTTGCAGCGGGGGATGGGCACTTGTCTTTCAACTTAAAATGTAGCAACATAACTACATTTCTTATTCAGGAGGCGTGCCATGGCTGTCACGACCCTATCCAGCCGGGAATTGAATCAGGACGTGACCCGGGCCAAAAAGGCAACCCAGCACGGCCCGGTGTTCATCACGGATCGCGGCAGACCTGCGCATGTGCTGTTGAGCTTCGAGGACTATCAGCGGCTGACAAGGCAGCGGCGCAACATTGCCGATGCGCTGGCGATGCCGGGCATTGCGGACATCGAGTTTGAGCCGCCGCGCGCAGCTATTGAAGTCCGGCCGGCTGACCTCTCATGATGTACGTGCTCGATACCAACGTGCTGTCCGAGTTGCGCAAGGTGCGCCTTGGCAAGGCCGACGCGAACGTGGCGGCATGGGCGGAAAGCGTTGATGCCGCCGACCTCTTTATATCAGCCATCACCATCATGGAGTTGGAGCTTGGCGTCCTGTCGGTTGAACGCAGGGATGCCGCCCAAGGGGCCATGCTGCGCGCGTGGTTGGAACAGCACGTGCTGCCCGAGTTCTCCGAGCGAACGCTGCCTGTCGATACCGCTGTGGCACAACGCTGCGCCCGACTGCATATCCCCGACAGGCGTGGCGAGCGTGATGCACTCATCGCAGCGACGGCGCTGGTGCATGGCATGGCAGTGGTCACGCGCAACGTGGCCGATTTCAAACCTGCGGGCGTGACCATCATCAATCCGTGGGAGGCATTGCCATGACCGCCAACCGGATCGGCTTCCAGAGCGATTTCGGTTCAAACCTGTACAGCACGGGTTTCGGCTCAAATCTGTTCGGCGGCCAATCGGGGATAGGTCTCAATTACCCTGGCGGGCGGATGATATCCGCCCCTACGATGGGCAACGGATTGCGCGCCAGAATTAACCCAAAACAGCCTTCGACACCGATGCCGTAGGGGCGGATATCATCCGCCCGCAGCGCTCTAAAAACAAAACCCCCGAATGGAAAACCATTCGGGGGTTTTGTCAGAAAGCCCTGGTCAGGCGATCTTTATTCCGCTGCGGGAGCCTCTGCATCGGGCGCGGCAACCTCTTCCGGACGGTCGAGCAGCTCGATATAGGCCATCGGCGCATTGTCCCCATCACGGAAACCGCACTTCAGAATGCGCAGGTAGCCGCCGGGACGGGTGGCAAAGCGCGGGCCCAGTTCATTAAAAATCTTGACGACGATTTCGCGGTCGCGCAGGCGATTGAACGCCAGACGACGGTTGGCAACAGTTGCCGTCTTGCCAAGGGTGATCAGGGGCTCGACAACCCGGCGCAATTCCTTCGCCTTGGGCAGAGTCGTTCTGATGACCTCGTGACGCAGCAGCGAGTTGGCCATGTTGCGGAACATGGCCTGACGATGGCTGCTCGTCCGGTTCAATTTGCGAAGACCACTACGGTGACGCATGTCAAATCCTCTTTTGTATCCGGTACTGGCTCAACCGAGCCTGTCCAGCCCGGCCGGGGGCCAGTTTTCCAGTTTCATTCCCAGCGTCAACCCGCGAGAGGCCAACACTTCCTTGATTTCGTTGAGCGACTTGCGACCCAGGTTCGGCGTCTTGAGCAGCTCGGTTTCGGTACGCTGAATCAGGTCGCCGATGTAGTAGATGTTTTCTGCTTTCAGGCAGTTGGCCGAACGAACCGTGAGTTCGAGATCGTCGACCAGACGCAGCAGCACCGGATCGACCACGACGTCGTTCTTCACAGGCACATCAACCCTGGTGTCCTTCAGATCGGCAAACACTGCGAGCTGATCCACCAGCACGCGGGCAGCGTAGCAGACGGCCTCTTCAGGATCGACCGCGCCGTTGGTTTCGATGTCGATGACCAGACGATCGAGGTCGGTACGCTGTTCGACGCGCGCACTCTCCACCTGGTAGCTGACACGGCGCACCGGGCTGAACGAGGCATCGAGCAGAATGCGACCGATGGTCTTGCTCTCGGAGCTGACCGGACGGGCATTGCCCGGCACGTAGCCACGGCCTTCCTCAACCTTGATCTGCATGTCGAGTTTGCCGCCCGGCGCCAGATGCGCAATCACATGTTCGGGATTGATAATCTCGACATTCTGATTGGTTTCGATGTCGGCAGCCGTTACCGGGCCTTCTCCGCTCTTCGTGAGATGCAGAGTCACTTCACCCCGGTTGTGGAGTTTGAATACGACGCCCTTCAAATTGAGCAGCAGGTCGACGATGTCTTCCCGCATCCCATCCAGGGTCGAATATTCGTGCAACACGCCTTCGATCGACACTTCCGTCGCGGCATGTCCGGGCAGCGACGAAAGGAGGATGCGACGTAGCGCGTTCCCAAGGGTATGCCCGAATCCCCGCTCGAACGGCTCCATCGTCACCCTGGCCTGACCCTGGGAGACACTCTGGACGTCGATGATGCGCGGTTTCAATAGCTCATTGCTTTGCATCAACATAATTCCTCAAAACCAGAAACCCGCCTCCCGCATTAGCGGGAGTACAGTTCCACGACCAGACTTTCGTTGATCGTAGGCGGCAGTTCGTCACGCACTGGATAAGCCTTGAAAGTACCCTTGCCAGCCTTGATATCGACTTCAATCCAGGCCGGGAAACCACGCGATCCACTGGATTCGAGCGCAGCCTTCACACGCAGCGAGCTACGCGCGCCTTCAGTGAGTTGAACGACATCACCGGGACGCACCAGGTAGGACGGAATATTCACGCGCTTGCCGTTGACCAGCACGCCGTTGTGGCGAACCACCTGACGCGCTTCGGCGCGCGAGCCGCCAAAACCCATGCGATAGGCGACTGAATCCAGACGGCCTTCGAGCAGTTGCAGCAGGTTTTCACCCGTCTGACCACGGCGGCGAGCCGCTTCGGCATACACGCGGCGGAACTGACGCTCCAGCACGCCGTACGTGCGGCGGATTTTCTGCTTTTCGCGCAGTTGCTCACCGTAGCCCGACAGGCGCTGGCCGGAACGCTGTCCGTGCTGGCCGGGCGCGTAGGAACGATGCTCAATCGCGCATTTGTTGGTAAAACATCTTTCCGCCTTCAGAAACAGCTTTTCGCCTTCGCGGCGGCACTGGCGGCATTTCGGGTCGAGGTTACGAGCCACGTATTACTCCTTGTCGTCAGATGCGCCGCTTTTTCGGCGGACGGCAACCGTTGTGCGGGATGGGGGTGATATCGGTGATGCTGGCAATGCGAATGCCCAGGGCGTTGAGCGCCCGGATGGCAGATTCACGGCCTGGTCCCGGCCCTTTGATCCGCACTTCGAGATTCTTGATGCCGCACTCCTGCGCGACCTTGCCAGCAGCCTCGGCAGCCACCTGGGCAGCAAAAGGCGTGCTCTTGCGCGACCCCTTGAAGCCTGCCCCGCCGGAAGTTGCCCATGACAGCGCATTTCCCTGGCGATCGGTGATGGTGATGATAGTGTTGTTGAAGCTGGCATGAACGTGCGCAATACCTTCAGCGACGTTCTTTTTGATCTTCTTGCGAACCTTTGTTGCAGTCTTGGCCATTAGTCAGTTCCTGTTATTTCTTGCCGGCAACCGCTTTACGCGGTCCCTTGCGGGTGCGGGCATTCGTGCGGGTACGCTGCCCACGAACCGGCAGACCACGGCGATGACGAACACCACGGTAGCAACCCAGATCCATCAGGCGCTTGACGTTCATGGTGACTTCGCGGCGCAAATCGCCTTCGACCATGAAACGGCCAACCTCTTCGCGAAGCTTCTCCATATCCGCTTCGGTGAGATCCTTGACCTTGATCGAGCGCGCAATACCAGCATCATCACAAATCTTCTGGGCGCGCGAACGGCCGATCCCATAGATGGCGGTGAGCGCAATCTCAGCATGCTTATGATTGGGGATATTGACCCCAGCAATACGAGCCATCCGTGTACCTCGTCAAACCATTAAAACGTGAAACGTTGAAGTATAATCCATAATCCAGTCAAACACAAGGATCAACCTTGGCGCTGTTTATGGCGCGGATCACTACAAATGATCCTGACCACGCCTTTACGGCGAATGATCTTGCAATGACGGCATAGCCGCTTGACGGAAGCCTGAACTCTCATGATCGCTTGCTCCTGTTTTCTGAGTTCTTTCGTCACTTCGTCCGGAATACGATCCGGCCCTTGGTGAGGTCATAGGGGGTCAACTGGACGGTCACCTTGTCGCCCGGCAGAATGCGGATATAGTGCATACGCATTTTGCCGGAAATGTGCCCAAGCACCATGTGACCATTTTCGAGTTTGACCCGAAACATCGCGTTGGGGAGGTTTTCAGTGACCTCCCCCTGCATCTCGATTACGTCTTCCTTCGCCATTGTTATCGAACCGGGAAGCCCGCCCCCTTGAAATCTGCCTTCTTCAGCAGACTTTCATACTGATGTGATAGCACGTAGTTTTGCACCTGATCCTTGAAGTCGAGCGCCACCACTACCACGATCAGGAGCGATGTGCCGCCGAAATAAAACGGCACCTGCCACTTCAGGATCAGAAATTCGGGCAGCAGGCAGACCAGCGTGATGTAAGTCGCGCCAGCCAGGGTAAGTCTCAGCAGCACCTTGTCGATATAGCGCGCCGTTTGTTCGCCCGGACGGATGCCCGGCACGAAAGCGCCGCTCTTCTTGAGGTTGTCTGCGGTATCGCGCGGGTTGAACACGAGCGCGGTGTAGAAGAAACAGAAGAATATGATTGCCAGCGCATACAGGATCACGTAGACCGGCTGACCGGGCGAGAGCAGCGAGAACGCATCGCGCAGCCAGGTCATTTTTTCCGCAGAACCGAACCACTGCCCGACCGACCCCATGAAGAGGATGATGCTCGAGGCGAAAATCGGCGGGATGACCCCGGACATGTTGAGCTTGAGCGGCAAGTGCGAACTTTGCCCGCCATAGATCTTGTTGCCGACCTGACGCTTGGCGTAGTTCACCAGAATCTTGCGCTGACCGCGTTCGACGAAAACGACGAACCCCGTCACCAGCACCACCAGGAAGCAGATGAAGAGCGCGGCCAGCGAATGCATGGCATCGGTGCGAACCAGTTCGGACAGGCCGCCGATAGCGTTCGGCAGACCGGCCACGATACCGGAGAAGATGATGAGCGAGATGCCGTTACCCAGTCCGCGCTCGGTGATCTGTTCGCCGAGCCACATCAGGAACATCGTGCCGGTGATGAGTGTGGCGACGGTCACGAAACGGAACACGAAGCCCGGATCGAGCGCCACGCCCTGACTTTCCAGACCGATCGCCACGGCCAGCCCTTGAGCGAAGGCCAGAAGTACGGTGCCGTAGCGCGTGTACTGCGTGATCTTGCGCCGTCCGGCTTCGCCTTCCTTCTTGATCGCTTCGAGCTGCGGAACCGCCACGGCCAGCAACTGCATGATGATCGAGGCCGAGATGTACGGCATGATCCCCAGGGTAAAAATCGTGAAGCGCGACAACGCTCCCCCGGAGAACAGGTTGAACATCCCGAGGATGCCGCCGCTGTGCTGGTCGAAGAACGCTCTCAGGGCTTCCTGATTGATTCCGGGCACAGGCAGGTGCGCACCGAGCCGATACACGATGATCGCGCCGATCAAAAACAGCAGACGCCGTTTCAGATCGCCGAACTTCCCGGTGCTTCCTACCGTAGCAGCAGACTTGGCCACGATTCCGTCCTTGCTTGATCCTGGATTATTCGGTCACCACGGAACCGCCCGCTGCTTCGATCGCAGCACGCGCTCCCTTGGTCGCTCCAACGCCGCGCAGGACGACCTTTCTGGTGATTTCACCGGAAAGGATGACCTTGGCCGAGAGCGCATTGCCGGGAACGATGCCCGCCTGCTTCAACGTCAAAAGATCGATTTCTTCCACCGGCACGATGGCCAGTTCGGACAGACGAACTTCGACATTGCGGTCACGGGTCAGCGACACGAAACCACGCTTGGGCAGGCGACGTTGCAGCGGCATCTGACCGCCTTCGAAACCGACCTTGTGGAAACCGCCGGCGCGCGACTTCTGACCCTTGTGGCCCCGGCCACAGGTCTTGCCCAGGCCGCTGCCGATGCCGCGACCGACGCGCTTGGCGGCAGACTTCGAGCCTTCGCCCGGTTTGATGGAATTCAGGCGCATGTCATTGACCCTCACACTTGAGCAGATAAGACACTTTGGTGATCATGCCGCGCACACGCGGCGTGTCGGGCAACTCAACGCAATGATTGAGACGGCGAAGCCCCAGACCACGCACCGTGGCGCGGTGAGACTGTATGGTTCCGATCACGCTCTTGACCAACGTGACCTTGATTTTCTTGTCGGACATCGCTTACCCCAGAATTTCTTCGACGCTCTTGCCGCGCTTGGCCGCGATTTCCGCCGGGGTATTCACCGCCAGCAGACCGTTGAGCGTAGCGCGCACGACGTTGTACGGGTTGGTGGAACCGATGCACTTGCAAATGATGTCGGTCACACCCATGACTTCAAACACCGCACGCATCGGGCCGCCGGCGATGATGCCGGTACCGGCCGGAGCCGGACGCATCAGCACGGAAGCCGCGCCATGCTTGCCGAGCACGGTGTGATGCAGGGTTCCGTTCTTGAGCGAAACCTTCTTCATCCTGCGGCGCGCTTCGTCCATCGCTTTCTGGACGGCCACCGGCACTTCGCGGGACTTGCCCTTGCCCATCCCGATGGCGCCATCGCCATCGCCGACCACGGTAAGGGCTGCGAAGCCGAGAATCCGGCCACCCTTGACGACCTTGGTCACACGATTGATCGCGACCATCTTTTCACGCAAGCCGTCATCGCGCTCCTCGGAGGCTTGTTGCTTGCGCTGGTTTTGCTGCTTGGCCATTCGTAATCCCCTTTAGAACTTCAGACCGCCTTCGCGGGCGGCTTCAGCCAACGTCTTGACGCGACCGTGATAGAGAAAACCGGAACGATCGAAGGCCACGGTTTCGACTCCGGCGGCTTTCGCGCGCTCGGCGATCAGCTTGCCCACCTCTGCGGCAGCAGCCTTGTTGCCGCCATTGGGCATCCGGGCGCGCACATCCGCTTCGAGCGTGGAAGCTGAAGCCAGTACCTTCGAGCCGCAGCCGGAAATGATCTGGGCGTAAATATGGCAGTTCGACCGGAACACGGCCAGACGCACGGTCTTCTGTTCCGCAAGTCTGGCGCGGGTTTTACGCGCACGGCGAAGACGAGTTTCTTTCTTGTTCATGACACGGACGCCTTACTTCTTCTTGGTTTGCTTGATCACAACCTTCTCGCCCGCATAACGGACGCCCTTGCCCTTGTAGGGTTCGGGAGCGCGGTAGGCCCGCACCTCGGCTGCGACTTGACCGACTCGCTGCTTGTCGATCCCCTTGATGATGATTTCGGTCTGGGTCGGCGTTTCAGCCACGATCCCGTCCGGCAACTGGTATACGACCGGATGGGAGAAACCCAGCGAGAGATTGAGCTTGTCACCTTGCGCCTGGGCACGGTAGCCGACGCCGATGAGGTTCAGTTTCTTCTCGAAACCCTTGGTCACTCCGGTCACCATATTGTTGACCAGGGCGCGCATGGTGCCGGAAAACGCGTTGGCGTTCTCCACGCCCTCGCGGGGCTTGAACACCAGCGTGTCGCCCTCGCGATCCACCGCGACCGAAGGATGCACCGAATAGTTCATCGTGCCCAGCGGCCCCTTGATCGAGAGATCGCTCCCGGCAATCTTGACTTCGACACCGCCCGGAATGGCCACCGGATTATTTCCTACGCGAGACATGGAATCCTCCTCAAGCCACCAGGCAGATGATTTCGCCACCGACACGGCTGGCGCGTGCGGCGCGGTCGGTCATCACGCCCCTGGGAGTCGACACGATGGCCACACCCAGCCCATTCATGACCTTCGGCAGATCATCGCTACCCTTGTAGACGCGCAGCCCAGGACGGCTGACCCGCTCGATGCGTTCGATGACCGGACGATCGGCGTAATACTTGAGCGCCACATCGAGTTCGGCCTTGCCATCCGCTTCACGGACGACGAAAGCGTCGATATAACCCTCATCCTGCAAAACCTTGGCAATCGCCACCTTCAGCTTCGACGAAGGCATGCGCACGTTCGCTTTTCCGGCGCGCTGGCCGTTGCGAATGCGTGTCAGCATGTCGGCGATAGGATCGGACATACTCATCTTTTACTCTCCTTACCAACTCGCCTTGGTCATGCCAGGCACTTCGCCGTCGAAAGCGATTTCGCGCAACTTGTTGCGGCACAAGCCAAACTTGCGGAACACGCCACGTGGACGCCCGGTCAGCTTGCAGCGGTTACGCGCACGAACGGGACTCGCATTGCGCGGCAGTTCCTGCAGGGCCAGCCGCGCAGTCATACGCTCTTCATCGGAGAGCTTCGCATCCTTGATTTTTGCCATCAGCTCGGCGCGCTTGGCGGCAAACTTCGCCACCGTCTTGCGGCGCTTGTCCTCGCGGTTGATCAGAGACAGTTTCGCCATATCATCCTCAATTCTTGAACGGAAAGCGGAACGCACCCAACAGCGCCTTCGCTTCCTTGTCGGTCTTGGCAGTCGTCGTGATGCTGATATTCATCCCGCGCAGCACGTCGATCTTGTCGTACTCGATCTCGGGGAAGATGATCTGCTCCTTCACCCCGAGGTTATAGTTGCCGCGACCATCAAAACCCTTGGAAGCGATACCCCGGAAGTCGCGCACACGCGGCAGGGCCACCGACACCAGACGATCGAGGAATTCGTACATCTTCGGGCCGCGCAGCGTCACCATGCAGCCGATCGGATAGCCATCACGAATCTTGAACCCGGCAATCGACTTCTTTGCCTTGGTGACCACGGGCTTCTGCCCAGCGATCTTCGTCATGTCGCCGAGTGCGAATTCGAGCACTTTCTTGTCGCCGACCGCCTCGCCGACCCCCATGTTCAGGGTGATCTTGCTGATGCGCGGCACTTCCATCACGGACCTGTAACCGAACTGCTCAAGCAGACTGGGAACAACCGTGTCCTTAAAAAATTGTTGCAAGCGAGCCATTGCTACTCCTTACGCGTCCAGCATCTCGCCGTTCGACTTGAAGAAGCGCACCTTGCGCCCGTCTTCAAGCACCTTGATCCCAACACGATCGCCTTTCTGCGTAGCGGGATTGAACAGCGCGACGTTCGAGACATGGATCGGCATCTCCTTTTCGACGATGCCACCCACTTCGCCTTTCATCGGGTTCGGGCGCATGTGTTTCTTCACCCGGTTTACCCCCTCGACCAACAGGCGCTCATCGCTCACGCGGCGCAGCACCGTGCCACGGCGACCACGGTCCTTGCCCGTGAGCACCACGACTTCATCACCCTTGCGGATCTTGTTCATCCTCGAACCTCTCAGAGCACTTCTGGCGCCAGCGAAACGATCTTCATGAACCGTTCGGAGCGCAATTCGCGCGTCACCGGCCCGAAGATACGCGTGCCGATCGGCTCAAGCTTGTTGTTGAGCAATACGGCGGCGTTGTTATCGAACTTGATGAGCGAACCATCGGGACGACGAACGCCCTTGGCCGTGCGCACCACGACGGCGCTATAGACATCGCCCTTCTTGACCCGGCCTCGCGGCGCGGCATCCTTGATCGTGACCTTGATGATGTCACCCACGGACGCATAGCGACGCTTCGAGCCGCCAAGCACCTTGATACACATCACCGAGCGTGCGCCGGTGTTGTCGGCCACGTCGAGCCTAGACTGCATTTGAATCATGAAATTATCCCCAACTTGGCCCGCTCCAGGAGCGGTCAGTATTGGAACCCGTTCGGGTTGATGAGCCCGGAGGGAACCCCGGAACACGAAACCGGTGATTGTATCAGCACGCTGACGGATTGCAAGCCTTTTTTACGGCAAGACGCCCTCGATGCCGGAAAAGTCCGCCCGCTCGCCCTGATCGCGCCAGAAACCGTACTGTCACGGATATCCATGAGACACTATAGGGGCTATAGAAACCTTCGTGGCTTTACGAACATCATGGACGCCATCAAATTCCAGCCTCGCGAATTCATGACACGAAAACACAGCCCCGACATCAAGTTCCTGCTCGCAAGCCAGCCCCTTTTCAGCGGCCTGCCTCCGGAGAGCATTGCGCGCATCGCGCAGGATGTGCGCGATCTCCGAGCAGCAAAGGGAGACGTCCTGTTCAACAAGGGAGACGAATGCAAGGGCATGCATCTGGTTCTCGTCGGCCAGATCAAACTGTCCTTCATCTCGCCCCACGGGCAAGAGAAGATCGTGGAAATCATCCGTCCGAACCACATCTTCGGAGAAGCCCTGATGTTCATGGAGCGGCCCTACATCGTCTCCGCGCAGGCGTTGAGCGACTCCTGGCTACTCTTCTTTCCCAAAACCACGATTTTCAACGAACTGGAACGCGACCCGCTGCTGGCCAGAAAAATGCTCGCCGGACTCTCCATGCGGCTGCATCAACTCATCAGCGACATCGAAGGCTATTCGCTGCACTCCGGCAAGAAACGCATCATCGGCTATCTTCTGCAGGAAATCCCCGGCGACACGCATTCGATCAGAGATCAGGCCATCACCCTCAAGCTTGCCGTCAACAAGAACACCATCGCCTCCCGCCTCAGCATGACGCAGGAACATTTTTCGCGCATCCTGCACGAACTCGTGGAACTGGGCCTGATCACCGTCCAGGGTCGGGAAATCCACATTCCGGACATCCAGAAACTTCGCCAATACGAAGATTGAGAAATTCCCGCCCCCTCTCCCCCGGCTTCTCTCCCGCGAGAAGAGAGGGCTGCAAGCTGGTATACAATTCAGGATTCAGCCCGTAGCGCTACCCCCATCCTCACCACCGGCATGAACACTGTTTCTTCTTCGTCCCTTCAACGCACCCTGGAACTGGGCCGCCGCGTGCTCGAAACCGAAGCGCAGGCGGTTGCTGCACTGGCCGCGCGGATCGACGAGACCTTCTGGCAAGCCATCAACATGATTCTCCAATGCCGGGGACGGGTCATCGTCAGCGGCATCGGCAAATCCGGTCACATCGCGCGTAAATTCGCTGCCACCCTGGCGAGCACAGGCACTCCGGCCTACTTCGTGCACGCGGCCGAAGCCGCGCATGGCGACCTCGGCATGATTGCCGCCGAAGACATCGTGATTGCCATCTCCAACTCGGGCGCAAGCGAAGAACTGCTCACCATCGTGCCGCAGGTCAAACGACGCGGAGCGCGGCTCATCGTCATGACCGGCAATGCCGACTCCCCGCTTGCGCGCGAAGCCGATATCCATCTCGATGCTGCCGTCGCCGAAGAAGCCTGCCCGCTCAACCTCGCGCCCACCGCCAGCACCACCGCCCAACTGGCCCTGTCGGACGCCCTCGCGGTCGCGCTGCTCGATGCGCGCGGCTTCGATACCGAAGACTTCGCGCGCTCTCATCCCGGCGGCAATCTCGGGCGGCGACTGCTCACCTACGTACGCGACGTCATGCGCCCGCGCGAACACGTGCCGGTCATCGCAAGCGAAGCGCTCTTGAGTGAAGCGCTGCTCCCCATGACGCGCGGCGGCATGGGCATGACGGTGGCGCTGGGGGCCGACGAAAAACCGGAAGGCATCTTCACCGATGGCGACCTGCGCCGCGCCCTGGAAAACGGCATCGACGTGCGCGCCACGCGGCTCGCCGAGGCGCTGACCAAAAACCCGCACACCATCGGGCCGGGCGCACTCGCCGTAAAAGCGGCCGAAATGATGGAACGGCTGCGCATCAGCCAGTTACTGGTCGTCGATGAAACCGGCGCACTCGTGGGGGCGCTGAACACGCACGACCTCATGTTGGCGCGAGTCATCTGATGCACGGACTCCTCAACCTCATCTACCGCTTCTATCCTCTGGCCATTGCAGCGCTGCTTGCCGCCGGAGCAATCTGGCTCGAACGCACGACCCGCAGCCCCGAACCCGTCGAAAACGCCGCTGCCACCCAGGCTCCGGACTTCATCGCCGACACGGTGCGCATCACGGGCTTTGCCAAGGACGGCAATCTGTACTACACGCTCGACTCCCCTCACCTCCTCCATTTGCCGCTCACCGACTCGACCCACATCGAACAACCCCGGCTGCAACTCATCTCCCAGGGGCGGCACATGCGGGTCAGCGCCGACCACGGCGAAGTCGGCCCCAAGGGGGAGCAGGTCGACTTCAGCGGCAACGTCGAAACCGAACGCGATGGCATTCCCCCCGACCCGCCCCTGCGCCTTTCTTCGTCGCACCTCACGGTCTGGCCACAGGAACAGCGCGCCGTCAGCAATGTTCCCGTTCGTCTCACCCAGGGAAAGATGCGCACCGACGCCAACAACTTCCAGGCCGACAACGTATTCGGCACAATGAACCTGGCCGGAAAAGTTCAGATGCATCTCATTGCCCGCAACCCGAGAAATCCATGATCCGCATCCTGCTTGCTACCCTTGTCGTCTCGCTGTCGGTTGCCATGCCCGTCCATGCCCAGCCGCTCGACCGCAACCAGCCGGTCAACATCGACGCCGACAAAGTCACCGTGGATGATCGCAACAAGGTGCACGTCTTCGAGGGCAACGTCGTACTGACCCAGGGAACGTTGTCGATCAAGGGCGACAAGATCGTCATCACCCAGGATACCGCCGGCTTTTTCAGCGGCGTTGCCACTGCGGCAAGCGGGCGGCTGGTTTTCTTCCGTCAAAAGCGCGCGAGTGACGGCGCCTGGATCGACGGCGAAGCCGAACGCATCGAATACAGCAACCAGCACGAACGGGCCAAGCTTTTCAACCGCGCCCAGATTCAGAGCGCTGGCGACATGGTGCGAGGCCAGTACATCGAATACGACGTCGCCACGGAAAACTACCTCGTCACCGATGCGCCCGGACGCCCCCCTCGCGGCAGCAGCGCCTCCACCGGAGGCCGCGTCCACGTCACCATCCAGCCAAAAAGCAAACCGGCCACTGCTGAACCCCGCTGAACGCCGTTGCCCCCACCGTAGAGCTGTTTTGACTTAATTACGTACTTTCTGCGCTGTTGGCCCCCACCCTAACCCTCCCCCGCAAGCAGGGGAGGGAACCAGTCTCCTTCCCCCGCTTGCGGGGGAAGGCTGGGATGGGGGCAGAATTTCTGCTTCGTTACCAGGTATTTGTGCACACTCACCAGGAAAATGCGCGTATACAGGAAGTTTTCACGCACCCATGAAAAATATTTTTGTGCAATGCACAAAAACCTCTTGACTTTTAGTCAGCGCGGCCTAGAATCCACAAAAAATGTTGCTGTGCAACAATAAAAAATGGCATATCAAGCCATACTCCCAACCCTGGCAGTAGGCAGTAGTACTGAAGTTTCTTGTAGTTCTCTTGTAGTTCCACTTTTAACTCTGTAGCACGTCATACACCTTTCCACTGGAGGAGATTCCAATGACCACATTCACCCCCGATCAGTTCGCCGCCACCAACAAGGCCAACATCGAGACCCTGCTGAGCCTCACCAACAGCGCCTTTGCCAACGCCGAGCGTCTGGCCGCCCTCAACCTCAACACCGCCCGTTCCGTGCTTGAAGACAGCGTCTCCAACACCAAGGCGCTGCTGGGCACCAAGGACGTGCAAGAGCTGGTTTCCCTGCAAGCCTCGCTGATCCAGCCCCTGCTGGAAAAGTCTGTCGCTTACGCCCGCAGCGTTTATGAAATCGCTTCGCAGGGTCAGGAAGAGCTGGCCAAAGTGCTCGAAGTTCAACTCGCCGAGCTGAACAAGAACGTTTCTTCCGCGCTCGACAAGGCTGCCAAGTCCGCCCCCGCCGGTTCCGACGTTGCCGTTGCCGCCGTGAAGTCGGCCATCGCCGCCGCCAACAGCGCCTACGACAACTTCTCCAAGGCCGTCAAGCAAGCGACCGAAATCGCCGAAGCCAACGTTGCCGCGGCCACCAACGCCACGGTCAAGGCTGTGACCACCACCGCCAAGGCCTCCAAGAAGTCCGCCTAAGCAACAAGAGGCTCTTCTGAATAAAAATGGGGACATCAGTCCCCATTTTTACGTCTCGTGCAAGTGCAGGAAGAACCTTAAAGAACCTCTGCAAACCCCTCCAGTGCGTCTGGCAGCGGGTGGCGGCATATGGTATGGGCTGAAGTAAGGCCTTGCTCATTGGTAACACATGCGTTACCGTATAACCATGAAGATCAGGCTTGAAGAATACATCCGGGACAACGGTGACAATCCGTACCAGACGTGGTTCGACGGGCTGGACGCGCAGGCCGCCGCGAAAGTAACAGTCGCCAAGACACGCCTGGAACTGGGCAACACCTCGAACGTCGAATGGTTCCGAGGTATCGGTGAGTACAAGATCGACTGGGGACCAGGCTATCGCATCTACCTCGCCAAAGATGGCGAAGCGCTGATTATTCTGTTTGGTGGCAGCACCAAGAAAGGACAGCAGAAAGCCATTGATCAGGCTGTGCTGCTGCACGATGAATACAAGGCAAGAAAGAAGGCTCTTGCTACAACCAGGAAAGGGAAGAAGGCATGACGCTGACCCGTGATTTCAAGCAAACCGTTGTCGAGCGAGTTGGGCGTGACCCGGACTTTGCCAAGGCGCTTCTCGATGAAGCTGCCACCCTCTTTCTCAGTGGCGAACCGGATGCTGCTCGCCTCATTCTCCGCGACCTCGTAAACGCGACGGTCGGTTTCGAGAACCTTGCCGAACTGACTCACAAACCCAGCAAAAGTCTCCACCGCATGCTGTCTCCCAGGGGTAACCCCAGTATGGACAATCTGGCTGCCATCTTTGGCGCAGTTCGGAACTGGCTCAAGGTGACGTTCGATGTGCGAGTGGTCGAAACCGCGTAGGCGGCCATCGCCGCCGCCAACAGCGCCCACGACAACTTCTCCAAGGCCGTCAAGCAAGCGGCCGAAATCGCCGAAGCCAACGTTGCCGCGGCCACCAACGCCACGGTCAAGGCCGTGACCACCACCGCCAAGGCCTCCAAGAAGTCCGCCTAAGCAACAAGAGGCTCTTCTGAATAAAAATGGGGACATCAGTCCCCATTTTTACGTCTTACGCGCGGTTTGCAGGGACGAAATTTCTTTCGCCCCTGCCCTCAACTTACTTCTGACGGCGGCGACGCTTCGCGGTCATCCCCACGATGCCAAGGCCCGCCAGCATCATGGCCCAGGTTTCGGGTTCGGGAATGGCGGGGATCGTAGGATTGCTGTTTGCGCCAGCAACCGGGCCAAAGAGAACGGCGCTGAGACCACCCGTGTTCGTTGCATCGGCGATGGCGATGGTGATGGTATGCGTTGTACGGTTAGGATCGAGCAGGGCAGTGATCGAAATTTCCTCCGTTCTGCCGTTGTATCCATAGTCCTTGCCATCGACCCAGTTCTCACCAATGTTGTGGACGCTGACGATCTTCCCGTCCGGGAGAAGGGCGTAGTTCACATCGTCGACCCAAAAGGCGAAAACGTCATTGTTCTTATACGCGTTGCCAAACTCATCGGAGGCGAAGATGAAGCTCGTCGTG
>JGI20163J15578_10000310_pt1 | contig 20314 bp, 12 predicted proteins | sample TergutCu122P1_FD_15578 | JGI IMG/M metagenome (IMG submission 15578)
TTGATTTCTCGGAATATCCACGCTACAGTTATCGAGTTTTGAAAATAGAAACAGAAAGAGGCAAAAAAAATGGCAGAATCAAAAAGAGATTATTACGAGGTCCTGGGCGTTTCCAAAGATGCCAATGAAAATGACCTAAAAAAAGCGTATCGAGCTTTGGCGAAGAAATATCATCCTGACGTGAATCCAGGAGATGAAAAAACAGAAAAACTTTTCAAAGAAGCATCGGAAGCCTATGCTGTTTTAAGCGATCCCGAAAAAAGAAAGCAGTATGACCAATTCGGCCATGCAGCATTTGACCCCTCCGCTGGAGGAGCAGGAGGTTTTGGAGGTTTTGACTTTACCAATGTTGACTTTGGTGATATGTTTGGTGATATCTTTGGAGATTTATTCGGAGGTGGTGGCCGCAGAGGAGGCCGCAGTTCAGGACCAATGAAAGGAGCCAACATTCGTCACAGAGTTCGCATTTCTTTTGAAGAAGCAGTCTTTGGTTGCGAAAAAGAAATCGAAGTAATGATTAAAGATGAATGTGCTACCTGTAATGGAAGCGGTGCAAAACCAGGAACCACTCCAGAAACCTGTTCAAGATGTGCTGGTAAAGGTCAGATTGCTTACACTCAACAGTCTCTTTTTGGAACCATTCAAAATGTTCAGGCTTGCCCCAACTGTAATGGTTCAGGCAAGACCATAAAAGACAGATGTACTTCTTGTGGAGGCACAGGGTATACCTCAAGTCGCAAGAGAATTAAAGTATCTATTCCAGCAGGGATTGACAATGGACAAAGCGTTCGGATCAGAGATAAGGGTGAGCCAGGATTAAATGGCGGACCAAGAGGAGATTTACTGGTAGAAGTAAATGTTTCCCGTCATCCCATCTTCCAACGTCAAGATATGCATATCTTTAGTACTGTGCCAATCACCTATGCTCTTGCAGCATTAGGAGGGGATATTCGGATTAATACGGTAGATGGAGATGTTATCTATTCCATTAAAGCAGGTACCAAAACAGATACGAAAGTAAGACTCAAAGGAAAGGGGGTTCCATCCCTTCGTAACCCACAAGTTCGTGGAGACCACTATGTAACCTTAGTCATCCAAACTCCAGAGCGTCTAAGCAATGAAGCCAAAGAAGCCCTTAGAAGATTTGATGAATTAACAGGTGATTCTTTGAATAAAGAAAAAGACGCCAAAGAAGAAAAAGTAAAAAAGAAAGGGATCTTTAATAAGGTGAAAGATGCTTTTGATGAATNAAGGACCGTAGCAATAGGATTGGGGTTTTGACCCATGGTGTAACAAGAAGCATATAACTCAATAGAGTGGAAATAATAAAGAAGGAACAAGCTTGTATTTTGGGTTTGTTCCTTCATTTTGTTTACTATTCCTGTTCAATGTGGTATATTAAAGATTGCGATTTTACAGTTTCAAGTGTAAGCACTCTTGGGCGTGTTCGACTTATTCTTCTCACCCAAAGGGTTCGCCTAATCAATCGCTTGGAAACAGGAATGAGAGTTATTTTATGTTATTTAAACGTTATAAAGATGAAGTGGATATAGATTGGAAGAACTTTTACCGAAGCGTAGCTGTATTAGTGATTCCTTTGTCCTTACAAAATTTAATCAATGTAGGCTTACCAGCAGCAGATGTGTTCATGCTTGGACGAGTAGGCGAAGAGGTTCTGGCAGGTTCTGCCATAGCCAACCAAATTCAGATGATTATGATTCTGTTTTTGTTTGGCCTAGGGTCAGGACTCACCGTATTGGCTGCTCAATATTGGGGAAAAGGTGACATTACTACTATTGAGAAGATTCTAGCCATGGGGGTTAAAACAGCGATCCTTATTGCTTCGATATTTACCATTGTGGCAATTGTTTTTCCTTACCATGTGATGGGTCTTTTCACCAATGATCAGGAGGTGATTGCTTACGGAGTACAATATCTTCGGATTGTAGCACTTTCTTATGTGTTCATGGGATTCAGCATGAGTTACCTGCTGATTATGAGAAGTGTTGAGAAAGTCGTTGTGGCAACGGTAATCTATACCTGCTCTCTTTCCTTAAACATACTGCTCAATGCACTATTGATTTTTGGATTGTGGGGGGTTTTTCCTGCCATGGGAATTGTAGGAGCAGCCATAGGAACTGTAATTGCAAGAATTTTTGAAGTGGTTCTTATCTTTTTCTATGCTAGGCTCTTCAATAAGCAAATCAAGTTAAGACTAAAGTACTTTATAAGAAGCGAGAAGGTTCTAAGAAAAGATTTCATAAAATACGCCATGCCTGTTGTGATTAACGAAGGAATATGGGGACTGGCAGTGGCGGCCAATACAGCGATTTTAGGGCATATGAGCAGTAGTGCTATAGCGGCTAACTCTGCCGCCCAGGTGGTGAGACAATTCTTTCAGGTGGGCGCCTTTGGATTGGCTGGAGCCACAGCAATCTATGTAGGAAAAACCTTAGGAGAGCAAAAATTAGCAGAAGCAAAAGCCTACGCCCAGAAATTCACCCAGCTAAGTGTTATTGTGGGGACAATAGGAGGACTTTCGATTCTAGCCACTTCCCCTCTCATTATCTCTATGCTGAATTTTGATGCTGAATCTAGAGCATACCTACAGTTTATGCTGATTGTCATGTCCTATTTTGTGGTGGCACAGGCCTATAACGCTACCCACATTGTGGGAACCTTCAGAGCTGGTGGCGATACGCGATTTGGTATCTATGCGGATTTGTTTTCCATGTGGACAGGATCATTGCTTTTGGCCTTTATCGCCAGTCGTTTCTTAGGCTTTGGAGTGCCAGTGGTTTATGTACTATTGATGAGTGATGAGTTGATTAAGATTCCCATTACCACTATCCGATATAAAACTTATAAATGGTTGAAGAATGTGACCAGAGAGTTTTCGTAGCAATGTAATCGAGCCAAATGGCCGAATTGCGTCAACAGCCATGCATCCCAAATGTTGCAAGCACGTTGTGAGCTTGCTCACAAAAGAACTTGTGATATTTGGGATATACAGGAGTAGAAGAATATAGGAGGAGATTCAAATGAACAAATACGACATCATCATTATCGGAGCAGGTCCATCAGGGATATTCTGCGCTTACGAACTCAAACGTTTAGCACCAAAACTTAAGGTGCTCATGTTAGAAAAAGGAAGGAACATTGAAAAGAGGAAATGTCCCAAACGAGTAACCAAAGAGTGCATCGGTTGCCAGCCTTGCTCCATTACTACTGGTTTTGCAGGAGCAGGAGCTTTTTCCGATGGGAAATTGTCCTTATCGCCAGATGTAGGGGGGAATCTTCCACAGATCTTAGGTTATGATTTGACCAATGAATTAATCGAAGAATCCGATAAGATTTATCTTGAATTTGGAGCAGACAAGAAAGTGTATGGGTTGGAAGATGAAGAAGCCATCACTAAGATTCGAACCAAAGCCATTCGCGCCAATTTGAAACTCATCGACTGCCCTATTCGTCACTTAGGGACAGAAGAGGGATATTCCATTTACTCAAGGCTGCAACAGCATTTATTAGATGCTGGAGTAGAGATTGAATTCAATACCATGGTGAGAGATTTGATCATCGAAGAGGGCGTGATACAAGGAGTAGTCACCACTAAAGAAGAGAAGTACTACGCGGATGAAGTAGTGTCAGGAGTAGGCCGAGAAGGATCCGAGTGGTTTTCCAATGTTTGTAAGAAGCACGGCATTAAAACTGTCAATGGAACCATCGATGTAGGGGTTCGAGTAGAAGTTCGTGATGAGATCATGGAAGAGCTGAACGAGAAATTATACGAAGCCAAGCTGGTATATTATACTCCAACCTTTGACGATAAGGTAAGAGTATTTTGTACCAATCCATCAGGAGAAGTGGCTACAGAGTATTATGAGAATGGTTTGGCAGTGGTGAATGGGCATGCCTACAAATCTAGTGAGAGAAAGACCAAGAATACCAACTTTGCTATCTTAGTTTCCAAGAACTTTACTTCGCCCTTTAGAACGCCTATTGAGTACGGAAAGCATATCGCCCGCTTGGGGAATATGTTGTGTGATGGGAAGATTTTGGTACAACGTTATGGAGACTTCAAAAGAGGCCGTCGAACCACGGAAGAGAGACTGCTAAGGAACAACATTACACCAACTTTAAAAGATGCAGTACCTGGGGATCTATCTCTCGTGTTCCCACATCGTTTGATGATCTCCATTGATGAGATGATTCAAGCATTGGATAAAGTAACCCCTGGTATGGCCAGTGAAGAAACCCTACTCTACGGAGTAGAAGTAAAGTTTTATTCTAACAAAGTGGTAGTAAATCAAGAGTTTGAAACCAACATCAAAGGACTTCGTGCCATGGGTGATGGTGCTTCTATTACCAGAGGATTGCAACAAGCTTCGGCCAATGGATTGTATGTTGCCAAGGAGATTGTGAAAAAATCGAGGTAGAAGGAAAAAAATACCGCTAGAAAAGGCAAGTATAGTTATGCCCTTTCTGCGGTATTTTATCTTTTGAAATTTAAATAGCTAAAATTGAGTGAGCGTTATGGTTGTTGCTTCACTTGAATCCAGCAATACATTAGTCCAATTTAATACCCTTGAATAGATCCCCTAAGCTAGTTCCAATGTTTTCACTCTTTGGAATGTCCACTTTTGGAGAGTAGTCACGCTCGCCTCTATCCACAGGGCCTCTTTCGTCCAGAGCTTTGATGCTTAGGCTAATCTTACCGTCTTTGATGCCAATGATTTTTACTTTCACCTTAGCTCCAGCTTTTAAAACTTCTCCTGGAGTCTTAATTCGTTTATGTGAAATCTGAGAAACATGTACAAGTCCAGAAAGACCACTATCTAACTTAACAAATGCACCATAGTTCTGTAAGGTTTCCACAACACCTTCTGAAATGGAACCAATCTCAATACTTTGGATTTGCTTTTGTTTTTCAGCGTTTTCTTGTTCTCTTAAAATCTCTCTAGCAGAAAGAACGAGACGATTTTCACTTTGATTCACATCGATTACTCTTACTTCCATCTCTTTATTCAAGAAAACTTCTAAATCTTCAACATAAGATAAAGAAAGACGGGATGCAGGAATGAATCCTCTTAATCCTTCAACAGAAGTGATGGCACCACCATTCACTACACCTTCGATGGTAACAGCTAGGTTGGCTTTTTCTTTCATGTATCTCGTTACCAAATTCCATGGGTTTGCATCGTCAAAATGCTCTTCGTAGTCAGACATGGTTTCATCAGCAACTTCTTCTACAGGAGGAGTTTCTTCTTTCTCTTTGACTACTTCCACCGCCTTAGCGGTTTCCCCTGCTGTAGCTTCTTCTATCACAACCTCTTCAGGTGCAACTTCTTCAGCAGTAACTTCTTCTACCGCAACTTCTTCTGAAGCAACTTTCTCAGCTACAACTTCCTCAGCTACAACTTCCTCAGCTACAACTTCCTCAGCTACAACTTCCTCAGCTACAACTTCATCAGCCACAACTTCTTCGATAGCAACGTTCTGGGCAACTGATTCTTCAGGTGTAGCTTCATCAGCAACCACTTCTTCGGTAGCAACGTTCTGGGCAACTGATTCTTCAGGTGCAGCTTCATCAGCAACCACTTCTTCAGTCACCGCTTCTTCGGGTACAACTTCTTCTGTTTTTAGTTCGTCTTTCAATACTTCGCTCATACAAATTACCTCTATCCTTCTTACTTTTTCGCATGCTCTTGCATGCAGTTTTATATCGCACTTCCGATAGTATACCACATTTTAGAAAAAAAACAAGAAAAATGATTAAATGTATTGACCTTATTTGAAAAAAATGACAAACTAGGGGTAGAAAGTGAGGGAGAGTTATGGAAAAGATCACCACGAAAGTAATTGACAATGATAAAATCTATGTTGTAGGGCATAAGAATCCAGATACAGACTCTGTATGTTCGGCAATTGCTTATGCCCACCTGAAGTCCATCTTAACCGATGATGAATATGCCCCAAGAAGAGCAGGGCAGATTAATGAAGAAACTTATTTTGTTTTGAACCGGTTTGGGGTAGAGGTTCCTCCACTGTTATCAGACTTGCGAGTGCAGGTAAGAGACGTGGCAATTCCTAAGCCACCTACCATTGAGGCTACTGTATCTATTCGGACGGCTTGGAGGAGAATGAAAGAGCTCCAATTAAGGACATTAGCCATAGCCAGAGATGAGAAGTTGCAAGGGCTCATCACCATTAGTGACATTGCCAACTCCTACATGGATGTACATGGGAATGATATTCTGTCTGTTGCAAGGACTCAATATCGTAATATTTTAACAGTAATTGATGGAGAGATGGTTGTTGGCAACAAACACAGCTATCTTCTGAAAGGAAATGTAGTCCTTTTGTCTTGCTGCGATGAGAACATGAATGAACTGATTCAGCCAGATGATTTAGTGATTGTAGGAAGTAAGAAAGAATATATCCAGCAGGCCATTGATTTGAATGCAGGCTGCATTGTTGTCTGCAAAAGTAAAGGAGAGCCTGTTGAAGATGTGATTTCAGAAGAAATGGTCAAGCAAGGGTTAGAACAAGAGATTGTAATCATTACTTCTAATTACGATCCTTATGATGTAGCAAGGTTGATTAACCAAAGTATTCCTGTGAGACACTTTATGACCAAAGATAATATTATGTCCTTTAAGCTAGATGATTACATTGACGACATTAAACCATTGATGGGTCAACAACGTTACAGTGACTTTCCCGTTGTGGATAACCAACAAAACTTCTTAGGTTTTATCTCTCGTCGTTGTTTAATCAACAGTGGCAAGAAGCGAGTCATTCTAGTGGATCATAATGAAAAGAGTCAAGCGGTGGATGGAGTAGAACAAGCAGAGATTATAGAGATTATTGACCACCACCGAATAGGGAATTTAGAAACCTTTAGTCCTGTATTCTTCCGTAATCAGCCAGTGGGCTGTACCGCCACCATTGTTTATCAGATGTACCAAGAGTCACTGACGAAACTAACCAAGGAGATGGCTGGACTCTTGTGTTCAGCGATTATTTCGGATACTTTAATGTTCCGTTCTCCCACTTGTACCACTCTGGATGAGTATGCAGCAAGGCAACTGTCTGAAATAGCAGGAATAGACATTAAGGATTATGCCAAGGAGATGTTTAATGCGGGCTCAAATATTAAAAATAAAACTCCAGAAGAAATCATCTTAAATGACTTCAAACAGTTTACTGTAAATGATATCAAGTTTGGAGTGGGACAGTTGAATTCCATGAAAGATGAAGAGGTGGAAAGCCTTGGAGAAATCATAAAGCCAGCTCTTGAAGAAATCAGGGTGAAACAAGGATTGGATTATTTGTTCTTTATGTTAACCGATATTTTAGATGAATCTTCTTATTTAATATGTAATGGAATTGGAGCCAGTGCCATTGCCATGACTGCTTTTGACCTGAAGGAAGAGAAGGATGAAGTTTATATTAAAGGAGTGGTTTCTCGTAAGAAGCAATTGGTGCCTGCTTTGGTAACCACCTTACAGCAATAGGAAAAAGTAAGAAAAACATAAAGAAGGAGTTTAAATGGATTTATTTGACTACGTTAGGGAGAACATTAAAGAAAAAGAATCCCCACTTGCTGCGAGAATGCGCCCAACCACCTTGGAAGAAGTGGTTGGGCAACAGCATATTATTGGTGAGGGAAAACTTTTGTATCGAGCAATTAAAGCGGACAAGGTAAGCTCCATTATTTTCTATGGTCCTACAGGAACAGGGAAGACAACTTTGGCCAGAGTCATTGCTAATTCTACCAGTTCTCAGTTTCAACAGATTAATGCCACCACTTCTGGGAAAAAAGATATGGAAGCAGTGGTGAACGGCGCCAAGGACTTATTGGCAATGACAGGGACAAAGACCACCTTGTTTATCGATGAGATTCATCGCTTTAACAAAGCGCAGCAGGATTTCCTTCTACCTTTTGTGGAAGATGGAACCATTACTTTGATTGGGGCGACCACAGAGAACCCTTTTTTTGAGGTGAATCAAGCTCTTATCTCACGGTCCAATTTGTTCCAGTTAGAAAGGTTGAAAAAAGAAGAATTAAAAGAATTGTTAGTGCGAGCCATTGGCGACGAGAAGAAAGGGCTTGGGCATTTTAATGTGAATCTTACAGAAGAGGCCTTGGAATTCTTGGCGGACGTTTCAGGCGGAGATGCTAGAAATGCCCTGAATGCTTTGGAATTGGGGGTGTTAACTACACCTAGAGGAGAAGACGGCAGGATTCATTTTACCTTAGAAGTGGCTTCTGAATCCATTCAAAAGCGTCCCATTTCCTATGATAAAGATGGGGATAATCATTATGATATTATCTCTGCCTTCATTAAAAGTATGCGAGGTTCTGACCCTGACGCTACCGTATATTATCTGGCCAAGATGATTTATGGGGGAGAAGACATTAAGTTTATCGCCAGAAGAATTATGATTCATGCTGCTGAAGATGTGGGGAATGCCGATCCCATGGCTCTCAATGTAGCCGTATCTGCTTCTTTGGCAGCAGAGCGAATTGGTTTGCCAGAAGCGCAGATTATTCTTACTCAAGCGGCATTATATGTAGCTACTGCTCCCAAAAGCAACAGCGTGGTAACTGCCATGGGGGCAGCAGATGCCAGTGTAAGAGCGGTTAGCACTACTGTTCCAGCTCACCTGCGGGATGCCCATTATAAAGGAGCTTCCAAGTTAGGACATGGCATTGGATATCTGTATCCCCATGACTATCCAAATCATCATGTAGAGCAACAGTATCTGCCTGATGAAATAAAAGACGCTAGGTTTTATCGACCTAGCAATTCAGGGCATGAAAAAATAATTAAGGAGAGATTAAAGGGCTTGGCTTGAAAATAATTTTACCTTGAGAGTTAGTTCTAGTAAAAATGTACTGAGCTCGCGCCAGGCTACTCAAGAATCCCCAAGATTTATCTGTGAGGAGTGTCAATACGAGAATGTACTACAGTAGTTTGCTCAACAACATGGCATAAACTTCTTCATAATCTTTCAACCAAGCATTGGCAATGGACTGGGCTTCCTTCTCAGTGGGAACGATTAATTTTAAGTCCAAAAGATTACTGCCATTTTCAACAATCCGACAGCGTACATGATGCTCTCCATTCTCTTCATCAAAGAAAGTGTTAGATTTCACAGCAGATTCTTCTTTAAGATCATAATGCTTTTCTTTTAGAAAAGATTCAATATCCTCTTGAATAGCAGGGGATATTTTATTGCCAAAATACTCTACGGTTCGTGCGCCTTCTGTGGTAAGGTGATAAAGGGTTCGATTATGAGTATCTTCTACCATGAGAAGGTCTGTAGCAACCATTTCATCCAAAGATTCTTTAAGTTTAAAAAAGGTGGTATACTCTTGCTCCAGAACAAACTCTGAGATTTGGGAAGTGGTCATGGGAAAATCCACTTCATTTAACATATAAAGTATGATTAATTTGTATAATGTAATTTGTTCACTCATAATACTCCTTTCCTTGCCAAATGTGATTTTCTTTAAGATAACGGTGAAGTGTGTTAAGAACAGTTCTCTTGGCAGTTGTCCATAAGGGTGCGATTAACAGGTCTTTGGGTCCATCTCCGGTAAGTCTATGAATGGTGATGTTAGGGTCAAGTCGCCCGATACATTCTCCAAGAAGTTCAAGGTATTCTTCTAATGTAGGGACCCAAAAAGGGTTTCTTTCATATTCGACAGCTAAATCAGTATCTTTTAAAATGTGGAGGAGAGATAGTTTAATTCCATCCACCCTAAGTTGGTTGAGGAAGTCAATGGTTTCCAGCATCATCCCCTTTGTTTCTCCTGGTAAGCCCAGTATAACATGAGCAATCACAGGAATCCCCATATTTTGAAGAATTTTGACTTTTTCTTCAAAGATAGGAAGAGAATAACCTCGACGAATGTAATGAGCGGTTGTTTCATGAATAGTTTGCAATCCCAGTTCAATCCAAACTGGTTTAATCTTATTCATACGCTCTAGTAGATCCAAGACGTGGCCCTCCAGACAGTCTGGTCGGGTGGCAATGGACAGTATCTTCACCTGTTCGTCTTGAATGGCTTCAAGGTAGAGTGACTCTAGCGTGGCAACATCTCCATAAGTATTGGTAAAAGCCTGGAAGTACGCAATATAAGAATTCACCCCACGTTTGTTGGCTAGAGAGAGCTTGCCATTCGCCAGCTGCTCCGTAATAGAGAGGCGTTTGTCCCCCGCAAAATCCCCAGACCCTTGTACACTGCAGAAGGTGCACCCCCTATCCCCCAAAGTGCCATCACGGTTAGGGCAGGTAAGCCCTGCATTCAAGGTGATTCGATAAAGTTTCTCCCCGAATGTTGCTTTCATGTCGTAGTCTAAAGAATGATAAGGTTTGTCTAGCCAAAGTTTCATTGAATATGCCCTCTATAGATTAGATGACCTTCTGACGCTGTACCATCATATCATACCATTATTAAGGTAGAGGCGCAAGAATGTTCCGAAACCGCAGCTGATACAATGTAACTGCGCTCACAGGGGCAAATTGCGGTGTGAACTGTAGCCTGTTTTGGCTAAAGAAATAACTTTGTTTAAAATAGACTTCCATTTTTTGATTCTTTACGGTATAATCATAGAAAACAAGGAATATTCTATTGAGAGGTAACTCACGTCATCTTGCAGATGGTGAGATATAGACAGTGAGAAAGCCGTGTTCGTATTAGATTTACATCTTATCAGACTCTTTACAAGGTGTCACTTCAGACACAAATTTTCACTTAAACGGGACAATTGTAGCAGTACAATAGAGAGTAGTACAGATTTATAAAAGGCAGTGTATGTAGAGTTATAGAAAGGATTAAGTTATGACCAGAGAACAATATGAATCTCTTCCCCTGGCCTCTATCAGAGAGCTTGCCAAAGCAAGAAAACTAAAGGGCGTTTCTGCGTTGAAGAAAAGTGATTTGATTGATGCAATGCTGGCTCAATCAGAGCGAGAGAATGCCTATGAAGCTAGGAAAGAGGCTAGAGAAGCGGTAAAAGAGAAGATTAAAGAGAGACACGACGGAACGGACATTGAGCAACTGGACAGTGGCAAGACAGCAGGGGGAATTCTTGAGGTTTTACCTGATGGTTACGGGTTTATTCGTAGTGCCAACTATATGCCAGGAGAGAGTGACGTATATGTGTCCCCTTCTCAAATTCGAAGATTTAACCTGAAAACAGGAGACATTGTATCTGGAAATACTAGAGTGAAAACCCAGTCAGAGAAGTTTAGTGCGCTGTTATATGTGTCCACCATCAATGGATACCGGCCATCAGAAGCAGTGAAGAGACATCAATTTGAAGATTTGACTCCTATCTTCCCTGATGAGCGATTGCCTTTAGAGACTCCAGGTTGTTCTGTAGCCATGAGAGTGGTTGATTTGCTCTCCCCCATTGGGAAAGGGCAGAGAGGAATGATTGTTTCGCCACCAAAAGCAGGGAAAACCACCTTGCTAAAAGAAACGGCATTATCCATTAAAAAACAAAACCCCAAAATGCATCTGTTGGTGTTGTTAATTGATGAACGTCCTGAAGAAGTGACAGACATTAAGGAGGCCATTGAAGGTCCCAATGTAGAAGTAATCTACTCTACTTTTGACGAGCTACCAGAACATCATAAGCGAGTGTCCGAGATGGTGATTGAGCGAGCGAAGCGTCTGGTGGAGCACGGAATGGATGTAATGATACTGTTAGATAGCATCACTCGATTGGCAAGAGCATACAACTTAACGGTTCCTCCTTCAGGAAGAACTCTATCTGGTGGCTTGGATCCTGCAGCATTGCACATGCCCAAGCGCTTCTTTGGAGCAGCCAGAAACATGCGTGAAGGTGGAAGCTTAACCATTCTTGCTACTGCCTTAGTGGAAACAGGAAGCAAGATGGACGATGTGGTGTACGAAGAATTTAAAGGAACAGGGAATATGGAGCTGGTGCTGGATCGTAAGCTTCAAGAAAAACGTGTATTCCCTGCCATAGATATTCCTAAATCAGGAACCAGAAGAGAAGATTTGTTGCTTTCTAAAGAAGAGCAAGAAGCAGTATACATTATTCGAAGAGCAATGAATGGATTAAAAGCCGAAGAGGCAGTGGATAACTTATTGAATATGTTCAATCGGACCCATTCAAACTTAGAGCTTGTTCATCAAGTGTTAAGACAGAAATACATTTGATGTAAGAAACAAAAAGAAGAAGTGAAAAACAAGGATCAGGTAAGGTTTATGAACCTTAATGGCTCAAGGAGATATAAGCTTTACCAAAAGTGTACAATCACTATTTAAGTTAGGATATTGCTTGTACACTTTGCCAGCAATCAGATATTAGATGAAGGTAGGCTTATTTAATAACTGGCTGCGGCACTACACAAGAATGTCTTGATATGCGGTGCCAGACAAAGTGTAGTTGCTCTTTTGAATGAATTTAATATAAAAAAACATTTTATTCAAAACAAAGTGAGTTGTTTATGCTGCGATTTACAACTTCCTAGGTTTGTTCGGAGAGGGAGGAGAAAATTACTCATGAAACCGTTGAAGATTGCCCTTTGTGATGACGTGGCTGAAGAAAGACTATTTTTCTACAGTATGTGTAAACTCATAAGAGAACGAATGGGTATTGAGATCAAACTAAAGGAGTATGTAACAGGGGATTTATTACTTTATGATTTCGAAAACATTCGATTGCTACACTCTGTAGATATCATTTTACTGGATATTAAGATGCCTGGAAAAGATGGCGTTGAAGTGGCCAGAATATTACGAGAAAGAGGATATCAAGGAGCAATTGTCTTTATTACCAAGTCGAAAGAGAGATGGCAAGAGGCTTTTGACGTTGAGGCATTGAATTATATTGTGAAAGATAAAGATGATGCAGAAGAACGCTTTTTGAAGGTTTTCAAAAAGGCTTATGAGCAATCCATGAAAAAAACAGATGAAACCCTATTGCTCTCTTCTATTGGAGAGGTTCGGAAGGTAAGAGTGAGCACCATCTCTTGTTTTGAAGTGAAGGANCATTTGGTGAAAGTGCATTATGGGAATGACACCTTTGACTTCATTTCATCCTTATCTNGGATAGAAGAACAACTCTATGGCAATGGTGATTTCTATCGTGTGAGTCGCAATTGTATTGTGTCCATTTCTCATATTGAGAGAATAGAGGACAAGAATGTAGTGATGCTTAATGGCAAAACCATACCTGTTTCTTCTAGAAAGATGAAGGGCTTAAAAGAAGCAATTGGATTGTATATCAATTAAGCAGATGGAAAATATAAGAAGAATGATGAATGTGAAGAGAATAAAAAACTTTTTAGTCCCTATATTCTTAATTGTGATGTTGTCACTCCTTCCTCTTGCTACGATGGCTTCGGATTTTGAATTGGACACTGGAGATCATGAGGTTGAAATCATACAACATATCCCCGCAACTCCTCATGAAGACGGAAGACTTACCGTTCGCTGTGTGGATTGTGGTCGGTTATTTGTGTTTACCTTGTATGCCACAGGATGTATATGGAGTCCTTGGGTAGTGGAAAGAGAGGCGACCTGTACCCAGACAGGGCTAAGGAGAACTACCTGTAATGCAGGAAGAACTCCTCATAGCCAAACAGAAGTCATACCTGCAATTGGACATTCCTTTGTTCGAGAGGAAAGCCTAGCCAGTTGTACACAACCAGGTCAGGTGGTTTATACTTGCTCTAGATGTAATGATGTGGTTCACGGTGATCCTATAGAAGCCTTAGGTCATGAATACATGTCCACAGTAACACGCCAGCCTTCGTGTGTAGAAGCGGGTCAGGTGACCATTACCTGTGAACGTTGTGATTACACTCGTGTAGAAACTTACGGCGAACCTACTGGTCATGAGATGGTGGAAGACATAACTAGGGCTCCTACTTGTCTTGAAGAAGGGCTGAAGGAATGGAATTGTGAGCATTGTGATTATGGTCATGCCAAAGCCATAGAGATGCTCTCTCATGAGTGGGGGGAATGGACAACAGAGATTTCTCCAGAAGAGGGAATAGATGGCCTCAGGTATAGGGAGTGTCTCTATTGTGGCACTAGAATAGAAGAGGTGATAGAAGCTTTGCCAATAACGCCAGAAGAGAGGCCCTTTTTTGGAGTAGAAGAAGCAGTGGTAGTTGGAGCAAATTTTCTAGCTCTGGTGGTATTTGGCTTCCTCTTGTTTGGTGAATTTCTTCTATTGTTGTGGAGAAGGAAAAAGAAGAAAGAAATCACCGAGAGGAAAGCATTAGAAAGAGAGTTTGATGATGGCTATCAGTCAATTTAGTTTAATCGGGTTAATCGTTTTAATGGTTATTATTGTAACAGGAACGGTGTTAAAGTTAGTATTAAGAAGGAAACGTAGAGAGTTAGAAGGGTTCCATGGTGCTATGGACAGAGAAGACCAGGAATCTGAAGAAGATGTGACCAAGGATTGGGAGTCTTTGTAACTTGAAGGTGCACTTGAATCAAAAGACGTACTTAAGGAGAAACTAGATTTGATTTGGGGTATACAAAACAGTGAAGATAGATAGGATAAGAAAAAGACAATTGGCATTTTTGGTGGGGATAATATTCTTTATTTCTAGTGTAATGTCAGTTTTTACCGTTGCAGGAGAACAGTTAGAGATTCCACAGCAATTTCTGGGAACTCTTGAAGGTTTAATAGATGATACTAGCCTGGATGAAAACATGCAGGCTCCTTTTGATGTGGAGAGTTCAGTGGCAGATGCGCCCACAAGAGAACAAGTATCCATGGTACGTTTTGTAGATGTACAAGCCAACCATCTTGGTGGTCTTGGCTTAGATGCTGCTGGTAAAGTGTGGACCTGGGGCTATAACGCGGGAGGCCAACTTGGGGCAGGGATAGCAGCTCGAACCACTTATTTTGGAGGGATGAGAAGAATTCCCTTCTTTGTGAACAACAACATCAACGTGGTTCAGATTTATGGTGCTTATCATACCAGTTTTGCTCTGGATGACCAAGGTCGTGTGTATGCTTGGGGTGAAGGGGCGGCTGGAATGACAGGTCGCGGGAACACCACAGGTCATAACCCAACTCCTGTGCAAGTAATGGGAGCCATTGCAGAACGAAACATTGTGAGAGTGGTAGCAGGTCAAGGTACAGAGATCAGAAGTGCTGTTTTTGCCATCTGTGATGAAGGGCGAGTTTACGCCTGGGGCTGTCGATTGGAGAATCGAATCCCAGGACTTGGTGCAACACCCGCCTCTCAGACTACACCCATACACCGTCCAGAGTTTCCAGATAATGTGGTAGATATTTCTGCAGGGATCAGCCATGTACTGGCTCTTGATGCAGATGGAAATGTGTGGTCAGGAGGAACAGGAGCAAACGGACGATTGGGACATGGCAACACTTCAAATATAACAGGGAACTTACAGAGAATTAATTTCTTTTATGATAATAATCTAAGGGTTACTCATATCAGCGCCAATCAATGGACAAGTATGGCGGTAACAGAAGATGGAAGAGCATGGATATGGGGCAGAAGGTATGTAGGAGGAACAGGAGCAGGAACGGGAATAGGTTTCTGGGAGAACCCAGGAAGTGGTCGTCTAGAATGGCGCTGGGGTGCTGCCAACCGAGTGCAGAACCTGAATACTCCAACACAGATTGACTTTGACCTGACCTCTTCTCCTTGGAACGATACCCCGCCCCCAGCGGTATCTGTAACTGCAGGAGTTCATGTGAATTACATTGTAGATGTTTACGGAAGAATGTGGTACATGGGCTGGAACCGTTTCTATGGGTTTGCCACCGATGGACCCTTGTTTCCCACGGTACCTGTTTTGGCAGGAGGTAGAGGAGGCAAGCATTATGTAGCCGTGACCAATGCAACGCTGCTTAGGACTTTGGGAGATGGAAACTCCCAGATGAACGCGTTTTATGGAACAGGTGATATTGTTGCACCTGTATTTTCTGGTGTCCGAAGAGGGGCCGCCTCTGGTATCGCTGGAGAGCGAGGCAATTGGTATCGCGCCTTTCAGTCCTTTAGAGACTTTGGTCAATGGTCAGGAATCAATGACGGACTACATCCTACCATATATGACAAGCAATATATGATGGTTTACCCAGATATTCCTCACGGAGGAACCCTATCTAGTGGGGCAATCAGCCGCGCTCAGCAAGGAGCCAGACACCGCTACGTTTATCCTTTGGATGAAGAGGGAAGGAGATTGGTATATGTGGTTCGCCAAGATGGTCTCATTGGGGGAACCAATCCAACCATTAGTGGGAATTTCTATGTAGCTGATGAGAGTTATACGGGGCCATGGATTGTGGACAACACCAACACCACAGTTCTTCCTGCTGGTGTGGGACCAGAAACCAGTGTGCCTGCAATACGCCTGGAAGAACGAGGTTGGATAGGTCTGAGTGTGGATTTGGACACCTTTGATTACACTGGGAATCAATTGAATCCTGTTCCATTCATTATCAACGTACGCACCTTACAATCGGCTGTAATGGCCATTGATAATTCTGGAAACCTATTCAGACAATCTTTTGATGGTTCAGGCTCTATTGCTTGGGGCTGGGATTGGGATGCCAGATGGCATGGCTCCCTTGCCATGTCAGGCAATGCAGCACCAGCGCCACGTGGTAGCGGTATGGGCCTTTATGACCTGTATCAATATGAAATGGTGTTTATGCGTGGAGCGCCTACTGGAGAGTCTGTAACCATTACAGGAGAGGCTGTATCGATTTTTGGAGGGAGTGAATTAGATAAGATTTACTTAGTTCCAGATGGAGAAGGGCATCTACCTACCCAAGACATAGAGGTAACGGTTGCAATACCACCAGATTTCAATTCTCCACAGTTGAATTTGCAAGCAGGTAATGAGGTGACAGAACTTCGTTGGGTACTTGTACCTTGGGACACAGGCTGTGAGAAGTTTATGGAAGAATTCTTTACCCGTGAACAATTTGAAGCAATCTGGACAAGTAGCCAAGAGGGGAATCGTGGCAATCTATTGTCAGATGGGCATCGTTATGTTGGAGGGCCAGATTGGGTGACTTATCTTCACTTCAACATCCAAGTGCCAGACAATGGTAGATTGTGGGTATTAGGACAAGAGCAACTATACACCCTTACTCGTGACTTTATGATGACTTATACCCTTGATAACTTCTACACTCCAGTAACCGTGCAACATCGTGGATTGAACATAGAGGATAACACAATCCTTGTCTATGCTCCATCCTATAGCAATGTAACCAAGGAAAGCGTTGATCCACCAAATGTGTGGCCACCAGCTCCAGCTAGCAATACGTTATGGGGGTTTCCGCTGGATGCCAATGGCAATGTAATAGAAGATCCAACCTTTGGATATGACCGAGTAAGACTTGAAAGATATGACCCTTTGCCAGGCGAGTTAGAAGAATTATGGAACTGGGTCACCCCACAAGTGGAATACTTGGAATTTGATAAATATCAAGGAACCATAGAGAAGTTTACCAACGTGGTAGGTGAATTGGTAGCTTTTGTTCATGATTTCTATTATGAAAGAGTACCTGCACCAGAAATTGAAATAGAAAAAGATGTATTTCCTGCTGCTGTTGCAGGAGAGCCCTTAACCTATACCATTATTGTCCGAAACACAGGGGATACAATCCTAACAGGAGTGGCTGTTACAGATAGCTTACCAACCACTTTACAGAACCCACGTGATTTAGTACTTCCTGCTATAGCAGATAGTGGTACCAGTGGCTTTATTGGCCAGAATCTAACGGTGAATATTCCAAGTTTAGGAATCGGACAATCCGCTACCATTACTTTTGTAGTAACGGTAGATGCTAGTTTGGCGGGTAGTACAGAGATTGAGAACACTGCTCATGTGATCGCAGATGGTGGTTTAAGTGAGCAAGATTATGCGATGACTAGAATTGTAGACGAACCTGGAATAGAGATCGAGAAGGTGACCTCTGCAGTGGCAGTGGCAGGAGAGCCATTAACCTACACCATTATGGTACGTAATGTAGGAAATGCGACTCTGACCAATATCGTAGTAACGGACAACTTACCTGCATCACTACAGAACCCAAGAGACTTAGTACTTCCAATTGTAGCGGACAGTGCAACCAGTGGATTTAGTGGGCAGAACTTAACGGTCAATATTCCAAGCTTGGGAATTGGACAAACAGCCACAATTACCTTTGTGGCAACTGTAGATGCTACTTTAGCTGGTGGAACAGATATTGAGAATACTGCTCATGTAATCGCTGACGGTGGGTTGTCCGACCAAGGCAGCGCCACAACTAGAGTGGAAGACGAACCAGAGATTGAGATTGAAAAGGACACTGCTGCAACAGCTGTGGCTGGAGAACCAATTGCTTATACTATTATAGTTCGTAACACAGGAAACACCATTCTTAGTAATGTAATAGTAACGGACAACTTACCTGCATCACTACAGAACCCAAGAGACTTAGTACTTCCAGTTGTAGCGGACAGTACAACCAGTGGATTTAGTGGACAGAACTTAACGGTAAATATTCCAAGTCTAGGAATTGGACAAAGCGCCACCATTACCTTTGTGGCAACAGTCGATGCCACCTTGGCAGGGGGGACGGACATTCAGAACACCGCTCACGTAACAGCGGACGGTAGCTTGTCCGATCAAGACAGCGCCACAACCAGAGTGGAAGACGAACCAGAGATTGAGATTGAAAAGGACACTGCTGCAACTGCTGTGGCTGGAGAACCAATTGCTTATACCATTATCGTTCGTAATACAGGAAATACCATTCTTAACAAAGTAACAGTAACGGACAACTTACCTGTGTCATTACAGAATCCGCGTAATCTAATACTTCCAATTGTAGCGGACAGTGCAACCAGTGGATTCAGTGGACAGAACTTAACGGTCAACATTCCAAGTTTAGGAATTGGACAAACAGCCAACATCACTTTCGTAGCCACGGTAGATGCTACTCTAGCTGGCGGAACAGACATTGAGAATACGGTTCATGTGACTGCGGACGGTGGGTTGGCCGATCAAGATAGCGCCACAACCAGAGTAGAAGACGAGCCAGGAATTGAAATCCAAAAAAGTACCGTTGCAACTGTAATGGCTGGTGAAAATTTAACTTACACCATTACTGTCCGAAACACAGGAAATACGATTCTTAATAACGTAGCAGTAATGGACAACTTACCTGCGTCACTACAGAATCCAAGGGACTTAGTACTTCCAGCTGTAGCAGACAGTGCGACCAGTGGATTTAGTGGGCAGAACTTAGCGGTCAACATTCCAAGTTTAGGAATTGGACAAACGGCCACCATTACTTTCGTGGCCACTGCAGATGCCACCTTAGCTGGCGGAACAGACATTGAGAATATGGCTCATGTAATCGCGGACGGTGGGTTGTCCGACCAAGACGGCGCCACAACTAGAGTGGAAGACGAACCAGATATTGAGATCGAAAAGTTAACCTATGCAACTGCTGTGGCTGGTGAGCCAATTACTTATACCATTATCGTTCGTAATATAGGAAACACCATTCTTAATAACGTAGCAGTAACGGACAACTTACCCGCATCACTACAGAACCCAAGAGACTTAGTACTTCCAGTTGTAGCGGATAGTACGACCAGTGGATTTAGTGGACAGAATCTAACCGTCAATATTCCAAGTTTAGGATTTGGACAAACGGCCAACATCACTTTCGTAGCCACGGTAGATGCTACCCTAGCTGGTGGAACAGACATTGAGAATACTGCTTATGTAACCGCGGACGGTGGACTGTCCCATCAGGATAGCGCCACAACCAGAGTAGTGGACGAGCCAGGAATTGAAATCCAAAAAGACACAGCAGCAACCGTAATGGCAGGAGGGGATTTAACTTATACCATAACTGTCCGAAATATTGGAAATGCTCCCCTAATTAATATAGAAGTAACGGATAACTTACCTACAACATTACAGAATCTACGTGACCTAATACTTCCATTCGTAGCGGATAGTACGACCAGTGGATTTAGTGGACAGAACTTAACGGTCAACATTCCAAGTTTAGGAATTGGACAGACCGCCACCATTACCTTTGTGGCAACAGTGGATGTCACCCTAGCTGGTGGAACAGTTGTTGAGAATACGGCTCACGTAACCGCAGACGGTGGATTATCCCATCAGGATAGCGCCGCAACCAGAGTAGTGGACGAGCCAGGAATTGAAATCCAAAAAAGTACCGTTACAACTGTAATGGCTGGCGATAATATAACTTACAACATTACTGTCCGAAATACAGGAAATACGATTCTT
>JGI20163J15578_10000311_pt1 | contig 20306 bp, 17 predicted proteins | sample TergutCu122P1_FD_15578 | JGI IMG/M metagenome (IMG submission 15578)
GTATGCTTTTAATATCGTTCTCATACCCAAAATTCTTAGCTGATACTCGAACCGAGTATGCCGGCTTATATATAGACACAAACTGTCGCAAACTCTTTGACTTCACATTATCCGCAGATTTGCCCTCTAAAGGAATGATATTTCCTTGACTATCTTGAAACACAAAATCTAACTCCGCCTTGCCGGGACTACTCCAATAAAAAGGAGTGAAACCGTTAGCAGTAAGACATTGGCAAATATAGTTTTCCGCAAGTGCCCCTTTGAAACCGTCAAAAGTAGGTGTACCACTTAATACAACATTTGCAGCAATGCCGAACTTGGAACACAGCAGCCCTGTGTCCATCATATATAACTTAAATGAATCGTTGTCGGCATAGGCGGTCAACGGCAGCTTACCCTCTTTGATACGAACGCATTTGTTTATAATTCCTGCGAATTTCAGCCAGTCAAGGGGTGTTTCATATTCGTAGGCTCTCGCTCCAGATTTTATAACTTTGTATTGGAATTTGCGATTTTCCTTTGATAGTTGTGCAGGGATGCTTGCCCATGCTGCCATGATTTTAGTGGTTTCCTGTGCCGTAGCATACTTTGCCATATCCGCTATATAGGCATCGTTGATTGTTTTCTGTGCCGCCAAGACGAAGTTAAAATCTTTCGTGTTGATATACTCCAAAACAGCTTGTGGCATACCGCCTACCACAAGGTATGTCTTGTATAAATCTAAAGCGGTATCATGTAACGACAGTGGTGTAAAGCTCTCGAAGGATTCCTTTATTAATTGCAAAATAGCCCCGTTTCCGCTTGCCATCAAAAATTCTTCGAAATCCAATGGGTAAAGCGTGAGCATATCAACCTTGCCAACAGGAAATGAGTATTTTTCACGATTTGTTGCAACACCTAGCAAGCTCCCTGCTGCTATTATGTTATATTCCGGTGCATTTTCACAGAAATACTTTAATGACGTCAAGGCTCTTTCACAGGATTGTATCTCATCAAAAATAATCAGCGTATCACCGGGAAATATGCTTTGTCCCGAAAGTGCAGATAGCTCTCGTATAATACGATCTGGCTTTAGGTCACGCTCGAACACAGCCTGAACCTCGCTAGAGTCTTCCATATTCAGATAAACGGTATTCTTGTAATGTTCTTTTCCAAACATTAGAGCAATATAAGTCTTGCCGACTTGCCTTGCGCCGGAAATGATTAAAGGTTTACGACGAGGGCTATTTTTCCATGTGATTAACTTTTTAACTATTTTACGTTCCATATAGTGTCATCACCTCGCATTTATTATACCCAATAAGTGCGAAATTTACAAGAGTATGTTTTGAAATTGGTTTGGGTTGTTTCTGTGATATAGGTACGGTAATCACAATTCCTTGAAAGATAATGGCTTAATACTACTCGCAAATAAAAATCGTATCCATCTTGCGGCCTTTTTGCCCCAAGTCTACGTCAGCTCCTCCTAACTTGCCTCAAGGCAAGCGTCGTCGCTTCCTTGCCTCGAGGCAAAAATTCTCACAACTTGACTACGATTTTTAGTTAAGAGTAGTATTAATATGCATCTAAAATTCTTAGCTATATGTGAAACATATCCTCAAATTTCACAAGCGTCACCTTGCCATGAGCTTTCGCTTTTTCCTGACAACCCCTAGTAAAACCTGTTTTGGCAAAAAGATAAAAATGAGTGTTAGAATGATGAAATAATGTACTCTTGTATATCAGTCCGTCAAGCACGGCTGCATCGACCTTTTCATTCGTCCACTTGCACTCACCGAAAAGAGCAGAGTTATTATCTCCGGTGCCCATGAGGTCAATTTCAGCCTCTTGCTTTTTATTTGGATCATTGCCCCACCATCGTCCTAAATCAGTAAATGCAATCGCTGCCTTACCTTGGCGGTTTTGCTCCCACAGGTACTGCTTGCATATTTCTTCAAATACACCGCCCATAAAAGCAGAGATGTCGATTTTTCGGTATACGGCATCAGTCAGCCTTCGGTTGATTGCTGCGATATTGTCCGGTATGAACCGATACCAGAAGCGAAACATAGAATCTTCAAGTACATAAATAGTCTTTCGCGTATTGCCGGAACCAAAAGGCTTTTCTTTTCTAACGATACCCAATGAAATAAGCTTACCCAAATAGCTTGTCGCAAGTGCAGTATCAATGCCCGTTTTCGTGCAGATTTCCGACATTTTAGACGCACCGGTAGCAATGGCTTTAATGATGGAATTATATTGTGCGGGATCCCGGCATTCCTGCTTAATCAAGTTGGACGGTTCTTCAAACAGATAGGAATTTGGCTCTAAAAAGTTGTTTTTTATATTCTCCTCGACGCTTAAATTTTCATCCATTAGAGATAGGTAAAGTGGTATGCCTCCCGTAATTCCGTAAATCGTTGCTAAATCTATTCGGTTAAATTTGGTGAAATATTTTGTCGCTTCAAAGAATTCAAAGGGCAAAATCTTGAATTGACAGGTGCGTCTGCCATACAGCGGGCTTTTATAACCAAGCACCTGCTCTTCCATGAAAGACATAGAAGAACCGCATAGGATTAGAAACATTTTTGAAGTATCTTTGTGTTTGTCAATCAACACCTGTAAAACAGATGAAATTGATTTGTAGCTGTTTGCCAGATAGGGATACTCGTCGATAACAAATACAATTCGGCGTTTCTCGGCAATTTTGAATACAGTTTCCAATGCCTCTTGGAAACCTTTGAAAGTACCGGAGGCATCTGCAAAATCTGAAGAAAGAGAGTATATGCTTTTACTAAGTCCTTCCAAATTCTCTTTTGAGTTGCCTTCAATGCCGGTATAAAAAACAGTTTCTTTATCTTTGATAAACTCGTTAATTAAGGTAGTCTTACCAACACGGCGGCGTCCATATATAACAGCAAATTCAAACTTGCCGTTCTTGTATCGTTTGTTTAAGTTATCAAGCTCCATCGTTCTTCCAACAAACATCTCGAATCCCCCCCCAACAAGAATTTAGTAAAGTATAATTTAGTTAATTATACTTTACTTAACATAGCGTGTCAATTGTCTTTACCACCGACGATCGTTATCGGTGGTATTCTAATAATATAGGAAATTGCATCTATTTTAATCTTAAGTATTTGATGCAGTGAAAGAAGAGCTAGAAATAAATCAAATTAGAGAGATTATGGCGAAACGTTTTCCTTATACTAATGAATGTTCAGAGTTTACGATACGTACTTTCATTAAGACCATGGCAAAATCTTGGCTGCCGGAATTACGTCCTTTTGCAGATAGCTTAGATTAAAGATTAACACTTGAGAAAAAGGCAACTTAAAAGGGGCGATTTCGACTCTTTTTTGTTTTAGCTACCAAATATGCTTTATGTCATATTCCATTATATTTGAATCAACGGTCATAATAGCCATATTCTCAACCTTTGCTTGTGCAATTAGCATACGATCAAATGGGTCACGGTGGATAAAGGGCAGCTTTACAACTTCTGTAATGTGCTCTGAAGCAATATCCAATAACAGGAACCCGTTATTATCGACAGTTTCAATAAGTTTATCAATACCGCCGTTTAATTGTAGTTTTCCCAGACTTAATTTTATAGCAATTTCCCATATTGAAGTAATGCTTATATATATTTTGTTATTAGGGCTGTATATAGCATAAATTGCTGATTTGGATAGCCTTTTATCATCATCAAAAAACCACATTGCGACGTGGGTGTCCAGTAATATATTCATCACATATACTCCTTAAAATCTTCCATAGATTCAAACCAATTGTGGTCGTCTGATTCTGTTATTTGACCTTTTAAACAGCCGAGCTTAGGAGTTTTTACTGGCATTTCGGTTATCAATTCAAAGGGAATACCTTTTTTTCTGATGGTTTGTCTTAAAAAAACGTTTATAGCAGTGGACATATCCATACCCAAAGAAGCAAAGACATCTTGAGCTTTGTTTTTAACATCAATATCTACACGAACATTAATATTGGCACTTGAATTTGGCATAAATGCACCTCCCATACTTTTTATTATTGTATCACATTATGCGCACAACAGCAATACATCATTGAAAGATAATGGCTTAAATATGCATCTAACTAGACTCACTAATCCAACAAATGCTTTAACATCCCCTCAGGGTTATTTAGAAATTGCTTTGTTAATGTATAATGCTCGGTTTCTTTATATGGAGTCAATTTAATACTGTCGTCATTTAATACGAATATCTGTGCGTTAGGGTAAGCAAGGAGGATTGGTGAGTGTGTGGCAATGATGAACTGTGAATCCTGCTTTACCAAATCATTCATATGAGCAATAAGTGCCATTTGTCTAGATGGTGAAAGTGCTGCCTCCGGCTCATCAAGTAAGTATAAACCATTACCAAAGAAACGATTTGTCATCAATGCAAAAAAGCTTTCTCCATGAGATTGTTCATGTAAAGATTTACCACCATATGCTCCTTTAATACTTGGATACAGTTTGTCTATGGCTGTTGCAACATTATAAAAACTCTCAGCACGGAGAAAATAACCATCTTTTGCTTTACGATGGCCTTTTACCAGAGTGATATGCTCATATAATTGGGAATGTGTTGACATAGTAGAAAAATTAAAATTTCTAGAGCCGCCCTCAGGGTTAAAGCCATAACTAACTGCAATAGCTTCCAATAGGGTAGATTTTCCGGTACCATTTTCACCGACCAAAAAGGTTACGTTGCTTTTTAAAGGCAAAGATCTTAAGTTTTTTACTGCAGGTAATGAAAAAGGGTATACTGAATCATCAATAGCGGCATTTTTATTAACTTTAACTTCCGATATAAAGAGTTCGTTCATCCATATATTCCTACTTTCTAATAGAAATAAGGCTAAATCTTGTTTTTCTAATATATGTTAAAATCTAAAAAAAATCAAGTTACACTTTTTAAGAAATACTAATTCTTGATATAAAAACCAATATTATGTATACTTGATGTTATAGTTCTAATAATAATTTTAGGAGGCAGGCATGAAAAAAACCATTAAGAATATCATTGCATTACTACTGGCAGTAATCCTACTTGTTACACCTATGGTAACTGTAGTGGCGGCAGAGATGTCGCAAGGTACAGCAGTTGCAGTACAGCAGGATGACCTGGTAACAAGAGGTCAGTTTGCAGCACTTTTAAGTGAAGCATTCCAACTACCATCTGTTAACTACCATCCAAGCTTCATAGATGTACCGACCGACCATCCCTTTGCAGTAGCAATTATGAGTGTAAATGCAAGGGGTTATATGATCGGAAACAGTACCGGAAACTTTTTTCCAAATGATATCATATCCGGTGCAGAAGCAGCTGTTCTAATCAACAATATGATAGGTTTTGACGGCTCAAAAGCTCCACAAGTTACAGGTCTATCAATTCCTACATGGGCAGTACCGTCAGCATCTGTTTTACTTGACCTGGCTATGGTGGATGCACAGCTGATTGAAAAACCACAACTTACATTAGATGAAGCTACCCGGTTTGTTAATGCAGTGGCATTGGCACTTATGATTGCACCCGGTACACCTTATGCACTGCAACAGGTGGATTTAAGTGACAATTTCTTTGCATATGTAAACAGACAATTTTTAGCTACAGGTGTTATGCATCCCAGTAGTATTATGGCGATGTCTTTTAATGATGTAGCTCATAAAGTAAGAGGGCAGCAAGAGACAATTCTGTCAGAAATCTTAAATAACCCAAACCTTCCGACCGGCTCAGATGAGTGGAAAATACGTGAGCTTTACAATATGTTTCTTGATAAGGAAACAAGGGCTACTTCTATAAGCTTACTTGAGCCTTATTTTGATGCAATCAGAAATGCTGATTCAATAGAGGAACTTCTGGAGGTAGCAAGGAGATATTCGACCTATTTTAATCTGGTACCGTTTTATTCAATGACTTTCTCAAGAGATGCAAGAGTTGATGCAACCCGCTGGGCGGCATTTATAACAGCCAGCCCTCTTTCATTAGGTTCCAGGGATCTTTATGTAGATGATCCGTCTCGGGCAGATCTTCATGCAGCATACATTGATATAGTTAAAAATATGTTAATGCATATCGGAGAAACAGATAATCTGGAAGAAAGAGCTACAGCAGTGTTTGCAATTGAGCAAAAGCGTGCAGCAAAAATGCTTCCTATGGAAGCGTATGCAGATATACAGAGGATTTTTACAACAATTACTTGGGATGAGGTTTTGGATGCCACAAGTGCCACCGAAAGCCTTTCGTTTAATGAGGTGTTTTTCGAGCGTGCACAGGCAATGACTGTATACAGCCCTTATTTGGATTACATTACATTCATTAACAGCCTTTATATAGAGGAAAATTTACAAGTTCTCAAAGATGTTGCGCTGTTGCATATTTTCTCAGGATTTTCGTCAGTTTTAGACGATAAGTTTTCAGGTCTCTATGATGAATTATTGACAATTTTATTTGGACAGCCTATGGGTGGAGATTTAACTATTGAGGACCGTGCACAACAGCTTGTTACATCTATTATGTGGAGAACATTTTCAAGAGCATATTATCAAAGATTCAGCTCAGCAGAATTAAAGCGTGATGTAACAGATATGACTGAAGACATCAGGGCTGTAATGAGAGATATGATTAAGGATATTCCTTGGATGAGCTATGAAACCAGAGCTACATCAATGGAAAAGCTGGAGGCCGTTACGGCATTTATCGCATTTCCGGATGAGCCTGTACGTGAGCTGGCATTTGAAGTACGCCCACAGTCAGAAGGGGGAAATCTGATTGAGTTTATGAAAAGTGCAACGAGACTTAATAACGAGATATGGCTTGATAGACTTGACAGACCTGCAAACATTAGTGTTTGGGAGAGTACCCCCACATCTACAGTAAATGCGTTTTACAACGGTATGGAAAATGCTATAATCATTCCTGCCGGTATTTTGCAATACCCTTTTTATTGTATAAACAGCACCAGGGAACAAAACCTAGGTGCAATCGGTGCAGTAATAGCCCATGAATTTGTTCATGCCTTTGATCCAATGGGCTCTCAATTTGACAAATATGGTACAATGACAAATTGGTGGACACAAGCAGATGCAGATGCCTTTGCTGAGCGTAATGCAAGAGTTATAAGCATACTTAATTCTATAGAATTTGCAGGTATGGGTCTTAACGGAGCACTTAACGTTAATGAGACTGTTACAGACTTAGGTGCAATGGAAGTTGCAATGACTGTTGCAAGCAGGATGCAAAATGCGGACCTTGCTCTTGTTATGGAATCATGGGCAAGAATTTGGGCAGCACGTATGACCCCGGAAGTTGCACAATTTATGATGCTAAATGCTCCGCATTTGCCACCGAAACTTAGAGCAAATTTTATCTTGGCTCAACTTGACGAATTTTATGAAGTATTCGAAGTTGTTGCTGGTGACGGTATGTATATTCCTAAAGAAAACCGTATAAGTTTCTGGCGTTAAAGGAATTGCAGAAGGTTCTCTTCATTGACAACCTCATCAGCCTCACGAGCTGGGTCACTTAGAAATGATTGGCACAATAGTTTATCAACTAACCCGTAACCTTACAGCTGGTTATCAGGACTATTTTGTGGATCACACTACTGCAGTATATCCAACAACAGCTTCAGGAACGCCTTGGACCGCAGCTATGATACAATCAAAAGGCGACGTTATTGCAGACTTAGTCGAAGACATGGCTGCAGAGCAAAAAGCACGTGTAACTTACGACAGCATTTTACGTATGGTTGACGATCCGGATGTGCGAGATCCGATTATCTTTCTGCGCAAGCGGGAAACAGTTCATTTTCAGCGGTTAGGTGACTCAAACCTTACTGATTTAAGTAGATTTTCTGACATACAAACCCCGCTGTAACCATAGCCAACAGCGGGGTTTTGTACGCTTTAGAGCATCAATTATTCGTCTTGCATGTTGCCTTTAACTCTTGGCAACTTAGAGAAAATATCGCCGGTGTCCAACATACAGCACAATTTCGCATATGGGATATGGGTTACATCGTTTATTATATCCGGTCTATCCTTTGAAGAGCAAACGCGTATTAACTCTTCGTTTTTGAAGTATTTGTTTGCGTTGACCCTTTTGCCCGGCTTGTTACTGATTGTGATTTCAAGCAGCAGACCCAAGCTCGGGTCAAAGACATCAACCTCACCAAACTCGGGGTATGTCAATTTTATCGTAGTCATAACAGTATTTTTAGAAAGAAGCGCAACTGCTCCCCTCATATATACTTCAACCATAGCCCCAAGCAAAGATCCCTTACATAAGTGCGCTACGTCAACATCCAAGCGTTGCAGAATATCAACTCCAAGCCGCGAATAAAAGAGCGGTGTTGTAAGGCAGATTGATACGTCTTTGAATAACGCCTCAAGCGGCCCGTTGGTTGTGCTGTTTTCCAACGTGTGTAAAATGCTGCTTATAGGCGTTTTTTCCTTCTCAGCACTATCCTGATTATACTCCACACTTGCAAGACCGGCTCGAAGCATAAAACCAAGTATTCGGCCCCTATCTTTTGGCGATATTTGTAATACGGCATCTCGACTGTTTGTAACAAGCGCATCAGACAAATCTATGCCTTTTGCAAATTTGACACCAACACCACGCAGGCTCTCCCTTTCCTGTCCGCCAATAGCGTCGGCACTTGGATTAACGGTGTTCCAATACTGCTTTGGCTCGCTCAGTTTATATGCCAGCAAGCGGCTCATGTTGAGCAAATCATCCTGTCCAAGCTCAACCAGCGAATGTGAAAGTGAGCTGTGCTTGTTGCCGTCAGACACCTCATCGTAAAAAGTCCTAAAGTAATTGTCATCGAATTGGATGCGAAGGTCGGTCAAACCTTCCAGCGTCAGGTAGTCGGCAAAGTCATCGTTTGTGACGTTTTCATAATCGCTGTAGTCGTAACCATTTATTCTGCCGGTAATGTACAGATACTCTACAAACGTAATTGGGGGGAGTCTGTACAGCCACGCCCTGCCTCCGCCTAGCTTAGAAGAGTTTAACCGCATCACATGGGCTAACGATGATCCGGTAATTATCACCTTAAACTTCTTATGCTTGTGATACGAACTATTAGACAGATCATACAAATGTTGCGAGAATATTTCGTAATCGGCTAAATAAGCTATCTCGTCAAGTAAAAGCAACTCAGATGGACTATACATGAAGCTGTCCAGCATATCACTAAAGTCCAAATCGCTTCTCATGAAGTCAACATAGAAGGCATCGGGATAACTTGCCTGGAGCTGTTTTAGCGCAGTAGTTTTGCCGGTTTTGCGAATGCCGGCAACAAGTGCAATCGTATACTCATCGTCGTTTTCTATGAAGTCACGTAACCGCTGAACAATAAGACGCTCTTTGACAGGAAGCGTATCTGTGACACTCACCGCCGAACTTGCGGCTCGCCTTTTAAGTCTTTCGTTATATCTGTATAAAGGCTCCTGCTTAATAACGGTTCCATCTTCAGAAACATATAAAACCTGGCGCCCACCCTTTACATCCACTATCTCAACAGTGCATAGGTGACGCTTTCCATCTTTTAATATCGGGATTTTTTCCGTTATTGGCTGCATATCATCATCTCCTAATTTTATTATATCGCAAGTCATCGCATAATACAAGAAAATAATAACGCTGCCCATCTTGCGGCAGCGTTATTATAAATTCCAGGTTACACTTGTGTCGCCGTTTTCGCTAATGACACCCTTTGACGCAGAAAATCCGTTGGCTTGATAAGCTGGTAGACGAATTTGCGAAAGGCAAGGCGATGGAAAAAATATTGAGAAGTTGAGCGCATGGCCTACTATCAAAAAGAGGGCCATTCATGCAATTACCAATCACTTTTTTTACGATATTCAACCACCCGCAAAGTCGCTCTGCATAAGGGTTTCATAGCCTTTACTTAAATCGCTAACTTCGGTGAGTGTCAATAACAAGAGAAAGACTGAACAGAAAGAATGTGTATGCTATTAACCCAGCTTTTTGATAAGTGTTAACTTTAGATAACTCAAAAAACAAAAAATATAGAAACAGTAAATAAACAAAAAGATAGTAATCAGGTTGTTTGATTACTATCTTTTTGTTTGTGAAATCTGCAATTACTGTAGGATATTCGCGGTATAAATCTGCAATACATATCGAATATTCGCGGGTGAAATCTGCATTAATCTTGATTTTGATTAAATTTTGTGCTATACTACATAATATCGAATGTTCTTTTGGAGGTAGCACAAATGCTAAAGCGTAAGATATTACACGACCTTCTCGTTTGGAAACAAAATCCCGAGCGTCTTTGTTTGCTTGTGAAGGGTGCACGGCAAGTTGGCAAAACATTTATAATCAGACGGTTTGCGGAAGAAAACTACAAGTATTTTGTGGAGATAAATTTCGTCGAAAATCCGGCATACAGTACCATCTTTAATGGAGATATGGATGTTGAAACGCTCATTAAGCAAATCTCACTTCGTGTGCCTCGTGTGGAACTTGTCCCCGGAGAAACGCTTATTTTTCTTGACGAGATACAGCTCTGCCCACGGGCGCGTGCCGCCTTAAAATTTTTAGCAAGTGACAAACGTTTTGACGTGATTGCATCAGGCTCTATGCTTGGTATAAACTATGAAGATGTACCGTCCTATCCCGTGGGATATGTAGATCAATTAGAAATGCATTCCCTTGATTTTGAGGAATTTTTGTGGGCAAACGGCATCCAATCAAGTTCTATTGCAGATATAAAAGACTATTTTGATAACCACGAAACAGTACCACTTGCAATGCACGAGCGCATGATGGAGCTTTTCAAAGAGTATATTATTGTCGGTGGTATGCCGCGCGTTGTGCAAAGTTTTGTAACGTCTCATAACTTTGCTACTGTTTTGCGACTTCAAAAGGGAATTATAGCCGACTATACAGATGATATCGCGAAATATGCCAAAGGTGCTGAAAAAACAAAGGCGCGAGCCTGCTTTCTTTCCATTCCGAAACATCTTTCAAAGGACTATAAAAAATTCCAATATAGTCTTGTGGAAAAAGGCGGCACATCAAGAAAGTTCGGTGGCAGCTTGATGTGGTTATATGACGCAGGTATAATTAATTTTTGCCACAACCTTGCAGCACCTGAGCTTCCGTTGGAGGGCAATGCAAAAAGCGATACATTTAAAGTGTATATGCGAGATACAGGATTACTGATGGCGATGCTTGAGGACGGTTCGCAGGAGGACATAATCGATGGCAATCTCGGCATCTATAAAGGTGCGATTTATGAGAATATTATCGCTGACATTTTCACAAAATCTGGCAAAAAGCTATATTATTACGAAAAGAACAACAAGATTGAGATTGACTTCTTCATTCGTCGTAATAAAGCAGCTACAGCCGTAGAAGTAAAGTCGGCTGATAACACAAAATCGAAATCACTCAATGCGTTAATGCAGCACTATGGCGTGAAGTATGGAATAAAACTGTCTTCAAAAAACATTGGAAAAACTGAAAATGTAGAGAGTTTCCCGCTTTATATGGCTATGTTTTTATAGTCTAATTACAATGGTTTTTCAAATCATACTTCTATAAAAAACCTACTAATCCGCTCAGCGGGTGAGTAGGTTTTTAGCAAGAAGTAGCGAGGTTATTAACTCTTACCACCACGGTTTCCAATCAGCTGGCAGATCTTCTGTTCGGTTTTCAAATTCTAACAAATGAAATAAAAACCATAGGTGTCGGTTTTTTTCTGCCCATTGTTCAGGATCAAACTGACCGTTTTCATCCAAGGTTATGGTGATATATTGTCTTTCAAATCCGCCATCACGATGAATCGCAACTTGAAGTTTTCCGTTATCATCAAAGGCTTCAATGATGTTGGCATCCCAGATATTAGGCTCCATACCAACACTTTGGTCAGCAATCATTGTAAAGTAACGTTTTTTATCATTTTCATCTATAAATGTTATCCCACTCCATGGAAGGGTTCCAAGACCAACGTATTGATGAATAACAAGTGCTTGTCCCGGTAGCAACTCATCAATCTGACCGAAGGTGCTAATTGGAATAAAAAACAACTCATCATCTATAAAGTCATTGCCGACTCGAATTACTGCAAGGTCCCGTAGAGGTCTATCTGCCCAAATCACGAGACTGTCACCCCAGTCGTAGCCGGGATCAGCAATACCGTGTGCCTCTCGAATAAGCCTGTAGTCGAATTCGTGTAAGTCGTCAAATCTATCTAAAAGCTCATCATATGCAAGAGCAATCTGCACAATAGATGTTTGAGATGTGAAAGTTTCCCCACTTGATTCTAACTCCGAATTTTCTATTCCGCAAGCAGTCAAAGTTCCGACGAAGAATAGCAAAAACAATGCTATGGATATTATCTTTTTCATTTTCTAATCCTCCTAAAAAATATATAATCAATACCTTTGACGTATGAAAACAAAAAAATGTTTCCAATACAAACATACAAACAAAAAAACCGAAAACCTAGATATATATTTGGGTTTCTCAAACTAAAAAATCTAAAATTGGCATACATAACCTTAAGTCACCATTTTTAATAAAATTTCATAACCACTTTAACATATGTACAGGATAAATTTCTATACTTTACTTGTACTTAGCAGTAAGTCAATGAAACCGTTCATCAGATCGGTTTTTTTCTTTTTTATACCAAGGGTTTATCATGTAAATAACTTCAAAAGAAAGGAGGTGCAACAAATGCCGATTATCAATTCAATAGTTAGCTCAGGTTTAAGAGTCATGGTGCAGGTAGGAACAAATGTTGGAGGTCTACCAATTATACGTGCCAGAAACTTCAGTGGAGTAAGACCTCAGGCTACAGATGAAGCTGTTTACAATGTTGGAATGAAAATTGGAGAGCTTCAACAACATCCTGTCAGTGCTATCAGAAGAGTTACTGAAAGTGAATTACAATCCCAGTAGTAGTTGAAGTAAATCAGACAAGAAAGGAGGTGAAAATATGCTGACAAAAAGACTGGAACTGCAATTTTTAGATGAAGCCGGTACCAGGACTACAATAGGGTTCCTTGATCCAAGAGATAATTTAACTGATGCTGAAGTCAGAAATGCCATGGAAACTATCTTGATAGAGGATGTATTTGCATCACCCAGAAGTGACTTAACAGCTATAGCCGGAGCTCGTATTGTAGCCAGAGAGGTTATTGAATTCTCAGTAACTGACTAAACAAAAAATCTAACTCAGCGGCGGATTTGATTTCGTCGCTGAGTTAATATAATTATGTGGAAAAATAATCCAAAAACTATCTTGACAACAAACAAGAGTTCGTCCTATAATTAGCTTAACATAGGAGGTGGAATATTATGACAAAATTGTCTTTTGAAGAGATCTGGCAACATATTAACTGTCTTGTACCTGTATATGATGAAACAGGAGGTAATGTGACACAAGTTCATCTGGATGATGGCAAGATTCTGACCGATAGCAGAAAGATTTGTACAGTTCTAAAAAGCTTGGCAAAAATTTTTACAATAGATGTGGAAACAGCCCGTGTAAAATATTCAAAACTTGTTGATAGAAAGATTTCTGTGCCAATACCTTTACACCAAGACTTAGTGTTAGTGCCGGTTAAAATGAGAAAACCGGCAGCCAGGGAAGATGGAGCTTGGGGATATGTGGTATTATCAAAAATAGTCTGTTATACCCGACACCCTGAAGAAGCTAATGTTACTCAAATTTTCTTTGAGGATGGCCGGGTTGATGCTTTGCTTATTACAAAAAGCTTTCAAATCATCTTAGAAAGTGCGAAAAAGATACATGGAGCATATAAACAACTTCATTTATTTACTATAAAAAAGAAGGATAATGAGATACTAAGGGAAGAATTCATCAAATACTGTGTTATGCCTTTTATGGAAAGGAATTGCCTTTATTTAGAGCCTAAATTATAATCTTCCATTTAAATCTTTGGGTATAGTAAACTTTTCAATCGTCGTAAGCACATCATCTAAATCAAAAGGTTTAGCAATGTAAGTACAGTAGGCATCATTAAATATAACGTTCCTGGGAGTATTTGTTGATCCTGATATGATAATAATCGGTATCTTTGATAACCTGTTATCTTTATAGATATTTTCCGCTACACTATGGCCATCTATATCCGGCATCACCAGATCTAATAAAATAATATTCGGTAATGGGTCAGTATGTAAAATTTCTAGTCCTCGGGCACCATTTTCTGCAAGTATTACATCGTGCCCTGCATCTGTTAAAAACATCTCAAATAAAAGCCGTATATTTTCATTATCTTCTATAACTAATACTTTAGCCAAACTAACACCACCTTTATATCCGTATAAACAGACTTAGTTATTACAATATACAGTAATAATAATTATAATACAGAAAACCATAAATTGCCATTAAGTTTTATCAAAAAATTTTAAAATTCCTGCCTTAAGTGTACTCACTTAGTATACTTAAGGTTTTTTGTCTTCATTTTCAGATAATTTATTTTCTATCGTAAACTTGTTTTTTGATAGAAAAGCCAAAAAAAAGAGTGTAGTAATTATTCCTAGATTTAATTATACTAATAGTATCTTTTATAACAAAGATCAGATTTATGACCTCTGACTTCCGACTTCTTTTAAGGGAGGACTTGATATGCAGGTAATCATCTCTCATTTAAATCTAGATTTTGATGGTCTTGCTTCCATGGTAGCTGCCGGGAAAATATATCCCAAGGCAAAAAAAGTACTACCTGAAAAATTAGCTATTTCAGTAAGACAGTTTCTTGCCTTATATAAAGACAGCATGCAACTGTTCACACCACAGCAAATAGACTGGCATAGGGTAAAAGAGGTGATCCTGGTAGATACCGGTAACCTTGATAGAACCGGTAATTTTAAAGATTATCTCCAGGAAGCTGAATTAATTATCTATGACCATCATCAACCAACTGATGAAGATAACCATAAAATAACCTCTAAAAACATTGCAAATGTTGGTGCAACAGTAACTCTTTTAATCGAAGATTTACAAAAAAACAATATAAATATTTCCGCTTTTGAAGCTACAATCATGGCATTAGGTCTTTATAGTGATACTGGGGCTTTCTGTTATTCAAATACAACCTCAAGGGATTTAGAAGCTGCTGCTTATTTACTAAAAAACGGAGCAAACTTGGGGATTGTATCAAGGTTTTCTGAAAAACCTTTATTAGGGGAACATCAAAGTCTCTTTAGTTCCTTAATGACAAATAGTACAGAGTTTAACCTAAAAGGACTGGATATACTTATTGCTTGGCATAAACAAAAAGAATATCAAGGCGGACTATCTTTGTTGGCTTCTAAAATTTTAGAGGTAACAGGAGTACATGCTCTTTTTCTACTTGTGGAAATGGGTAATAAGGTTTATATAGTTGGCAGATCTAATACCGATATGATTGATATCCAAGCAATAGTTGCTGAATTTGGAGGTGGCGGACACTCAAGGGCTGCCTCTGCTACCGTTAAAAATGGCAATTATCTGGAGATACAGGAGACAATAAAAAAACTTATAACAACTACTCTAAAACCTTCAATATATGCTAAGGACATTATGAGTCGCCTTGTAAAAACAGTTTCACCTGAAACAAAGATTGAAGAAGCTGCAAAAATCATGCTCAGATATGGTCATACGGGGCTACCTGTTGTTAAGGATGGTGAATTAGTAGGTGTAATATCTCGACGAGATGTAGATAAAGCAACTCATCATGGACTGGGGCATCCTCCCGTTAAAGGTTTTATGAGCAAAAATGTGTTTACCATATCTCAAGAAGCTTCAATAGAGGAAATTAAAAATATCATGATTGACCAAGATGTGGGAAGGTTACCTGTTGTAGAGGATGGGAAGCTTGTAGGTATTGTTTCCAGAACCGACGTGTTAAACTATTTACATGGTGAAAATATTAGAGGTAAAGAAGTTAGCAATATTTTATCTGTACCTATTGAAAAAGATGTTCAAGAACTATTAGAGAGAAATATTCTTCCTGAGCTTTTTGAAGTAATAAGAAATATTGCAAGGGCAGCCGATACATATGGATGTAATGTTTATATGGTTGGTGGTATAGTAAGAGACCTTTTATTAGGTTGTCCCAGTGATGATATAGATATAGTTGTAGACGGTGACGCAATTAAATTTGCAGAATTTCTGGCAGAAAAATGGGGAGGAAAGATTACAGCTCATCAAAAATTTGGTACTGCCAAGTGGAATCTGGAAAATGGTCTGTATATAGATTTAGCTACTGCAAGAAGAGAGTATTATGACTATCCTGCAGCCCTTCCAACTGTTGAAAGGTCAAGTGTCAAAGAGGATTTATATAGAAGAGATTTCACCATCAATGCTATGGCTATTAAACTTAGTATCTTAAAGTATGGATTTTTAATTGACCACTTTCATGGTTACAGGGATTTACAGCAAGGAATAATTCGTATACTTTATAATTTGAGTTTTGTTGAAGATCCCACCAGAATTCTCAGAGCTATACGCTTTGAACAACGATTTGGTTTTGCTATGGACCCTCAAACTTTAGAGCTTGCACAAAACTCCATAGAACTGGTAGCATCTGTGTCGGACTCCAGAATTGCCAATGAACTAAAGATTCTTTTCAGAGAAACCAATGTGGTTAATTCTATTGATAGATTAAATTATCTACGTATTTGGCACACTCTATTTGGCTTTGATATTGATAAAGTTAAATTTTCTCAGGTAGTAAATTTGGATAAAAGTTATAAAGAATTAGGGGATAATATTGATGAAAATACTGCATGGATTTGTTATCTGGCAGTTATCCTGTATAATACAAATGAATGGATAGATATTTTAAACAGATATACATTAAACAGTTCTGACAGAAAAGTCATTAAAGGCATAAAATATTGTAAGGATCACTGGGATAAAATTACCGACAAATCAAAGATTACCCCGGGGTTTTTACATAAAATCTTTAAAGATACCTCTTTTAATGCTATTCTTTTTATGGCTACTGTGGAGCCTACCTGTTATAATAATATGATAGTGAACTATTTGAAGCAGCGTAGAAATCTTATTCTCCCTATCCAGGGTATGGATTTAAAAGAGATGGGTATAAAACCAGGTCCTATTTATAAATTGCTTCTTGCTGAGTTGGAAGAAGCTTATTTGGATGGGGATATTAAAGATAAAGATGATGCAAAAAAATGGGTAAATCGTAAGATACCTCATCATATTTTAAAATAAAGAGAGATAGGAGCAGATTTTATATGTTTAAAGGAAGAATTTTAAGTGGCATGAGACCAACGGGCAGTCTACATATAGGGCATTTAAGTGTCTTGGAAAACTGGGTAAAACTCCAAGAGGAATATGAGTGCTTTTTTACAATAGTTGATTGGCATGCCCTTACTACCAGCTTTAATGAAACAGAGGATATCCCAGGTAATATTCACGAAATGGCCCTTGATTGGTTAAGTACAGGAATAGATCCTGAAAAAAGTTGTATTTTTATACAGAGTCACGTTAAACAACACGCTGAGTTGCACTTGCTTTTTTCTATGATAACTCCGATATCATGGTTAGAAAGGTGTCCCACATACAAAGATCAGATACAGCAGCTAAGCCAGGAAGGTAAGGATATTGCTACCTATGGATTTTTGGGTTATCCTTTGCTGCAAGCTGCAGATATTCTGGTTTACAAGGCAGATAAGGTTCCGGTAGGTGAGGACCAACTTCCCCATGTGGAGTTTTGCCGAGAAGTAGCAAGGCGTTTTAACCATCTATACAAAAATGAGATTTTTCCCGAGCCCAAGGCTGTTATGGCAAAGATTTCAATGCTTCCCGGATTGGATAAGCGTAAGATGAGCAAGAGTTATAACAATTGTATAGCAATTAATGAACCTAAAGATGCTTTATTAGAAAAGGTTAAACAGATGGTCACAGACCCTAATAGAATTCACAAAACAGACCCTGGTAACCCTGATATTTGTGTTGTTAATACTTATCATGGAATATATACATCGAGTGAATTAGCAGATATTCAGGAAAGTTGTAAACAAGGGACTATTGGTTGTGTTGCTTGCAAGAAAAAACTAGCCGGGCAAATGGAGATTGCACTGGCACCTTATAGGGATAAAAGGGACTATTATGCCCAAAGGCCGGAATTAATTGAAGAGATTTTACAAGATGGCAAAAAAAGAGCTGAAGCAAGAGCCGAGGCTACACTACAAGAGGTTAGAGTAGCTATGCATTTGTAAAAAACCGACAGTTGACATTTGACAACAAATCCGACTTCGGACATCTGACCTCCGACTTCTGAATAAGGTTGGTATAAAAATGGATTATAAAGTAAACTTAGAATGCTTTCAGGGGCCGCTGGATTTGCTGCTTCACCTCATTGAAAAGCAAGAATTAAATATTTATGATATACCTATATCAGTTATAACTGACCAATATCTGTCCTATATAGAAGATTTAGGTGAGATTGACCTTGATTTTGCTTGTGATTTTTTGGTAATGGCTGCTACACTTTTATCTATTAAAGCAAAGATGCTTTTGCCAAAACCTAAAAAGGAAATTCTTGATGAAGAAGCAGATGAGGATGACCCCAGAAATTTGCTTGTCCAGCATTTGCTTTCATATAAAAAAATCAAAGAAGCAGCCCAGGTGCTTAAAGATATTGAAAGACAACAAAGATTAAAGGTTGCCAGACCTATTGATAAAGAGTTTTTTGTTAGCGTGCTGTTTCCAGATATGCCTGTAGCCGGGTTAGGTTTAGGTGAACTTTTAGAAGCATTAGAAAAACTTTTAATTAAAGCGGAACCTGAGAAGGCTCATATTATCCATAAAAAACAATATTTTATTAGAAATCAGATGAACGTAGTATTAAATATTATAAAAAAACGTAAACGATTACTTTTTAATGAGTTATTTATTACTGATCCTAGTATTTTAGAGATAATCGTTACATTTTTGGCAGTACTTGAACTTTCAAAGATGCAAAAGATTAAGGTTGTGCAAGAAGATGTTTTTGGTCAAATTACAATTTTGCAAAATTAAAGAGTAAAGGAATGTTTTAAATGGTCCTTTTTTATAAAAATGAAAACAAAGGTATATTGGAGTCACTGCTTTTTGTTGCAACTGAACCTCTTTCTTTAGAAAGGCTGGCTCAAATAACTGAATTGGAAGAAGAAACAGTAGCAGAGCTTTTAAAAGAAATTCAACAGGAATATATGGCTCCCCATAAAGGCTTGCTAATTGAAGAGGTTGGAGGAGGGTACAGGATAGTAACCAGACCTGAGTATATGATCTATGTAGAAAAGCTTTATAAACCCCAGGTTAATCCTTTATCACAAGCAGCTCTTGAAACCTTGGCAATTGTTGCTTACAAACACCCTGTAACCAGAGCAGAGGTTGAGACTATCAGAGGAGTTAAGGCAGACAGCGTAATGTCTACACTTCTAGAAAGAGGTTTAGTAGAAGAGGTTGGCAAAAAAGATGCTCCAGGGAAACCTACTTTATATGGAGTTACAAAAAAATTCTTATGTTATTTAGGATTTAACGACTTAAGTCAGCTACCGCAGATAGAGGGATTATTTTCAAAAATTGATGATGATATTGCAGATGTTAATAAACCTGATTCTTTATCCCGAATGGAATGAAGGATTTAATCAAAATGACAGGCAAAAAAGAATATGTTTAAAACTCCAGAACGGAGGCTGCCATAAGACAGCCCCGTTTTTTGTGAATATTGCTCTGTGTTTTTTGTGCAAAATACCATGGGCTATATCATGTTACGTCTCGATGCGATACGAATAGCCTCAGCAAGGTTATTTATATGTAGTTTTTCATAAATGATATTTATAACCATTTTCACCGTATTAACTGAGATATTTTGATTAGCCGCAATCTCAGAGCGAGAGAGTCCATGGGAAAGATCTTTCAAAACCTCTGTTTCTCGCTTCGTCAGAGAAATCTTCTCATCAAGGTTGTTTGCGATTTTATATTCGGAGATCATACGAATTTGTTTTTTAGCAAAGGCTGATGCTTTTCGATTAATATCTTCCAACCAATCTTTAGGAATTTCGCATGTCTCATCTCTAGAGGCAGCAGCAGTGAGAGTACGCATATCTTTTGCATAGTGTATAAATGGAGACACAATCTGGTTTGGTGCTGCCAATTGATAAACTGTTGTCAGAGCAGCAATAGCCTCTTTACGTCGTTTAAGTTGATAGAGGGAAAGTGCTTTTAATATTTTAAACACAATCTTGCTAAACAAAACTGCCTGTTGTTCCCACTCGTTTTCAATAAAT
>JGI20163J15578_10000315_pt1 | contig 20111 bp, 10 predicted proteins | sample TergutCu122P1_FD_15578 | JGI IMG/M metagenome (IMG submission 15578)
ATGCAAAAGGGCCTGTCATTGGATTCATCGCCCACATGGATGTGTCCTCAGATGCTCCATGGGATCCTGTTGTAACCAAGATCATCAAGGACTATGACGGAGGGGATATAGAATTAAGTGAAGGCATTGTTATGGCAGCAGGAGAGTATCAAGTATTAGAGAGTTGTATTGGACATGATTTGTTGGTTACGGATGGGAAGACCTTACTTGGTGGGGACAACAAAGCAGGAATAGCAGAGATTCTTGCCATGGCTGAGCACCTTATCAATCATCCAGAAATCCCTCATGGAACCATTAAGATAGGTTTCACACCAGACGAAGAAATTGGCCGTGGTGCAGACTTGTTCGATGTGAAAGGGTTTGGAGCAGATTATGCTTACACGGTAGATGGGGGAGCTTTTGGAGAGGTTGAATATGAAACTTTTAGTGCTTTTTCAGCAGACATAACCATTCGTGGAGTGAGCATTCACCCTGGAGTAGCCAAGAATAAGCTGTTAAATGCTTCTTTGATTGCAATGGAGTTTAACCAAATGTTGCCTCAGGCCCAGCGACCTGAGCACACAGAAAATAGAGAAGGTTTTTATCATCTAATCGAAATGTCCGGAAGAGTGGAAGAGGCGAAGCTATCTTACATCTTAAGAGACCACGAGGATGAAATCGTTGAAAAAAGAGTAGAAGTTGTACATGAAATCGGAGCCTATTTGAATAAGAAATACGGCGTGGGTACGGTGACTGTAGAAACAAAAGAGTGGTATCGGAATATGAAGAAGGTCATCAAAGAGCATTGGCACCTTATTGAGAACGCTTATAAAGGAGTAGAAGCGGTTGGTGGTACTCCTCACTCCATTCCTATTCGTGGTGGTACAGACGGTTCACGCCTCTCTTTTATGGGACTGCCTTGTCCAAATCTTGGTACAGGAACTTATAATGCTCACAGCAGATTTGAATTTGTCAGCATTCAATCCATGGATAAAGCAGTGGAGTCTTTAATAGAGATAGCAAAGCTATATGCTGACTATGAGGTGAAGTAAAAGAGGACATAAATTCTAAATTTGAACTGGGAAGTACAAATCGAAATGCATTTCATTTGTGCTTCCCAGCTTTGATGTTTTGAAAGAGTTCTTATTTAAAATAAAATAGATTACGAATTAGTGTATAATAAATGCCATCAAACGTTTTTTGAAAAGAAGAGCAGCAATTACAATGAGCACCACTAGAATAGCAATAACAATAGCTACGCCATGATGTCCATGAGAGAGCCGGTCTCCTAAAAAGGTAGCAATAAACGTTGAAGGGATACTGCCTGCAATTACTGCAAGAATATATTTATGAAAGGATATTTTTGTTCTCGAAAAAAGATAAGGGGCGAAGCCGTTTGGAAACCCGGGAATCAAAAAACAAAAGAAAATCACGCGTTCAGGTGCTTTTAGTCGTGATAAATTTGCAAGGCTAAAAGTGCCCTGGCGAGTTCGTTCTTTTTTGAAAAAAGGAGCAATAAGATGCTCGGATTGACGAAGGGCAAAAAACACCAGAACATTTCCCATTACAATCCCTACGATATTAATAAGGATACCCCACCAAACGCCGTAGCAAAGTCCAGTCAGCACTTGAATGGCAACAGAGGGAATAAAAGGAACAACTACCTGTAGGATTAGCATACCAAGGAGCACAGGGACTCCTTGAAAACCATAAGAATAAATAAACTGAACCATAACACTTTCGTCATGGGTGTTTTCTAAGATGGCCCTAAGAATGGGAAACAAGAAAACAGTCATAATGGCAATTAAAACAAGCATAACAACAATAACAATAGCAGTAAGAATTTTATGCTTTTTCACTGTTTGTTCCCCCTCCCTCAAAAGGCTTTAAAGAAAACTCCTATTAAGGTAAAGTTTAATATGTTTTTGATGGTTCGTCAACGGATTTGAGATAGAAAATCATTACCTACTACCTCCAAACGGTAACATTATTCTTTTATAGCAAACAAATAATCATCAATACAATCTCCAATGCGATCAACAATAAGAGCAGAGAAGTTATTCTCCAGTTCGCCATCTCGTACTTTCAAGTACTGCATGGGCATAAACTGACTGAGTAATGGAAGCAATATGGGCTCTTGTAGATTCTTCTCCAAACGCTGTATAGCTTCTTGAATGGGAGCTTCATTTAAGTAATAGCGAATGCGATCAGAGAACCCGTAAGCACGATTCATCCTTTGCTTTCTCTCATCTCCATGGTAGTAGTTTTTCCATTGAGAAGGATTTTCAAGCATTACCCTTTCCACTGTGCCTGCAAAATTACTTAACACAGTATCTGTGCCTTCATAAAATGCTTTTTCTATATTTTCAAGGGCAAATAGAGCCTCGCGTAAGGCAAAAGTTAAGGCGGGTCCAACTTTTAATATAGAAATTCCATCTGCAATCATCTCCCGAAGAGCAGCTCGAGGTTGATAATCCGTTGAATGGCCTTCAAAAACCAGTTGGTTATTCACCTTTAGCATTTCACAGAGTTGTTTTGCCTTCTCTCGATTGTAAACAAAAACTTCATCTTCCCCGAATTCCACACCAGGCTGAACCACAACAGCAATTACCCTTTTCCATGCCTCTTCAAGGCCGTAAGCTTTGAAAGACTCTCTGAAAATATCAAGGGTTAATTTTAAATGTTCGCTGTTTGTAACTTGAAGGGTCTCACTTTCTTTGGCACCTCCAGGAATAGGTACTTCACTTCCTACCACATAAACAGGTGGAATGGCCAAAGGTTCAATCTTCCTTCTTGCACCAAAAGCTTCCTCAGCTTTTTGACAGAGGCGCGCTGCTCGATTTGCAATAATTTGATCAGAGAGAGGAATACTGGCATCATCTGTGGATAAGAGCATGCTGGTGTCTATATGTATTTTAGTAAAGCCAGCCAATACATAATCATAAATCAGTTGCTCTCCATGAGCCATAGCCTCTGCTTCATCCAGTTTTGTCCAGGTAAGAGGCCCCAAATGATCGCCACCTAAAACCAAACGTTCCTCTGCGCCCATCTCTACGGCCAGCTGGGTACACCATGAAGCGAAGTCTTTAGGGGTTTGTCCTGTGTATCCTCCAAACTGGTTCACTTGATTTGCAGTAGACTCTACCAAAGCCATCACCTTATGTTCCTTTGTTTTTTTGAAAAGAGCACGGAGAACATACTCATTGGAGCTACAACAGGAAAAAATACCCGTATGATAGCCAGACTTTTGTTTTCTTATCATTTCTTGTAATTTATGCATTATTTCAACACTCCTATTATTATTTTCTGTTTGATATTAACATTAATTTTTAGAAATACATTTCTACCAGAATTAAGCCGTAAAACCCTTTGCTTTCACTCTTACGGGTAGATGAGTTATTGGAGATATAAAGCTCTACTTATTTTGACATATAAGAAAGCCTAACTGTAATTAGGCTCTCTTTTATCCATTCTAATCATTTACTTTCTACTTAGTGATGGAACCATCCAAGTCCCAAAGGTCTTCCCACCCTTTTGCTTCTTCCCAAAGGAATACCTGGCCTTTGATTAAACGGCAGTTCCTATCTACAGACTTTATGATTGCCATCTCCTCATCCGTTAAGGGTGCTTCAATTGTACTTCTCAGGTTACTTATATATTCATTTTCATGAACGGAAAAGGGAATTGGAATTTGACCACGCTGCACTGCCCATTTTAAGCATATAATTGCAGGGTGGACATTGTGAACTTTGGCAATTTCCAAAATCTCTGGAATTTGCGTATCTACCACATCATCAGGTGTTTTGTCACGATCTGGACGAGTTGGAGATCCAATTGGGCAAAAGCCCACAGGTAATATCTCTCGTTCTACACAGTAGTTAAAAAGCTCTTCCTGTTGGAAACTAGGATGTAATTCCATTTCGATAAGTGCAGGTTTAATCTTACACAAAGGTAAAACGGCCTCTAATTTTGGAATGGTCATATTTGACATACCTAAAGTTTTCGCAAGACCCATTCTTACAAGCTCTTCCATCTGTCTCCAAGTGGCAATAAAGTCATCTACTGAAAAAGGCTTTGAATCGGGATTGCGAGCATCTCCATCACATCCAGGTGCATGGTAATTTCTAAAGGGCCAGTGAATCACATAGGCATCTACATCATCCAACTGCAAATCCATAAGTGTTTTCTTTATAGAGTTAAGAACATTTTCTGGCTCGTGCATATCATTCCAAACTTTTGAAATAATAAAAAGCTCCTCTCGCCGAACGACTCCTTTATCAAAGGCATCTTTAAACACTCCTCCAATGAGATCTTCGTTACCGTAAATAGCAGCACAATCGAATAGACGGTATCCACTGCGAATAGCTCCCCCCACTGCCTCAGAAACTTGCTCTGGAGTAAATCGATCGGAACCAAAAGTTCCCATTCCGATACATGGAATTTTTTGGCCAGTATAAAGTTTGTGTTTTGGCACTAATTCTGGATTGATAAAATTTGGCATAACGCACCTTCTTTCTTGTTTTATTATTATGTTGTTGTATGATTATTCATAAGCCGAAACGTTTCGAAGCAAAGGCGAAAAGCAACCCCTTTTATTCTTTGCTCTCAAGGAATTTTTACTTTCTAGCTAGAATAGACTTCCCCTCTACGATTTCCGTAGATAGAGTTACAACTCGAGGTAATCCATTGTCTGAATCTTCCAAAAGTTTTGATAGTAAAATAGCTGCAGCATGCTTCCCTATCTCTTCTAGAGGTTGGGATACAACGGTAAGTTTTGGCTGTACCACTTGGGAGATTTGCATATTATCAAAGCCTACAAAAGAAATCTCTCCTGGAATTTGTAGTCCTTGCTCATTTAGCGCAATAATGGCACCAAGGGTCATTTCATAATTTGTGGAAAAAACCGCTGTCACCTCTTTATTGTTTAACAAGCGCTTCATACTCTCGTAGCCACCTTGAACCGAATAATCGCTAAATATTGCATTGGAATCCTTAGGTTGAATGGCATTTTGGATAAGTACTTGGTTGTAACCTAACAAACGCTGCTGGGATGTGAAGATTTCTTGAGGTCCTAATATAATTCCAATATCTTTATGACCTGCGTCAAGAAGCAATTCTACTGCAGATGAAGATGCACTTACATTGTCAACTAAAACAGCCGAAACACTTCCCATTAAGTCGTTAATCATTCTGTCTAATAGAACAACTGGGGTATTACTTTCAAGGGCGGGTTGCATATATTCACCACTTCTGGAAACAGGCATGTTAACAATACCATCCACCCTTTTTTCAAGTAGAAATTTTATCATATCGCCTTCAAGTGTTTCATCCGTTCGGCAGTCGCAAACAATAACGCCATATCCTTTTCCACGCAAAACATCTGCCATGGCTGTAATAATAGTCGTCACAAATATATTCCCAAGTTCTGGTATAACAACGCCGATGGTGTGAGATTTTCCAGTCTTGAGCCCTCTTGCAAAAGCGTTGGCTGTAAACCCAAGCTTTTCAATGGCTTCATCAATGGCGATTTTATTTTTTTCCCGCACATTTCCACCATTTATGTATTTTGAAATCGTCGCCAAACCAAGTCCTGTTTCTTTTGCAACATCCTTTATTGTAGCCACATTAGCCTCCCGAAAGCGAAACGTATCATCTTATGAACATTATAGTTTCTTGTCAACATAATGTCAAGATGTAAGGGTCTAAAGAACATTCTGACACTTGTATCAGATGACTCCCTTTTGTAGCATGATGTTTGCATATAATGCTTTCTCACTTGTGGCAATGATGGCGTAAGCATTTCTCGCCGCCTCATAAAATGCAAATCTTTCTATTTCTCCTACAATCTCTGGTCCTCGTTCATCCATCCTTCCTACAATCTCTTTGTAAGTGTCCCAAATGGGCGTTTCTGTTGTGTCGCCAGGCATTACTGCCATTAAATTAACAGGTTTATCCACATAAATGTCTAATGGAAATAACTGCAAGATTGCCTCCAATATTTCTGGTACTCCATGACCATCACATCGAACTACAATAGCATCTTTTCCCACGGTTTCTGCGGGGAAGTTTCCATCAGCGATTACAATTCGATCACTATGCCCCATTTCACATAACACTTTTAATAGTTTGGGTGATAAAATAGCGGGTATTCCTTTTAGCATTTTTGTTACCTCCTAGAAATCTGCGTTGATGTCTTCGTCTGCATCTCTATTTCTCTTCCATACTTCTTTTCCACTTAGCCCTTTGCCTCTTGTCCTATTCTTCATTCATTAGTAAAATCTTGCCTTTTACTAACCCAGGTGTTTTAAACATTTGAAAAGCTTCATTTGCTTGACTCATAGGCATCTTTTTGTAAATCATATCAGGGTCAATTTTTAGCTGTCCAGTGGCAAAATAGTGGGCTGTTAACTCCCACTCCTTTCCTGGATAGGGTGCACTAAAAGACATCCAAGAACCCGTTAGCTGGAATTCTTTTCGATTAAGTAGTTCCCAAACTTTTGGAGGAAAGGTCACTTCCTCATGGGGAGTTCCGATTAAACATACTTTACCTTTATTGCCAACTAGTTCAAAAGCCAGCTTTATTGTTGCTGGTATTCCTGCAACTTCATACACATACCCAAAACCTTGGTTATCTGTAAAAGTTTTTACTTCTTCTAAGAAATGATCGGTGGAGGGGTTGAAGATCATATCAGCCCCTAATCTTTTAGCCATCTCTAGACGTTCATCGCAAATATCAAGAACTACAACGCGACGAGAACCCAAAATCTTTGCCCACTGTATGGCAAAGAGACCTATGGTTCCTCCTCCAATAATTGCTACATCGGCTCCCCCCTGATAATCACTTAGAAGTAGTCCGTGGAGAGCAACGGTTGAGGGTTCAAATAATGCACCTTGTTCGAAAGAAATTCTAGGGTCGAAAACCACTGCATTTCCTTCTGGGATAACCACATAATCAGCATTGCTTCCTTGTTGTCTTGAGCCAATAAAGCTATACTTCTTACAAAGAGAATAATCACCCCTTTGACAATCCCCACACATGAAACAGGGGATTAGAGGAGCACCTGACACAGAATCTCCAATCTTTACCCTTGTCACTCCTTCCCCTATTTCCGTTATTTTACCAGCAAACTCATGACCCAACACAATGGGATAAAAATGCACGCCTCCATGAAGGACTCTTGGAATATCTGAACCGCATATTCCTGATGCTTTCACTTTTACTTTAACCTCACCTGGGCCAGGCATGGGTTCTTCAATATCCATATACCTTACATCTTCATTTGCACATACAACTGCTGCTCTCACCAACGATTCCTCCTGCCATATGATAATATTTTTCATCCATACCATTTCTATCCAAACCTTCTATTTATGCTTCTTAAGTGACTTAGCCTTTTCTTCCTCTTTACTTTACAACGATTATCTAAATGTGATCTCTCATTAATTCCTTTAAGCGATGATACAACTCCAAGTAAATACTATAGTTTTTGCTATATTCTTTTTCTAGTTCTCCATCAGGCTGGTGAGATCTCTTTGTTTTAACCGTCAATTTAACTGCTTCCTCAAAACTCTCATACATCCCCACTCCTACTCCAGCAAGAATTGCAGCGCCAAGGGTAGTCGCCGTATCCGATGCAGGAACGACGATTGGCAAGCCTGTAACGTCAGATTTAATCTGTGTCCATAAAAGGGAATTGGCAGAGCCTCCCATTGCCCTGAGCACCTCAACTTTTGCTCCTATCTCTTTAGCCACTTCTAAATTGTGTTTTAAAGAGAAGGCCACTCCTTCCATGGCGCTACGTATAAAGTGCCCTTTTGTCTTATTAAAGTCAAGCCCGAAGTACACCCCTTTAGCATTTGGATCCCAAATGGGGGAGCGTTCTCCTGCCATGTAGGGAAGAAAGATTAAGCCATCACTACCAGGTGCTACTTCACCTGCAATCTCATTGAATAACTCTAGAGAACTTTTATGGAGGTCTTTAGAAGCGATACGTTCATAATCCCCAAACTCTTTTTCTAACCAGCGCATCACTCCGCCACCGCCTGTGGTTCCCCCTTGTAATAACCAACGATTCGGCACCACATGATATCCCATGATTAATCGTGGATCTGCATTGTATTCATCTAAACAAATGCTCATTCCTCCTGCTTGACCACCTTGTTCCTGAGTTTCCCCTGGGTGGATTACACCAGCACCTAAAGTGCCACAAGCCGCGTCTAACCCTCCTGCCACCACTGGTGTTCCAACGGCTAATCCAGAAGCCATAGCCGCTTCTTTGGTAACATTTCCAATGACTTCATGACAGGAATATATCTCTGGAAGAAAACTTGGTGGAATGCCTAATTTCTCACACATCTCTAGATCCCATGTTCCCTTTTTCATGTCAAAGCAGTGAAGGCCATATCCCTGAGAGATATCCTGGGAAATGACTCCTGTAAGCCTGTAACCAATATAGCTGTTGGATTGTAGTATTTTATAGATTTTCGGGTATATCTCTGGTTGATATTGTTTGTACCATAATATTTTTGCAGTGGTATAGGAAGGCTGTAAAGAGTTACCAGTTAAATGAAAGATATTATCTTCACCTATTTTTTCATTTAACTGGTGGCAGAGTTTTGCTGCTCTTGTGTCCATCCAAATGGGAGTGTTTCCCAATACCACTCCTTCTTTGTCAATAGGAATTGCTGACCAACTTTGGCCATCAATACCAACTCCCGCAATATCTTCAGGGGATATTTTGCTGTCTCCTAGGAGCTTTTTAGTTGCCAAACATACAGCCTGCCACCATTCATCTGGATTTTGTTCTGCCCATCCTGGTTTAGGGTAATAAACCGGATACTCCCCATCAGAAGTTCCAATGACATCACCGTCCTTATTAAACAAAGCTACTTTACAAGCACTGGTTCCAATATCAATTCCTAGTAAGTGTTTTTCTTTCCAACAATCCATTCCACTCATGAGCATCCCTCTTCTTTCTTTTACTTTTGCCATAATAAGATCTAACATATAGCGTCAAAATATCTTTAATATTACTCGCGTCATAATTTATAATGGTGGCTCAATTGACAGTTATTGTTCTTTCCTCCCGCTTTGCTGCCACTTCTTCTGGAGATTGAACTCTCTGTCTAACTGCTCCTTGGTATCCTTCCTTTGTGGGAAGCAAGTCACCTTTTTCAAATTTAGCCTTTGCCTCTGTAATGGCATCTGTATATTGTGGCAACCATTGTTCCTGGGCAATGAGCATTTCATCCACCATCTGCCATACCTCTGGTGGATTGCAAACCGCTCCTGTGAGAGGGTCTAATAATGCCGCTTGCTTCAGTAGCATCATATCACCTGTTACAGCAGCCTTTACAGATAGTTTTTGTACCCAGATGGATTGTGAACATACCGCTGCCGCCCCTAAAGGCAGGTCGCCAACCTTTGGGACACTGATGCCGTTCCCATCTACATAACAAGGAACTTCTACACAACATTCATCTGGCAGGTTCGTAATACAGCCATAATTCATCACATTAAAGTGACCTCTGTAGATACGGCTAGTTTCAAGAGCCTCTATGATGTAAGAGCCATGTTCCCTGCTTCGATTACTCCCATCATATTTCTTGGGTGGTTCCATCAGGATTTTAGGATAATCCGTTTCAAACCAATTTCGCTCCTCCATAGTGTTTCTTAAATAGCCTCCTGTTTCACCATGAATCCAACTTCCTAAATGAATCCATTTTTCAATTTCTTCTGGCCTTTTCCGATACCAGGCTAGGTATTCCGAAAGATGTCCATTTGACTCAGTAGAATAATATCCGAAACGTTTCAACATATCAATTCTTACTTTTTCTTCTTCTCTATATTTCTCGTGATTTAAAAAACCTGGCAAAAGTTCATCTAACAACTCTCTACCTTTGTATTTTATCGAAATGTACCATGTTTGATGATTGATTCCAGCACAGATAAAATCTAACTCCTCGTGAGGAATTTTTAATACATCCGCAATTTGCATTTCTCCATGGATTTCTCCATGACAAAGGCCTATGGTTTTTACCCCTCCGTACTGATTACAAGCCCAAGTGACCATGGCATTTGGATTTGAATAATTAAGCAATAATGCATCTGGTGCTCCCACCTCTCTAATATCTTTACAGAAGTCTAGCATTTCCACAATCACCCTTTGCCCATACATAATGCCTCCTATACAGAGGGTATCACCTACACATTGATCCACTCCGTATTTTAAGGGAATGCTAATATCAAGTTCAAACCCTTCTATGCCACCGATTCGCACACAGTTTATAATATATTTAGCATCTTTAAAGGCTTCCCTTCTATTCGTTGTGGATTGAATAATCGTTTTTATTCCATTCTCTTCTAAGTCTGACTGACAAAGCTTCGTTACTTTCTCCAAATTGTCTGGATTAATATCTGTAAACGCAACTTCAATATCCTTAAATTCAGGAACCGACAAGATGTCGGTAAAAAGGGTGCGAGTAAATATAAGGCTTCCTGCTCCAATAAATGCAATTTTAAAACTCATTTTTTTCCTTCCTATTCTCTTTTCATCAATGTTTCTTTTAGTAATAACACATTTCAACAGTTTTCACAAGGAGAAAATCAATAAATAGTCACGGGAATAAAGCTCGACCCCGTCAAGCTTTAAAGGTCATTTGATATAAAGAAAGCGTTAAATTCAAGGATTTAGCTGTTGACACTTGGAAAAAGAGAGGCTATAATATTGGGTAATAAGAGGGCGGTGGATTTCGCTCTGAAAGAACGTATTTTTGTAAAATAAAGTATTAAAGTAATAGGATTGTTGAGATGATTTTAAGTGTTCTGAGGGAGACTTAAGAGAAGTCCAACATTATTGCTTGACAAAAAGCGAAACGTTTCGCCTTCGAAAGTAATATCTCTATCCCAGCTATAATTGTACGAGGTTAATCTTGTATGGTAGAAGCTAACATTTTGTAAACGAAGTCTGAAATACTAACATGAAAAGATTGAAAGGAGAGGTTTATATGAAAAGAAACTTGAAAGTTATCATTAGTATTGTTCTGACAATGGTGATGGTATTGTCTGGTTTTACTGGAGCGAGGGCAGAGCCAAGGCAATTACAAGAGGATAGACCGCCAGTGGAGCATAGAACGACGCTACCTGAACAATCCGAGGACATGCGGAATTTAAGGGAAAATACATTGGTAGGGCTGCCTCACCGAAGTGACAGAGCCCCTAACTTTTTCGTATCTCCTGATGGAGACGACAATAACAACGGAACCACAAGAGCAACAGCATTCGCAACCCTTGACAGAGCCAGATTAGCCGTACAGGCAATCCTACCTTCAGCCACAAACGACATTGTTGTGGAAATTGCAGGAGGCTTTTATCCCATGACAGAAGTTGTCTTTGGTCCAGAAGACTCTGGTAGGCCAGGGGTTACAGTATTCTATCAAGCAGCGGAAGGGGAAAGACCAATCCTTAGTGCGGGTTTTACCATGGAACAAGGGATTTGGGAGCGAGTTCCACCAGAGGAAGTTCCCCAAGCTGGTGACTTACCAGTATACAGAACTACCCTTGAGCGTGACAGTAAGTTACGTCATATGTATGTAAACGAACAACGGGCTAACATGACCTTAAGTCCTGTTATCGGTTCTGCCCTTAGAACCATGACAGGTACTCCAACGGTAAATATTCGGACAAGATTCCACGAGGATCCAAATCATCCCGATGCCAATCCGCAACCTTGGGCATGGCATGCTCGTAATAATGTTCCAGCAGGGATTATTTTCCATGCAGATGTTGGGATTACGCCAGCCACCAGAAATCCACGAAATATTGAATCATCGAGAGTAGCTGGTGCAGCACGGTGGGCGAGACCCTTTATCACCTTTGAGTCTGTAGAGTATGCATACGATTTACCTACAAACGTGCCAGCAGCCTTTAGATCGGGAGTCTTGATGCGTTACCAAATGCCATACGGAGCCATTGCTCATTCTCTAAGTGATAACACCAACTTCTCAGGAGCCAATGACCAAGTCATTCGTAATGCTTGGGAATTCTTTAACAAGCGTGGAGATTTTTACTTTGACCAAGCCAATGAAAATCTTTACTACATTCCACGGGTAGGGGAAGACATTAACACGGCAGAAGTAGTCATTCCTTACAAGAGTACTGTAATTGACATTAGAGGTATCCCAGCGGGGGATCGCTTAAATCCTGATCCCGCCAATGATCTAAATCGTGTGAGATACCTTACTTTTACCGGCCTAACCCTTGCTCATACAGACTATATCTTAGAGCAGCTTAAGGGTACTTATATCGATAGTATTCTTGGTCTCCGCACCACTCACTCTACTGGTTTTGCCTCTATTCAAGGCTGTATCGTTGCAACAGCTTTCCTATGGAGTTCGGGTCATGGTGGTGGAAGTAATGCTACTGGTATGAACTGGCACAACGCCATGTATCGACACTATGATTTACCACCAGCAGCCCTTCAAATCAACGCGGCAAGAAATATCCGCTTCCTGAATGGTGAGGTTATTCTGACAGGATTTAACGGTATCCACATCGAAAACGATGTTCGAGATATCGAGATAACTGGAAACCTCATTAGAGATACCCTTGCAGGAGCTATTGCAGTAGGACATCCAACCCATGTCTATGAAAATGATGAAGCAGGGGTTCATGAATCACCCTTAATGACCTTTATTAATGGCTTCACCTTTGCAGATGCCCCATGGGATAACCTTCCTGCTGGCGGTACTCCAGCATATCATATTGCTGGAGTAGATAGAGAGAAATTCCGAGATGGAACAGAAGCGGTACCACAAGACATCTATATTACGAACAATGTAATCTGGAGAGTGGGTTACGGTTTCCCAGGTGTTAATACTCTTACCGCTTTCTACACCACTAACTTACAAATTCTTCATAACCTCATGTATGACTCCACTTATGGACACGTAAGTTTAGGTTGGGGCTGGTGTGAATTTGATGGTTATGGATGGAATGCTGATGGCACTCCAAAACCAGGTGCACCTGCCGGTAATGAAGCGGCGAACAAAGCGGGCGGTCCATTCCATGGTACTCATGAAGCATCTTTTGCAAGAATTGCACCTTATACCACTACATCCAGAGCAAACAAGGTAAACCATAATATTATTGAGAACTGTATGAGATATCTTGCGGACTCCGGTGCCATATACACCCTTGGGCGCCAAGGTGACCCCGGCAACTTACCTAACGGCGGTTCATGGTTTACACTTCAAAGTAGCCCCAGAGCATTAACCTCTGCTCCAGTTACGGATCCAACTCACAATTGGTACCACGCCAACTGGAGAAACTATACCACCATGAACTTTAATTTCCTTAACCCAATAGCTGACGATAGTACATTGTATGAAGCTGCTTGGGCCAATGCTATCCATCCTGATGAAGGCAGTACATTTATTAAGATGGAAGGGAATGTAATGCGCTCGCGTAATACCACCAATAGGCGTTTCATTGAGTTGAATAACTGGAAGCGTAAAAGCGATATGTGGGCAGTGAATAATTTCACCACAGAGTCTAATCTAATGAATGGTGCGCCGAGAATTACATTCTTACAGCCACATGCCAATAACCGAATCATACCCAATGCCTATTGGCCTCTAGAGGCACATGATATTATCCTTGGCGCAGGTCCTGAAAACCAATTTATCCACATTGTCCCTGATGCAATTAGACCTGCAACAGAGTTGGAACTCCGAGGACATGTAAGGGCACGAGCCGGTCAGATGATGAACTTAGGAGGCCATCTCACTGCCCAAGATACCGTATGGCTTGCTCCTGCTGGTACTACGGTGTTTGAGGAAGGGGAATACATGACCCGTGCTCCAGGAAATGTGGGAGCCATCATGATTCCAGAGGCCAGTGGAGTCTTTAATCTGTTCATTGTATTTGCCGATGGAAGGGTAGAGGAATCCAAGTATGCTGTTCAATCAACGACTTTGTTAAGTAACATTACAGACGGTAGAAACTATCGGGTTTCTCAACTGGAACCATTAGTGATTCAATTGAATCTTGAAGATTTTACTTTCACTCTAAATGGAGGACCAGTAAGTGAGGGTCACAGAATCTCAGAAGAGGGGGCATGGGTACTTGTAGCAACGTCCCGTGATGATCCCACACAGGTGACAACCATTAACTTCACCACCTATGTCACTGACGCAGATCGAATACTGCCTCATCATGTTAGCGTTGCAGCGGGTCAACCGATAAGATTTGCTGTTGACTTGAACAACCCAGAGGTAGACATATGGATCGTCCATGGAAGTAACCAGTATTTTGATATCGCTGGTGGGGTAGCCTCTAGAGCCTCAGGTACTGACCTACAGATTATTGCTCCAACGGTAGCGGGGCCAGGATATGTCATTGTGGTGGTTGCGGCTGGTACAACAGAGCCTATTTTAAGCCAGTCTATGGCAACCATTACCGTGGTAGATGCTGGTGCAGAGCCAGAATGGCCAGCTACTGTAGCTCGTCCAGAGACCTGGTTCTCATCCTCTGAAGGAATTACACTCAATGCTGCTGGTCACGTTACCAGGTGGGAAAGTATTGGAACGGTTCCCGATAGAGCAGCAACTCCAGGTGCTCATAACAACATACCACCAAGGATGAAGGTTATGGAGGGCTATGCGAGACAAGCGGTAGAGTTTAATGGTGGACACTTGATATTTAACCATCCGATTAATAACATGAGAAACTTCTCTATGTTAGCATTTTCCGCTCATACAGGTACAGGCGCAAGTGGTAACGCTGATGCAGTGGTATTCTGGAATGAAAGTGGAAGTTGGGGACAAACGGCATTATCCCCTCGAAGAACGAATATTCAACATAAGTTTGGAACCAGTCAGACCAGTGATAGTCCTACATGGACCAGGCCAGCGAATCAGCAGCTAAGCGCTACAGACTTTACCGTTACCGCTGCCACTAAAGCAGATGGTGGAGGGGAATGGAATGCCACAACATCTCAAGAAAGAATTTTCGTCAATGGAGCACAGGTAAGACAAATTACGGGTAGATTTAATGAACTTAGAAACAATAGAGATCTTGCCAGTATGGGGCGAACCATCAATATGGGTGGTCCTGGTGGCGGAGCTTGGCAAACAGGGGCAGATAAACCTGATATTGCTAGATTTGATTTGGCGGAGTTGATGATTTTCAATCGCACCCTTACTCCAGAAGAAGTTGCTGCCATAACCGACTATATTTTGGAGAAACACATCACTCCCATTGGTCAAGATGGCAGAGCTTTATTAAGAGAAATGATCGCTACTGTTCAAGCTCTTGACGGAGAGGACTTCTGTCCAGAATCATGGACTGTACTTATGGCCGCTCTTGAACATGCATTAGAAGTTGTTGTAGATATGAATGCAACTCAAAGGGAGATTGATGACGCGTATTTTGAACTTCGTGATGCATTCTTGGCTCTTGAACCTCCAAGTGACCTTCAACTGGAAGCAAGAAGATTGTTGCCAGAGAACAAGACGGTACATCCGAGTCAGCTGGTGAGCTTGGCATACAACCTCAACGATAGTGAGAAAAGTATCTGGCTTGTACCTATTGGTACAACAGTAGAAGCACTGAATGAAGCCTTGCCTAATATGACACGTGTTGATGGTAACAGAATTGGAATTAACGCTCCAGAAGAGGTGGGAGTATACCAATTGATTGTTGTTACAGATGGTGTAATCACCAGTAGATCTGTTGCAGTGGTTAGAGTAGTAATCACCCCAACCATACCCATGGGGGGACTTGATTTGTGGCTTGATGCATCCAGAGGAGTAACAACAGATGGCAGTGGTAATGTGATTGGCTGGGAAAACCAAGCAACAGCTGGGCCACGACCAGGTATCGTACTTGGAATTGCAGATCAAACGGCAGCACCCCTTCCTCCAGGAATGACACAGAGATGGGGCACGCCTTTACCGGCACTAGGGCTACCGCCAATCGTTGGGTATCCAACAGCAGGAACAGCCCCAGCGGGATATGACTTTGTCAACTTTGGTCCAAGCGCAAGACCATTAGGTGTGGATGATTTCCATAACTACAATGGGGCAACAGGGATGACCATGTTCACCCTTGCCAATCCAACCAACCCAAGAGAGCCAAGTGCAGACCAAAATGGTGTGGTTTATTTTGGTGACATGGGATGGAGTGGAATCAATCTTGGTCTGGGTACAGGGGGTGTTAACGTTCGTTTTGGAAATGGAGTGACTGGTAACGGTGGTAACATGATGGCTGCAACTCCTATTAGTGGACTAACCACTGTTACAGCCAGAATGGATGAGGGAGCACGAATCATTCGTGTGAACGGTACACAAGTAGGCCAAAACACACAAACAGGTGGAAATATTCCAATCAACAACACCCGATCTATTCTTCAAGTGGGATACTCCCTTGGTGGATGGTATACCAATGGTGCTGCTCGCCCATTTAGAGGTGAGATTGCCCAGATTCTTATTTACAATCGAGCTTTAAGCAATGAAGAAGTAGAGCAAGTAGAAGCATTCTTAGCCTACATGGCATTTGGTGGTGTTCAGGTAGAAGTCAATAAAGACCTGCTCAACAGCCTAATTGAATATGCAGAAGGATTAAATGAAGAAGAATTTACTCCTGATAGTTGGCAAGATCTTCTTGACGCTTTAGAAGCCGCCAGAGAAGTAGCAGCCGATGAAGATGCCACACAAGAAGAAGTAAATGATGCCTTTTATAGGTTGCGTGATGCCATAGAAGCATTAGTGGATAGACCTTCTACTTTAGGTTTTGACATCTTCAACAACGGACCAGGGGGTAGCCCCTCTAGGCCGAATCCAGGATTAAATCCAATGATTCGGATGTGGACCCAGATCAATGGCGTAAACACTCCTGTGCTCTACGCAGATTTAACTGTAACGGCCACATTGCCTAATGGAGAGGATGCCATGAGATTCGTACGATTGAATCGTCCATGGGTGGCTCAGGAAACGGTGAATTTCATTGATGTAAACAAGAATGGTCCATGGGATCGTATTTATCTCACCGCCAGATTAAATGGAGATGCGGTTACTGTAATTCTTGTTAACGACTATTATGTACCAAGGGTACTATCTTTTGACATCTTCAACAATGGAGTTGGAGGTTGTCCAAGTAGACCTAATGCAGGATTAGCGGCTTCAGGAATTATTCGGATGTGGACCCAGATTAATGGAGTAAATACTCCTGTGCTCTACAATGAATTAACTGTAACTGCTACACTGCCTAATGGAGATAATGCTATGAGATTCGTTCGATTTAATCGCCCTTGGGTAGCTCAGGAAACAGTGAATTTCATCGATGTAGACAAGAATGGTCCGTGGGAGCGCATTTATCTAACCGCTACATTAAATGGAAGTACTGTCCAGGTCGTTCTTGTAAACAGCCTTTATGTACCAACAGTACTGACCTTTGATATCTTCAACAATGGACCTACAGGTTGTCCATCTAGGGCAAATCCAGGGCTAGGACCAATCATTCGAATGTGGACCCAGATTAATGGACGTAATACACCAGTACTTTTTGCAGACCTAAATGTAACTGCTCGGTTGCCTAACGGAGAATGTGCTATGGAATTTGTTACGATTAACCGCCCATGGGCAGCTCAGCATACGGTCAACTTTATAGATGTGCGAAGAAATGGACCATGGGAGAGAATCGTTCTAACCGTAGAGCTAAATGGAAGAACAACAGTTGTACAGTTATGTAACTTATAATTAAGGAGAGAGTCAAATACCTTCATTTCTTTACTTCTCTGTGCACAAAATAAGAGAGTAACACAATTAACAGTGTGGTAATGGGTGAATGGAGGAAGTTTATCTTACAGAAACGGTATAGCATTAAGCTATGCCGTTTCTCATGTGTAGAGGGGCGTAATGAATGTATTCGCCTAAACATGGCAACAAGGGAGTGAATCCCGCTCTCGTACAGGTGAAATGCCCCTCGCACAGGGAGTAGAGAGGCTGAAGGCCGGCCTCCTACTCGATTCTGCCAAAAAATTATTGACGGGGCAAAGGGGAGATGTTATAATATTCACAAGATACAAAGCGAAACGTTTCGGATTGTGTTTGGAAAATAATTTAAGAAAATAATTCAAAATTGTAGGAGGATTTATTATGAAGAACTTAAAATTTAAGAAACTGATGTCATTGCTATCATTGCTTCTAGTGCTTGCTTTGATTGTAGCTTGTACTCCTAGTGCAACTCCTGATGAGGCACCCCCTCCACCTGATGCGGCAGCTGATGAGACTCCAGGTGAGCCCGATGAGCCTGATGTACCTGATGAGCCTGCCGATACTGGGGAAGAAGCTGTAACAATTACTTTCAGCGTAAATGTTCAACCTCAACTCCCTTTGGAATTCTGGCAGGGGATTGCAGATGCTTATATGGCAGAAAATCCCCATGTAACCGTTGAACTGCTTCCCAATCCAGGGGCAGGGATCACTATTTTTGAGCACCAAGCTACTTTGTTGGCTACAGGGCAATTCCCAGATGTAATGGTTATGCAAAATCCTGCCGACTTCGTACCTGCAGGGGCGTTATATCCCTTTGATCTTGATTTCCTTAGTTTCATCGAGGAACCTACTGTTGGAATGATTGGTGGAAGACAATATGTTGCCAACTACAAAAAGCAGGTTATCGGCGTTTTTTACAATAGAGACATGTTTGAAGAGCATGACTGGAGCGTTCCAGGGACATATGCAGAGTTTATTGCCCTTTGTGAAGCAATTGAAGCTGCTGGAATTCAGCCTGTGAGTATGGGCATAAGAGATGGGTGGCCACAAATCATGCTTGCAAATATGATTGCAGGTACCGAACTTCTTGCTAATAATCCAGGTTGGGGTGCTAGAAGAAACGCAGGGGAAGTACAATTCGACAACCCTGATTTGATTCGTGCCTTTGAAAGATACCAAGAAATCGTTCAAAGATTCTCTGGTCCTCACGTTGCGGCTTTATCCTATACAGAGATGCTTGAGCAATTCTTTAATGGAACTGCTGCTATGCTTCCCATGGGATCTTGGGTGAATGCGGATATCTATGCTTTAGGCGACGACTTTAACGCAGGTTGGTTCCCAATGCCAGGTGAAAACGATGCTAACGTATTGTCTGTGTTTATCAACGAAGGTCTCTCTGTTGGTGCCACAGAGAACAACCAACACCCAGAAGTAGCAAAAGATTTCGTGAGGTTCTTCTTTACAAACGAGCAGGTAATGTCTGACTTCCTTTTCAGCGAGCAATTGTTCTGGACAACTGTGGAGAAGTTTCCTTTCCAAATGTCTCCACTGAGACGAGAAATTGGGGAAATGATTATTGGGATGCAATTTGTGGAAGGCTTTGAAAGTATGACAGGGGATGATGCGTTCCTTCCTGGACTTAAAGACTATTTCACCAATATCTTAACCCAAAATATCGCCATGGGCAACGATGTTCAATCAGAGCTTCAGGCCTTTGATGCGGAATGGGAAAGAGCGAGAGCAGCTTTAGATTAAGAAAAACAGGTCTTGAATGTTTTTCTAAAATATGATTTACTTGGTGCAGGGGGGGATTTCTATAACGACCCTCCTGCTCCATTGTATCTTGTGTACAGAACTGTAAGAAAATTTACTAACTAGACGTGTTATAGCAGGAGTTAATTCTGCTTACACACAGCTGATGCAACTCTGTTCATGAGAGTAGTGAGGCTAGAAGCGCCTCCTACTGGATTGTCAAACTGTAACTAAAGGAGTATATATGAAACGTAGCAATTTAAAGGATGCCATTTTTTTGGCTCCAGGATTATCAGCATATCTTATTTTTATGGTAATCCCCCTATTTATGACTTTTTTCTACAGCTTTACGGATTGGGATGGGATAAGCCCTACCTTTAGAATGGTAGGGTTTGAGAATTTCCGGCTTATGTTTGATGATCGGGCATTTTGGACCTCCCTTAGAGTAACGGCGGTATTTACTATCGTAACCGTTCTTATTTACAATGTCATTGGAATACTTTTAGCAGCGATGTTATATGGCAACACCAAAGCAAAGAATTTTGCCAAGAGTGCATTGTTTTTGCCCTCTGTTCTTAGTGCGGTTGTTGTTTCTTTTATTTGGA
>JGI20163J15578_10000316_pt1 | contig 20059 bp, 17 predicted proteins | sample TergutCu122P1_FD_15578 | JGI IMG/M metagenome (IMG submission 15578)
TTCATCCCCTGCCATAATGGCACGCTGAATCGGTGCCGCACCTCTCCATCTGGGCAAAAGCGATGCGTGTATATTAATACAACCAAACTTCGGTATGTCCAATATCTCTTTTGGGAGAATTTTGCCATAAGCAACGACCACGATCATGTCGGGGTTTATGTCTGTTATTTGGCGAATAAAGTTTGGATTTTCTTTAATTTTGTCCGGTTGTAAAACTTCAATTCCAAGAGTCAGTGCCGCTTCTTTGACCGGAGTATATTGTATTTTGTTCCCTCGGTCTCTGGCTTTATCTTGTTGCGTCACGACACACTTGACTTCATGCCCGCGGGATGCAATTGCTAAAAGTGCCGGTACCGCAAAATCGGGCGTACCCATAAATATTATTTTCATGATTCTTCCGTTTCGCCGGCTGCTTCACGAATTTCCTTTGCGTTATCGACAAATAAAATACCCTCAAGGTGATCAAGCTCATGACTAATTACAATCGCTTTAAAACCTGTTGCTTCGTGTATTATTTTTTCTCCGGCTCTGTTAAATGCTTCAACTTTTAAAAATTCCGGTCTGTCCATTGTTCCGACTAATCCCGGCACACTCAAACAGCCCTCATCACTTGTCTGAACCCCTTTTTCTTCGATTACGACAGGATTAATAAACTCCAAAAGTTCACCCTCCTCGGGTTCAATCACAAACATTCTTTTTAATATGCCAACTTGAGGTGCCGCAATACCGACGCCTTCCCGATCTCGCATAGTTTCAATCATGTCATCAAGAATGGTGCGAACTCTGTCATCAATATCCGCAACTTCTCTACAGCGTTTTCTGAGAATTTCATCACCCTCACACACAACATTTCTAAGTGCCACTAGTTTTATATCCTCCAAAATTAATTTTTATAAATTTTATCTTACTCAATCTAGCCCTTGCAAGCCTTCGGAACCAGCCCAATCAGTTGCTAATCATATGAAGCTAAACGGATTTACATCCACTCCAATATTATAGTTGCAGGTTTTATCGTTTGCTATCCTTTTTTTAATCTCCGCAAGCACATCGATATACATGTTTCGCTTACCTTGTGCCGATTTTATCAAAATTTGATAACGCACACCATGTTGTTTAAAAAACGTTAACAATTGTGGCGGAAAAATACGCTCGTAATCTTTTTCTGAAAGCTTTTCCTTTAATTCTTCATACACTTCATTTGCACCATTTTCAACGTCTTTGTCATTTTCGGAGACAACTATTATTTGTATCAAATCCGAATACGGCGGATAATTCATCAGCTTACGCAAAGCGATTTCTGCTTCGTAAAATTGCTCGTAGTCATGGGAAGCCGCAGAATTGATTGCATAATGCTCCGGTGAATATGTTTGCACAACAACTTTTCCCTCTTCGCTTCCACGCCCTGCTCTGCCACCGGCTTGCGTTATCAACTGAAACGTTTTTTCAGAAGACCGAAAGTCCGGAATATTTAGCGTGGTATCTGCCGAAATTACACCGACTAAACCGACATTTGCAAAATCCAAACCTTTTGCAACAAGCTGCGTTCCGATGAGGATTTTTGTTTTTCCCTTTTTAAAATTACCGAGAACTTTTTCGATATCGCCTTTCCTTTTAATCGCATCAATATCCAGCCTGCCTGCTTCATATTGCGGAAAGAGCGCACTTATTTCTTCTTCCACCTTTTCGGTTCCGACTCCAAAATATCGGATATATTTACTTTTGCATTCCGGGCATTTTGCCGGCATTTTTTCTTTGATGCCACAGTAATGGCATTCTGCCAAATTGCTTGACTTATGGTATGTAAGTGAAATATTGCAATCCGCGCATTTCATAACGTAACCGCATTCTCTGCAATTCACAAATGTCGCATATCCCCGCCTGTTTAAAAAAAGAATAACTTGCAATCCACAAGAAAGACAATTTTCCATCTCTCGGTATAAAATCTCTCCCACTACGGTTTTGTTCCCATGCTTCAATTCATCGCGCATATCAACAATTTCAGCGGGAGGTAACGCAACCTCGTTGTATCTTTTCGTAAGGGATATTTTTTCATATACCCCGTGTTTTGCTCTATAGTATGACACCACCGACGGCGTCGCACTGCCTAATATAACGATACCTTTGTTGCGCAGATCTTTTACTCGTTTTATGGCAATTTCAACCGTATCGTATCTCGGCGTTTGATCCGATTTATAAGTTGATTCATGTTCTTCATCAAGTATAATCGCGCCAATATTTTCAAGGGGTGCAAATACAGCTGATCGCGCTCCAATCACGATCTTAACTTGCCCGCTTCGTATTCTGCACCATTCGTCATATCTTTCCCCGAGCGAAAGTTTACTATGCAACACGGCAATGTTGTCTTTGCCAAATCGCCCTACAAATCTATCAATAATTTGTGGTGTAAGGGATATCTCAGGAACAAGCATAATTGCAGTCTTTTGTGATTTAATGCAATCCGAAATCACTTGCATATATACTTCAGTTTTTCCGCTTCCTGTCACACCATGCAACAAAAAAATATTGTGTTTGTTTTCTGTAATGAATGGCGATATCTTACTTAAAGCAAAAATTTGCTCTTCGGTTAAATCTCTGATGTCTTGCACTTCTCCCGATGTTTCTTTTAGCGGATTTCTCTTTTTTCCACGCTTCGAGCTTGCACCCGACGGTGTAAAACAATTGACCGCATCTATATATCTGCATGCATAACGCCTTCTCATCCAAATACATGTTGCGATAGCTTCTTCTGAAAGGCATACATCTTCATCGATTGATTCTACATACTTCAAACCTTTAATAGGCTCATTTAATTCGTCAAACACATCAAACACATATGCTTCTTTTAGTCTGTTCCCTTGGCTAAACGGCACAAAAACTTTTTGCCCAATTCGAATATCGTCAAAATTACAGCCATATGTATAAAATTGATCTGTTGTATCGCTGTTATTCGCAATTACAAGTTCTACGTATTTCATTTGTTTTCCTTAGAAAATTCACAGCCACAGTAATTTTGCCTGTATAGTGAATATTTTTTTGCCAATTCCGTACTTCTCTGATATCCGCCGTTTTTCTTATAATCTTTATCTGTAAAGCCTATTCCGTATCTCGCGCACAAATCATGCCCCACTTCACTGATTACACTGTGGTTTTTGTGTGGACTTACACTTAACGTTGTCGCAAAACAATCAAATCCACCAAGTTTTGCTGCCACCGCAACTTTATCTAACCTGATGGCAAAGCATTTTTTGCACCGCCTGCCGCCTTCCGGTTCGTTTTCAAGCCCTTTAACCTCAGTGAGAAAATACTGCGGTTCGTACTGCCCTTCAAAAAACTCTATTACATCAACTTTGTCAGGTTGAATATTATACTCATCAACAAAATGTTTTTGACTCTCAAGTCTCCTTTTGTACTCCTGTAAATCCGTTATGTTTGGATTATAAAAATAAATTGTTATGCTGTATTCGTGTATCAAATCAAAAACCACCGAAGTGCTGCAAGGACCGCAACAGCTGTGCAAAAGCAATGACGGTTTGCGCAAGTCAGTGTTAAATGTATCATTTGAAAGGTATTTTTGCTCTATCTCGCTTTCTTCGCAAGCAGGCACACCTAAAGTTTTTGCGTTTTCTTCTTTTGTCATCTCAATTTTACCCCTAATACTCTTTGCGGTCAAAAATTAAACTTCCTGCAGTAAAAAATACCACACCATAACCGAACAAAATCAGAAGCATACGCACAATTCTGGAAAATCCCGGTGTGATTCCAATCCAAACTCGATGCCATCCGAGATATGAAGTAAATAAAATTTCAGCCATAATAGGCGATATTATAGGCGAAACGCTCATTACAAGATAAATTATCACTAAAAGGAACATTGTCATCGTAGAGCTACGCCCAAAAAGTGCTATAAAGGCCGCAAAAGTAGTCAAAACAGCCAGGGGTAAAATTGTCAGCGTATAAGCTGCAATAGAATTCGCAACGTCTGATAAGGCAAGACCTCTGCCAAAAATTTGATGTAGTACTAAACTTACAAAAAATACACATATCAGATACATGACTGCATAACTCAAAACAGCTAAAAGTTTTCCCGCATAAAGTTTAAACCGTTCCACAGGTCTGTAAAGCATAGCTTTCATGGTATGCTCCGAACTTTCTGCCGTTATGAGGTCAGTTACTCCCATAAATATAAAAAACGGCAGCAAAATTTGCAGGAAAAAAGGCAACACACCCATAGGTGTTGGAGTCAGCGGAATTAAAAAACCAACTTGTCTCACTATTAAATCCGATGCAACACTTCCAAGTACTGCCCAGATAAGACAAATAATAGCTCCAATTATCAAAAAAACAATATATTTTTTTCTTGAGAGCAGCTTGCTTAATTCTCCGCGATACACAGCATAAAGTGAAGTCATATCCTTGGCCCTCCTCGAAACTTAGTAACTTGATCCAGAAAAAATTCTTCAAGATTTGAAAAAGTTTCTAAAATTGAATCAACCGTATCCATTCCAAGTAATTTGCCATTGTATAAAACAGCAACTTTTGTGGCAAATTGTTGTATTTCATTGGCAAGATGTGAAGATATCAACACTGCTGAACCGGCTTCTGAAGCTACCTTTACAACAGAGCGAATATACAACATTCCCTCAATATCAAGACCATTTCCGGGCTCATCCAAAATCAAAAGAGACGGTCTGTTTAAAAGAGCAAGGGCAAGTCCTGTACGCTGCCTCATACCTAAACTAAAGGAACTGACTTTATCTTTTTTATACCTGTCCATTTCAACCATACGCAAAACTTCGTCAATACGGTTCGCATCAACGTCTTTATAAAATCTGGCGGCAATTTTGAGATTTTGCTCCGCAGTCATATAATCATATAAAGCGGGTGCCTCAATAAGACACCCGACTCTGCTCATAGCTTCTTCATGCTGATTTATTGCATCCGTTCCGTTTATGCTGATGCTTCCAGCTGTAGGACGCACAAGACCAGCTATTGCTTTCATCGTAGTCGTTTTGCCTGATCCGTTAGGACCCAAAAGACCTAAGATTTCGCCCGGTGCCAAGCTAAAAGATATGTTTTCTGCGCCTCGCCCGTTATTATATAGTTTAGTTACATTTTGTAATTCAAGTATTGGTTTACTCATATTATTCTTCTTCATCATCGCAAAGCTCATACCTTTGCCCATATATTTCTTCAAACCTTGCATTTCTCGGCGGTATTGTTGCCAGGCTATCCAAATTGACACTTCCGTCAGCATTTAGCCGGAAAAACAATGAACCGTGTCTCGACCCGGTTTTGTGTTCAAAAAACTCAGGCGTAAAAAGCTCAACAGCTCCGGGAATTGGAATCTCTACAACACTTGTCCCTATATCAGAGAATTCTACCACAAAAGAAAACTCAAACGTACCTTCATCACCAAATATATCAACAGTAGTAACATTCGCATGAACGTTAAGATATTTTAGATTGTCGGCATTGTCAATATCTGCATCAACGCTCAGGCGGTTTAGCGTAATGTTGCGAATCGGAATATCTTGAGGATAACGAAAGTCTTCCCTTTTTAAGTCGCGCTTGTAGTGCCATCTTAAACTATCCTCCAAAGCCACATCGATGCCAAGCCTTATGATTTCAGGCAATTGATTGTGATTTATAGCAACACCCACTCTGCGACCACCATCAACTGAATTCATTGTGAAATTGTTTCTCACATCTCCCACTACAAGGTCAATAAATGCTTCGGCAAAACGAAATCTAGCGGAATTAAGATCCTCAACTCCGATTCCCATATCTCCCAATAAGCTATTATTAGTGCGCCAAGTATGCATTTGTATCCGCGCAGAATGCCATATTTCTTCACCCCATATAGGTGACTCAATATGTAGGTTGTTGTATTCAATAACTGTGCGATTGTCAAAACCTTTGCTAATACGCCCGACTTCACTATTGATAAGCGTTCTACCGTCGGATTCAATCACTTCACCATTAAACTTCATTGTTAATTCACTTTGCAAAGTAAGATTTTCCTCTGTAAGTGCTTGAAAAACAGTCCTTTTAAAGGTTTCATAAGGTGACCCTTCTATAGCAACAACTACAATAGTGCTTAAAAGAAGAATTCCGGCAGTTATAAGACAAATCAACCGTCGTGATATTTTTTTCTTCATAACATTCCCCTCCTCATATAATCAAGCACTTTTTCCTGTATTTTCAACATTTTTTTCGTGCCAATTGAACTCCTGTGTCAGATTTATCAAAAGAAAATTTATTCATTTTCGCTTAATACAATGTATTTCTATACCGACTTTAAGTATATCATAGCCTAAAATCTATATCAATCGTTTTGAAAAGTTTTTGACTCTATGGGATAATGGGGTTAAAATTACTGTAGGTTCAATTTTTCGCCCAAACGGAGACCCGCGCGCTATGAATTTTGATTCGTATTTACCATACTATACAATTAACGACTATCTTAAAAAAGAGTTCGGCTCAAAAGTAATAAAACTTTCGCTGAACGCCGGTTTTACGTGCCCAAACAGAGATGGTAGTAAGGGCGTTGGCGGTTGCATTTTTTGTTCTGAGTTAGGCTCGGGCGACATGGCAAGCGATATCAAAGGGCAAATTGAACTCCTTTCAAAAAAGTGGACGTCAAACAAATATATTGCCTATTTTCAAAGCTATACAAACACATATGCACCGATTGATGAACTAAAAGAGAAGTTTTACTCTGCGCTAAAATATCCCGGTGTCGTTGGCATTGCCATAGCTACACGTCCCGACTGCCTTGATGATGATGTTCTAAGGCTCTTAAATGAGCTCAATCGCGAAACTTTTTTGTGGGTTGAACTTGGACTTCAAACAACTCACGATAAAACTGCAGAAGCTATAAATCGCTGCTATCCTTTTTCGGATTTTGACAAAGCAATAAAAAGCCTATCTGCATCGAATATTAAATCGGTTGTTCATTTGATTTTTGGGCTTCCGGGTGAAACAAAAGCGCAGATGCTTGACTCGGTAAGGCTCGTATGCAAGTATTCGCCTTTTGGCATCAAAATGCATTTGCTGAACATCATTTCCGGCTCTGCAATAACTTCACTTTATCCTGATTATGTTCCTTTTGACTCGATGGATGAATATGTAAATCTTGTTGCTGACGCACTTGAGATAATTCCGCCTGAAATAACGATTCACAGGTTGACTGCCGATGCACCAAGAGAATTACTTATAGCCCCAAAATGGAGCTATAAAAAAAGAACAATATTAAATAACCTATATAAAGAAATGAAATCCCGCGGAAGTTATCAAGGATTTCATTTGTAAGCTGTTATACTATTATAGATTTTTATAGGCTGTGATAGGCTGTGATAGACAGTTATAGATTTTCTTTGCCGAGAGTTGCCATTTCTGTCAGGCACTCATCCCAAACTTGTACTAATTTATCGATATCTTCATTCGTTGCAACCGGCGGTACAAGCATCATGTTGTGAAATGGCGTAATCAAAATTCCGCGATTTGTCAGGAAACAATGGGTGTAATACATGATTTCCCAATCAAAATATTGCTTTGCTTCTGCACCGTTTCGCGGAAGCGTCGGCATAAATTGAAGCTCACACCTTGCGCCGCTTCTTGTAATACTCCAAGGAATATTGTTTCGTTTCAAAACTTCTTCAAGTCCGTCCGATAACCTTTCCTGACCGGCAATCATTTTTTCGAATGCTTCTTTTGTCGCAACTTTTTCAAGGGTCGCGCGCATAGCTGCAATAGCAAAAGCGTTGCCGGAAAGAGTTCCGCTAATTCCCATAGGATCGGAAACACCTTTGCGGCCAAATGTTGCGTTAATCGCATCACCGACTTCTTTTGTAAAGCCGTACGCCGAAACAGGTATTCCCCCTGCAATGGACTTGCCTATCGTTATAAAATCAGGCTTTAAGCCATATTTTTCTGTGTAACCGCCCCAACCTTCCGAAAAAGTATGAGTTTCATCAATGACTAAATACGTTCCGTACTTTGTGCAAAGCTCTCTGAGTTTGTCCAAATAACCGGGAGCAGGAAGAACCATGCCGCAATTCGTCATAATCGGTTCGGCAATGGCACAAGCGCAATCTTTATGTGAAAGTGCTTCTTCTAAAGCCTCAAAATCATTGAATTCAACAACCCTGCTTATGGATTCTTTCGGAACGCCCGGGTTCATGTCATAATCTGAGCGAAGTTTAAGTTTGCCGTCCGGTCCGATATGAGGTAACGTTTCGTCAAGGCTTCCGTGGTAAGATTCGTTCATAGATAGTACTTTTGGTCGCCCTGTCAGTGTCCTGCATATACGAAACACGTAACGGTTTGCTTCAGTTGCAGTCATTCCGACTTGCCAAAGGGGAAGCCCAAAACGCGCCCCGAGCTGCTTTCCGATTTCAAGGGCGTTTAAAGTAGGAAGCATTGCTGTAATTCCTTGCCTTACTTGCTCTGAAACAGCGTCTGCCGTCGCCTTCGGTGAATGCCCGAACATCGCACCTGTATCACCAAGGCAGAAATCTATGTATTCGTTGCCGTCAATATCGTATAGCCGATTCCCTGATGCTTTGCTTAAAAACAATGGGTGCTGTGTACCCCAATCGCCCATCCACGGAGTAGGGGTGCCGTTTAGTAACATTTCCTGTGCCATGTCGAAAGTTTCTTTTGACTTTTTTGTTCGTTCGATAAACAGCGCATTTTCACGTTCTTTTAACTTTGCAAGCTGTTCGTCGCTCACAATTCGATATGGAGTCCTGTTATCAGTAATCATGTTGTTTTCCGCCTTTCTGTTTATTGTTTTTTTGTACTATCATTTACCTTATTATACCGCAAAAATTGCCCTTTGGGTAGCTATTACAAATTTTCGGGAACTAATCTGCCATCGTTATAATGTTTTCGACACAAGGAAATATACATATCGTTCCCACCAATAACGATTTGTTTCCCTTGCTTCACAAATTTGCCGTCAATTACTCTTGCGACCATCGTAGCTTTTCTGCCACACCAACATATCGTTTTGATTTCTTCTATTTTGTCGGCATAAATTACCATATAATATGACCCTTCGAAAAGTTCGTTTCTAAAGTCATTTTTGAGACCATATGCAAGCACCGGCACGTCGCAGCTGTCAACTATTTCTGCCAATTCTTCTACATGATGTTTTTTCAAAAACTGACACTCGTCAATAAGAACGCATGCTATCTTTTCTTTTGCATCTTCTTTCATGAAAAGTTCTAAAATATTTGTATCATCGTTAACAATAATTGCTTCTCTTTGAATTCCAATTCTTGATGTTATCACGCCTATTCCATAACGATCATCAAGCCCGGGAACCAAAACAAGCACCCTTTTGTTTCTCTCCTCATAGTTATGCGCAACTTTAATTATTTCCAAAGATTTTCCTGCATTCATTGTGCTGTATCTAAAGTATAACTGTGCCATCATTCCCCTCCTGCTTGCTAATTTTCCGCACTACTTTGTCGCGCGGCGTCTCATCTTCGCCTTGTGTATTTCTGTATACACGTCGCTCGATTCGTCTTGCGCTTCGCGTATTGCGAAAAATTTCCTGCGCAGACTAGCATTTAAGTTTCAAAAAAATAACTGTTCGGACCTAATCGTCTGCGAACAGCTATCTGTAATTTGGTGCCCAGACTCGGAATCGAACCAAGGACACGAGGATTTTCAGTCCTCTGCTCTACCTACTGAGCTATCTGGGCAAATGTCGTGTCAATATGCTGTCTGACCGACAATGATTAGTATAGCACGTCAAAGGGCAAAGCACAAGAGTTTTTTGCAAAAAGTTGAATAAAATTAGATTAAAAGTTACTGTTCACACCGTGGCTACAATGGCTCTTGAAGCAAGCCCTTCGGAACAATCTAATAACGAAATGTTTCAGTAGCTTTCACGAAATCGGAGATGCATCGATGCGATGTATCGATATAAGGTCTTCTTGCGAATCTCGTTGAGATTCGAGAAGCACCATTATGTGAAACAAACATGACATACCCCGAACAGATTGCGGAAAGAGCCATTTAGCCACAAATCCGACAATGTGTGAACATTAACGTTATACAAGTACACCAGGCAGCCAAACTACAAAATCAGGTAACGCTATCAAAATACCTACTACGATAAGCTGAATACAAATGAACGGCACAACTCCTTTGTAAATATCTTGTGTTGTTGTTCCCTTAGGCGCAACTCCAAGGATATAAAATATGCTGTAAGCAAACGGAGGTGTGATGAACGAAGTTTGTAATAAAGTAAGTATAATCAAGCATACATAAAGAGGATTAAATCCAAAACCTATAAGTATCGGTAAGAATACCGGTACTACAATCAGGATAACGCCAACCCAGTCTAAAAATATACCCAGCGTGAATACAAGTATCAATACAATTACAAATGTTCCTACTCCGTCTAATCCAAGGTCAGCAAGAGCGTTTCTGATTACCCTTTGTCCGCCGATTCCGAAAAATACGGATGTGAAGATGTTAGCTCCCATAATAACGAACATTACCATTGAGCTTGCACGAAGTGTAGTAAGTGCGGATCCGCTAATGGCAATACGTGTAAGTTTTCTGTAACCTGCTGCAATTAAAATTGCACCAAGTGCTCCAACTGCCGCTGCTTCTGTCGGTGCTGCGATTCCAAAGAAAATTGCACCAAGTACGCAAAATATCAGAAGAACCATAGGGATAAACGCTGCAAGTCCTCTTCCAAGAGAAATATGCGGCTTTTGAACAATATCCTGTGCCGGTGCTATAAGGTCTTTTTTTACACGAACTGCAATGAAAACAAAAATTCCGTAAGCAAGACCAAGCATTAGACCCGGTATGATAGTTCCCGCAAATAATTGGATAACCGATACTTGTGCAACCGGACCCATTACTACCATCATGATGCTCGGCGGAAGTAATATTCCAAGGGTACCGCCTGCAGCTACAATACCTGTAGCAAGGCTTCGCTTGTAACCGCCTTCATACATCGGAGGAAGCGTCAAAAGTGCCATAGTCGTTACTGAAGCACCAACTACTCCAACGCAAGAGCCAAATATTACACAAAGAACAATCGTCGCAATACCAAGTCCGCCTCTAACGTTTCTAAGCCACTGCGCAAGTGCGTTAAAGGCGTTGTCGGCCACACCGGACGACTGCAACATCGTTCCCATAAATACAAACAGTGGGATCGCGATAAACGTTATGTTCTGCATAACGTCAAATGCTCTCATTCCCATTATTCCAAAGGTTTGAGGACCCCATCCGAAGTAACCGAACAAAAGCCCCATTCCTGCTAAAGTAAATGCAACCGGAAAGCCAAGAAATATTCCGACTGCTACTCCCACAAACATTAAAACCGTCATTAATTCCGCTGTCACTTGATTTCACCTCCAGTAAAGAACGTCTTAATAATTCCTGCAAATTTTACAATTCCCTGAAGTGTCAAAATGACAAAACTAAAGAATAAAACAGTTCTTATCGGACCCATAGGCGGTCTGAAACTTGTAACCGTCGACATTTCGCCAAAAACCCAAGCGTTTATCATTTGAGTATATGTGGCGTACAATAAAGCAGCCATCGCCGAAAAGAAAAATAACGGATAACAAATTACATTAATTATAAACTTTCCTCTGTTTTTGAGCATGTTATAAAAAATATCTGCTCTAACATGGACATCATCAGCAAGCGCGTATGCACCGCCTAAAAAAATCAGTGCTCCATACATCATCCAAGACGGATCGTATGTGTAAGGAGTTGGATTATCCAATACGTATCTAAAAAAAACCTCAATTATGATAACAGCAATTATCGGATAGATTAAATAAGATGCAACTCTTGCAATCCACCAGTTTATTTTTGTGATCGCATTACCTACTCCTGTAAGGAATTTCAAAAAAATCCCTCCTCTCATAAATTTCGAATAATTTCAGTAGCCAATATAATTATTACAAATCCAAAGTTAACTCTTTTAACGTCTATCCCCCTTTCTCGAGCTTGATTTACAGTCTGAAATATTCTATCATTAAGATAAATAATTTGCAATGCTTTTCTTTGTATATTTTGCACATAATATTGCTTGGATTATTTTGCAAAAGTGTTGCATTTTTAACGTCCATTTGATATGATTTTCACATTATCGCAAGCGGGTATAACGAAAAAGGAGATTATTACTTATGAGAAAACCAAAACCAATTATAACAGCTGCTGATGCAGTTGCTACAATTCAAGATGGGCAAACTGTTGCGTCAACAGGTTTTGTTCAAAGCAGCATTCCGGAAGCTCTTTTGGCAGCCTTAGAAAAAAGGTTTCTTGAGACAGGTTCGCCAAAAAGCCTAACTGTGTTTTATCCGGGTTCACAAGGAAACGGAAAAAAAGACGGTGATAATCGCGGCGGAAACCACTTTGCTCATCCGGGCATGGTAAAACGCGCAATTGCCGGTCACTACAACACAGCACCGAAGCTCGGGCAATGCATCATGGAAAATAAAATTGAAGGATATAACTTCCCGCAAGGGACACTTTCACAGCTTTGCCGTGATATGGCTGCAGGAAAAATCGGAACAATTACTCATGTTGGGCTTCATACTTTTGTTGACCCAAGAAATCAAGGCGGAAAACTTAATGATATTACTAAGGAAGACTTAGTTGAGGTTGTTAATATCGGCGGTAAAGAACTGCTTTGGTACAAATCTTTTCCGATCGATGTAGTGTTTTTGCGTGGCTCTTTCGCTGACGAGTACGGCAACGTTACGGTTCATCGTGAAGTTGGTCCCGGCGAAGTTACTGCAATCGCACAAGCTACGAAAAATAGCGGTGGTAAAGTTTATGTTCAGGTTGAACAAATTGTAAAAGCCGGCACATTGGATCCCAGACTTGTTAAAATTCCGGGAATCTATGTCGATGCTCTTATAATCTCTGAACCACATGAGCACGAACAAACTTACGGCTGTGAATTCAACGCAGCATTAACAGGTGAGATTAAAGTACCTGTTGTAACGGCTTCAGAAGTACCGCTTGATGCAAAGAAAGTTATCGGCAGGAGAGCTGCAATGGAACTTACGGAAGGCATAGTTGTAAATCTTGGAATCGGCGCACCTGAATTTGTTGCTTCAGTTGCAGGGGAAGAAGGCATCAGTGATTATATGACGCTTACAGTCGAAGCGGGTCCTGTAGGCGGAATACCGCAAGGTGGTCCTCGCTTTGGTGCTTCCTTAAACCCTGAAGCTATACTTTCGCATCACGAGCAGTTTGACTTTTATGATGGCGGCGGTATCGATATGGCGTTTTTAGGGCTTGCTCAAGCTGACGAAAGCGGCAGTGTAAACGTAAGTAAGTTTGGCTCTCGTCTTGCAGGTCCCGGTGGATTTATCAACATTACTCAAAATGCAAAAAAAGTATTTTACTGCGGTACATTTACAGCGGGAGGTTTGGAAACAAGCATTACTGACGGTAAACTTTCAATCGATGTTGAAGGAAAAGAATTAAAATTCATCAAAGAAGTTGAGCATATCACTTTTAACGGTAAGTTTGCTGCCGAACAAAAGAAACCTGTAAAATATATTACAGAAAGAGCTGTATTTGAATTGAGATCCGATGGAATTTACTTAACTGAAATCGCTCCCGGTATTGATTTACAGACACAAATTATTGACCTTATGGAGTTCGTTCCAAAAATTGACGGACAACCTAAGTTAATGGACGACAGGATATTTCGTGATGAACTTATGGGATTGAAAGATAGCTAGGTTCGGGTTATAGTTACATACCATTTTATCGCCACGCTCGGGGCATGTAATGTTTTTTTCAAAAACATTTTAGGATTTGACCGGTTCCGAGAGTGGCTCTCAAACGGTATGTAAATAATAAAAGCGAAGCTCCTTTGGAAACGGTTATATATTTTGAAAAACGTTGACGGTTTGTAAGTTAGAAAAGCGAAGTTCCCTACTTGTTTTTGAAGTTAGCGGTTCTTTTTTCTATAAAGGCATTCATACCTTCCATACGGTCTTCTGATGAATATGTTGACATAGTTGCTTCCGCTTCATATGCAATCCCGTTTGTTACATCCATTTTCATCCCGATATTTATACAACGCTTTGACATTTTCACCGCAATGGGACCTTTTGACATAATAACTTCTGCAAGCTTTGTAACTTCTGAAAGCAAATCGTCTGCAGGTACAACTTTTTCCACAAGACCGATTTTGCAAGCTTCTTCGGCAGAAATCGCTTCTCCTGTTGCAATCAGATACTTTGCCATCCCGACGCCCACAAGTCTCGGCAATCTTTGTGTTCCGCCAAAACCCGGTATAATTCCCAGATTAACTTCCGGTTGTCCAAACTTTGCTTTATCTGAAGCAATACGAATATCACATGCCATCGCAAGCTCACAACCCCCGCCTAAAGCAAAACCGTTAATTGCACAGATAACCATTTTGTCAATCTGCTCAATAAGGTTACATACTTTTTGCCCCACAATCGTCAATTCTCGACCTTCCGCTGCGGTAAGTTTGCTGATTTGCACAATATCTGCACCGGCAACAAAAGCTCTGCCTGCACCGGTTAAAATTGCAATTTTTACTTCGTCTGAATCATTTACCCAGTTAAACACATCCGTCAGTTCTGACAACACGTCAGGATTCAGAGCATTTAACGCATCAGGTCTGTTTATTGTGATAAAAGCAATTCCGTTTTCAACTTTAACGATTAATGTTTTGTAATTCATACTAACACCTTTATATAACGCCCCTCGCATTATATTTTCCTTTCGTGTAAATTTTGTTACATTTCCACTATAACTGCTGTGCCTTGACCGCCGCCTGCACAAAGAGTTGCAAGTCCATATTTTGAACCACGTCTTTTCATTTCGTACAGCATTGTAACAACTATCCTACAGCCTGTGGCACCTACAGGGTGTCCAAGGGAAATTCCGCTTCCGTTTACGTTTGTAATGTTCCTATCAAGCCCCAGTTCTTTTTCGCAGCCCAAATACTGCGCTGCAAACGCTTCATTTAGCTCGATTAAATCAATATCTTTTAGCGTCAAACCTGCTTTATCAAGCGCATTCTGTGAAGCCAGAACCGGTCCGAGTCCCATGATTTCAGGTTCAATTCCGGTAGTTGCAACAGACATCACCCTTGCAAGAATGGGAATACCAAGCTCTTTGGCTTTTTCTTCAGACATCAAAATAACACCGCATGCGCCGTCATTCATGCCCGATGCATTACCTGGCGTAACACTTCCGTCGTCTTTAAAGGTAGGCTTCAGCTTTTGAAGGGATTCAAGTGTCACATCTCTTTTCGGGTATTCGTCCGTATCATAAACTTCTTCGCCTTTTTTGCCTTTTATAACAATCGGAACGATTTCTTCTTTAAATTTTCCTGCGTCCATGGCAGCAACAGCACGCTGTTGGCTAAGCAATGCAAGCTCATCTTGCTGCTGGCGAGTGATGCCGCATTTTGCTGCTACGTTTTCTGCAGTAATTCCCATGCCGGGACCTACTCCCAGGTTCGTTAAAGAATCCCACATTGAATCTCTAAGGTCTAAGTGCCCAAATTTCTTACCGTACCGGGCATCAAATGTCATATGTGGCGCGGTGCTCATGCTGTCTGCTCCACCTGCCATGATGCAATCTGCCTCGCCGGCTTTAATTTGATAATATGCAAGTTGTATTGATGACATTGACGATGTACAGTTTCTGTGGATCGTAAGTCCCGGAACTGTATGAGAAAGACCTGCTTTAACAAAGGCAACTCTCGCCAAATTGTTTTCAAGGTACGTTCTTTGATAATTACACCCCCAAAAAACATCATCAATAATCGCAGAATCTATATTTGCTCTTTTTACCAGCTCTTGCATAACGGGAATCGTAAGGTCGAGTGCCGTCAAAGATTTGAATTGCCCTCCCATGGTTCCTATTGGCGTTCTGCAACCTGCCACAATTACAACGTTTCTCATTTTTGTCTCCTTTTTATTTTGATTTCATACCCCGAACAGATTGCGGAAAGACCAATTATAGCCACAAATCCGATAAAGGTGTGAACTGTAACGTTAAATTAGGTTACTCATACTCATAAAATCCCTTTTTAGTCTTTCTGCCATAATGCCCTTTTGCATAAAGCTCCACTAAAGCAGGGCTCGGTTTGTCTGCAGGATTACCCGTTGTCCTGTAAAGCTCAGTCAATACGTCATATTCAAGATCTATTCCTGTCATGTCCAAAAGCTCAAAAGGTCCCATAGGGTGTGAAAGCCCAAATTTTACAGCTTTATCGATGTCTTCAACCGATGCCACGTTTTGGTCGTACAAATAACACGCCTCTTTTGTAATCGCACTAAATATTCGGTTTACAATAAATCCATAGATTTCCTTCTTAACAAGAGCCGGAACTTTCCCGATCGATTCGACAAATTTCACCATAGTATCAACTGTGTCTTGGCTGCAGTGAGATCCTTGCACTACTTCAACAAGCTTCATTACAAGTGCAGGGTTAAAGAAGTGCATATTAATTACTTTTTCGGGATTTTTGACTACATCGGCAAACCTTGAACTTATAATATAGGAACTGTTGCTTGCAAAAATTGTGTGATCAGGTGTGAGTGCATCAACTTCGGCAAGCACTTCACGTTTGACCGAAAGTACATCTGAAACGGCTTCAATAACCAGATCAGCATCTTTCATTGCAACTTTTGGATCACTAATTAATACAAGCCTTTCCTGAGCTTTCGCCGCCTCATCTTCAGTCATTTTACCTTTTGTTACGCTTTTTTTGAACCAATTTTCGGCAAATTCTTCGGCGTTTCGTAAACTTTCGGCACAAGAAGAATAACATCTTACGTCATATCCCGAAATAGCCGTCTGCATTGCAATTTGAATGCCCATTGTGCCACTGCCGACAACCGACACTTTTTTTATTTCCATTATTTTGCACATACTCCTTTCAATTAAGTTCAAATTTGCTCATTTAGAAACTGAGCCGTCCTTTCAATTTTGTGCGGATGGCTGAGCCGTCCCTTCATTTTTTTCTTGCTCCTTCAATTTCACCATATGTAAAGAACACTAAACCTATCCATATCACGATACACGCAATAAGCTGTCCGATGAAAAACGGTTCTCGGAAAATAAAAATCCCTACTAAAAGCGCGATCGAAGGTCCGATATATTGCATTACTCCCACAGTAACCAGGTTTAAGCGGTTAGCTGCCATTGAAAATAACGCCAAAGGCGTCGCAGAAAATATGCCTGCCCCCACTAACATTATAACTTGATGCGGTTTCGCTATATGTAACGCTCCCTGACCGGTTGATTCCATATAAGCGAGAATTCCCAATGCAAGCACGGCAAAAACTAACGTCTCATAAAAAAGTGAAACTATCGCTTTTAACTTAAGATGCTTTTTGATAGCCACATATGTTGCAAAAGACAGTGCAAGAGCCAGTGCAATTGCAGGAAGTCTCATAAAATATATTAGTTTAATAATTACACCGAGAAACGCAAAAGATATCGCGATAATCTTGTACTTTGTCGGTCTGTCTTTAAAGAAAATAATTCCAAGAATACATACAACAAGCGGACTTATGTAATATCCGATGCTGGCTTCAATCGTCTGCCCTGAGTTTACGGCATAAATATATATGCTCCAGTTCAATGTAACAATTAACCCTGCAAGAAATATTGTTCCCATTGTTTTTTTGCTCTCGAGAGGTTTTTTCATTTCCTCTTTGCCATAAACTATAAACGCAGCGATTCCGCATGCTATTGCGGCAAAAAGAATTCTATACATAATAATTACATAAGAATCAATGGGAACAAGTGCTCTCCAATACATAGGCGCAATCCCCCATATTATCATACTGGCTAGCACGCAGGTCATGCCGGTTCTGTATTCTTTTCGTTCATTAAGTGTGCTGTTACTCAAATTTGCCCCTCCTGCGGGTTTTCAAAATCATTTTACTCGTCAAATATTTTTGACTTTACGTAAGCTCCGGCACCATCTGCGATGCTTCCAAACATATTTCCTAAAATACGTTCTACCATTTGCGTAAAAATTTCCGAAACATCACTTGCATAAAATATGTTTTCATGTGTTGAATTTTTTGCCAACATGTTTTTTTCAATTAAAGTTTTTTTAACTTCCGAAATTAAAACTTGTGACGGGTCGATTATGCTGATGTGGGGATATAACCTCTCAATATTTGCACGTATAAACGGGTAATGTGTGCAACCAAGCACTAAAACATCGATTTTGTTTTTTAAAATAAATTCATCCATATAGTGCTTTATGACGCCGTCAATTATTTGGTCATTTTGTATTCCTTCTTCTATCAAAGCCACAAAAACAGGGCAAGCTGTCGAAAACACATTGATCGTGTCCTTTTGTTCATTGATATGCTTTTTGTATGCCTCGCTCTTAATCGTAGCTTTTGTCCCAATTACGCCTACTTTGTTGTTTGCAGAATAGATCTTTGCGATTTTTTCGGCTGCAGGTTTAATGATTCCCAAAACCGGAATATCAGGAAATTTTTCTTGGATATTAGAAAGTGCTGTCGCACTTATTGTATTACATGCGATAACCATAAGTTTAACATCATTTTCTGCGAGAAACTCTGCAATTTGCAATGAAAACTTTTGAATCGTCGAAACTGCTTTAGACCCGTATGGTGTACGAGCCGTATCCCCGAAATAAATAAATTTTTCTTCGGGTAATTCCTCACTCAAATATGGTATACATGTAAGCCCGCCGAGACCGGAATCAAAAAAACCTATTGGTCTGTTATCCATGTATATATTTTCCTCTCTTTTTGGTCATTTTATGGTATAATAACTGCTATGTAGTAATAGGGTTTGCTAAATGAACTGCGGGAACGCCTTTTGGCGAACAAACATGGCAGATGATGCCATGCAGCAAGCCCTAATTCATTAATGCTGTGCAGTAACTATACACTTCATAATATAATATGTTCGTACTATATGCAATACTATTTGAAAAGCAGGAGGCAAAAATGAGCAACAAAACAACAAAAACACGTGATCAAATTGATGCAAAATATAAATGGGATATTGAAGATATGTATCCCGATGAACAAATGTGGGATAGCGATTATGAAAAAGTTGCGCAGATGGCTGAAGCCTTTGCGCGTTTTTCAGGTAAACTTCCAGAAAGTGCAACTTCACTGCTGTTAGCGTTTCAAGAGCGTGATGCTTTATGGCGTGTTGCAGAAAAAGTATATGTGTATGCGAGAATGAGACGCGATGAAGATAATCGAGTAACAAAATATCAAGCTATGGCAGATAAAAGCTATTCTATGATCGCAAAAGCATCGGCAGCTATGTCGTTTTTTACTCCTGAGCTTCTTGAAATTCCCGAAGATATTTTGAAATCTTTTATTGCTCAGGAAAAAGATCTGCAGCTATACGAGTTTGCAATTTTTGATACACTGAGACAAAAGGCTCATGTGCTTACATCTGCCGAAGAAAATTTGATGGCTCAATTCGGCGAAGTACTCTCCGCAACTAACGACATTTTTACAATGCTAAATAATGCCGATATGAAATTCGGAAATATTATCGATGAAGATGGTGATGAAGTCGAACTTACACACGGTAAATATATCGGATTTATGGAAAGCCAAAATCGCACAGTCAGGCAAGATGCCTTTGAAAGCATGTATAATGCCTACAAAAAGCAAATCAACACCATCGCAACTACGTATAATTACAATACTAAAACGGATATTGTAACTGCAAGAGTACGAAAATATGACTCGTTCCTTCATGCTGCACTTTCAGGTGACAATGTTCCGGTTGCTGTTTATGATAACCTTATTGATATAGTTAATAAAAACCTTAACACGCTTCATAAATATATGGATGTACGAAAGAAAGTGTTGAATTTAGACGAACTTCGCATGTATGATGTTTATGTTCCCCTTGTTGAACTTCCCAAAGAAGATATCGCATATGAAGCGGCAATTGACATGATGATAACCGGTCTTTATCCACTCGGAAGCGAATATATTTCAAAAATGAAACAAGGATTTTCTGAAGGTTGGGTCGACGTTTACGAAAA
>JGI20163J15578_10000317_pt1 | contig 19999 bp, 16 predicted proteins | sample TergutCu122P1_FD_15578 | JGI IMG/M metagenome (IMG submission 15578)
ATAAATCGCCAACAAATCACGCCGATTACCGCTAACAATGCCCGGTCTTGATGTCCCAACAAATCAATGGCTCCGCCCCCAAATAATCGTGAGAAAAAGGTTACGATTCCAAAGTTAGCATCTAACCCAAAGCGGAATAGAAAACCTACGGCTACTGTAGACATGAGTAATGGCAAAAACCAGATGATTTTAAACACATTGAACTTCTTACCACCTGCATCTAAAAAAGTGGCCAAGGCCAAGGCAAAAGGCACTTGGAACAACAAGGAAAAAAACACAACCATTAAGTTGTTCCGAAAGGCCAACCAAAACACTCGGTCTTCAAACAATAGCTCTTGCCAGTTTCCAAGTCCAACAAAGTTTCTATCTACCGCAATGGCATTCCAATCAAATAAACTTAAATGAAATGAAGTAACGATTGGATAAGCAATGAAAACCGTCAAAAAAAATAAAGCAGGCGTAAGAAATACAACTGCTGCAATATTCGTTGCGCGCCGTCTTTTACTCGCTAACGCTCCCATAAAATTTCCTCCTTAAAGTCTAACATGGGAAAATCGGGTGAGAGACTTCACCTTCAAAACTCTCTACCCAATATAACAAGATTTGCATCAGTGGGGAGTTTCACCTCACCACTGATGCATTGTTGTTGTCTTATAGGGTGGTTTGCATGGGATGTACAGTGCATTGCTTTTTACTGGCCCATCATGCAAAACACATCTATCTCTCTACATAGGTCATTTATCTGCCTCTGTATGCCTCTATTGTAGCCTGTACCTCTGCGTTAGCCTCTTGCGGAGTCATGGTTAAACCAAAGATCTCTTGAAGTGTATTTAAGTGAGCTTGAGCCACTTCTGGTGGAAGGTATTGGTCATACCATAATTGAGTTGCAGCAGCATTTTCGATGATGGCAAGCATGGCGGCCATCAAACCATAAGGATCATCTTCTGGGGCGATCTCAACTCCAACAATTGGAGGAATGGCTCCAGCTGCATGACGGGCTGCCATTGCAATATCATCTGTCATGAAGCTAATCAAATCAAATGCACCTTGAGGGCTTACAGATGTAGACGCTACATGGTAGAAGTTGTCTCCTAAGGTACCAATAACAATACTAGAATCTGCAGTACTTCCATCAAGAGCTGGGAATGGGACTACCCCTAATCTGCTTTCAAATTCTGGCATTTCAGATCTTACTTGTGACATAAACCAGTTCCCCATAACGTGCATGGCAGCTTGCTCTGCATACATCAGTTGACGAGATTGACCGGTGTCTTCATCTAATCCGTTAAATCCAGGAGCGAAGAATCCTCTCTCTACCCAATCTTGAATGGTTTCGCCAGCAAATACAAAGGAAGCATCTTCAAAAGAACCTGCGCCACTTACGGCATTTTGGAATGGCTCAAGTCCAGCATAACGGGTTGCCAGGTTCATAAAGTACATGGAACCTGTCCATCTTGGACCGTTGGCCAAGGCGAATGGGATAATGTCATTGGCGATTAATGTTTCTGCGACTTCTTCAAGCTCGGATACTGTGGTTGGTGCGCTCAAGCCTAAATCATCAAACATTTCTCTGTTGTACCATAATGCTGAAACGGCAACGCCTTCTCCTGGAATGGCAAATTGTCTTCCATTGTATTGTCCTTGTGCCATCCCTCCTGCAAGAAGTCTGTCATGCATGTCGGATGCTGCTACCATATCGGTCAAATCATAGAGGTGCCCTGCATTGATATACTCAATCATCGGTCCACCACTCCATGACATGAAAACGTCTGGTAGGTTTCCTGCTGCCATAGCAATGGTAATGGTTTCTTTGTAAACGTCATTTTGAATTGGAACTACTTCAACAACGTATTGTGGGTTAGCCACCATAAAACGATCTACCGCATCTTGGATTACTGCTGCACGAAGTTCATGAGTCTGAATGTGCCATAATAATAATTCTGTAACCTCTCCTGGGTCCACATCTTCTGGTGGGTCTTCTGCTACTTCTGGCGGATCTTCTTCAGCTACTTCTTCTGCTGCATCAGTTTCTACAGGTGCTGGAGGCTCGTCATTTCTACAAGCAACCATTAGAGTTCCTACTAAAGCTACTGCCATAAGTAGTGCTAAAATTCTCTTTTTCATAATTCTTCTCCTTTTTTCCTCACTTTTGCTAGTTTCTAGCCTAAGACCAAACTTTACTTTCGATTCTTACGCTTTCACAAATTATAGCAAGCCTTGTCCATTATTTATATCTAAAAAAATGTGCTTTTTCTATAAAAAACTATCCTCCACGTTTATTTTGTCGATACTGCCCTGGGGAAACGCCCATATGTTTTTTAAATGCCAAGGAAAAATAGTTGGTATCTCGATATCCTACCTCCAAAGCCACTTGCCCTATCTTCATATTTGTTGAAGACAAGAGGAGACTGGCCTTCTCTATTCTGGAACGAGCAATATACTCATTGCAACGCTCATTAGTAACTCTCTTAAATAATCTGGAAAAGTAGTTGGGGCTAATATAAAAACGTGTAGCAATTCCTGCAACAGAGATATCTTCCGACAGATTTTCATTGATATATCTTTTCACATTGCTTACTAATTCGTTATCTTCTTCATCTGCCTTTAGAAGGTCTTCGATAAAAGCTCTGGTTAAAGCATAGTTACCCTCTCGGTCGCTATTCATAATGGATGACAGCAACAGATTCAGTTTATTGTCACTGTTGTCTCCCGTCTCATCAACAAAAGAAAAGTAGATGGACGTAGCAATCTCAAAGCAGCATTTTCTAACGTATTTGTCCGTTATATTATATGACTCAGTGGCCAAGCAAAAAGAATCAAAAATCCTTAACACTTTGTCAGTATCTCCTATATTTTCATTAAGCTTTCGGATAAACTCCCCGTACACTTCTCGGAACATATCCAACTGCCCCTTGCTATCTGCATAGTTGGTTTGGTTGGTCTTTGTATCCATTTTCTTTGACAAGGCATACATGGCATCGTTATATGAAATATGTGCTTCTTTGAATCCAGATACCATGCTTCCCTCTGTCAAGGTTAACAGCACTCCACACTCCTCTTTTGTCAACTGAATCACTGTATTTAGGTGAAACTTTGGTTCATCACTTCCAGACCCTTCAAATAAAGCGATTAGAAGTTGCCCCTGACCATCTTCAAAAGTGATTCCGTAATCATTGGCATCGATGTAGCCAATAATAAGATCTTTGACGGTCATTTTTGTTAAGGAATCGCTCTCCTCTTCTCTTTTTAATCCCACATCAAAAGAAGGAAGCAAAAGAACAATCTGAAGCTTGCTTTCTGCATCGTAATGGTAATTCTCTTCCAGATATTGAATGGTTTCTACAACATCATTTTTGGCGATTAATTTTCGCATGGATTTTTCTAAATTGGTTTGCTCTTTAGTTCCAGCAATTCGCTGCAAGTGACTTTGCTTTTCCATCTTTTCCTTCACGGAACGAATCTGTTGTATCTCATTTTTGATGATTCGAATCAGGTTCTCTTCATCCACAGGCTTCAGAAGAAAATCTTGAACCTGCATTCGCAAACATTCCCTGGCATAATCAAATTCATCATAACCCGTTAACACGATAATTCTTGTGTCCTCTTTGAGTTGACGGATTTTGGCAATTAACTCTAATCCAGTCATCTCTGCCATTTGAATGTCGGTGATGACCAAGTCTGGCTCTTCTTGTTCCACCACTTCCATGGCCTCTCGCCCTGAAGCTGCTTCAAACACCTCTTGTACCCCTAGGTTTTCCCAAGGTACAACAGAGCGAATTCCCAACCTTATAATTCTTTCATCATCAACAATTAATGCTTTCATTTGTAATACCTCTAACTTGCCAATTTCTTTTTTGGAAGGTAAGTCATCACTGTAACCCCTTTGTCACTATTCATGGAATAATGCAGTCCATATTCGCTTCCGTAATACAATTGAATCCGTCGATGTACATTTCTAGCTCCATAGCCAAATTCACTGTCTACCTTCAAGCCTTTTTCGTTAACCTCTTTAATTTCTTGGGCACTCATGCCTACACCATCATCCCTGACTTTAATGCTAATTCGATTCCCTTCGTCAGAAACAATAACCTTAATATTACCCACTCGTCCATCTTTGCATTTGATGCCATGATAAATGGCATTTTCAACCAACGGTTGGATGGTCAGCTTAGGGATGCTTTCCTCAAGGCAGTTCTCATCAGCGGTTATTTCATAATCCAGAATGTCTCCATAACGCATTTTCTGTATGTATAAGTAGTTTTTTATGTGCTCTATTTCTTCTTTAATGCTAATGATATCTTTGCCTTTACTCAAGCTGATTCGATAGTAGGAAGCCAAAGACTTAATCATCTTTGAAGTTTCTTGATCCCCATTGATGACAGCTTGCCAATGGATACAATCCAAGGTGTTGTACAGAAAATGAGGTTGTATCTGTGATTGCAAAGCCTCCATCTGGATTTGGTCGATTTGATATTGCTCTTCTTTAACTTTTTTAAGAAAATATTTTGATGCCCGAATAATAAAAACAATCATTGTCGATAACAGGATAAATAAAATACCTATTGCTGGAACACTGTCTCGCAATAGCTCCAACCAACTAATTCTTGTCACATAGAAAAAGTCCCAACGGTTAAGGCTTCGATAGATGTTCAGATAGCCCCAAGTCCACACCACCTGTCTACCCTGCAATCGTCCTGCTTGTTCTAATTGGGTATTCACTACATCCCCTGGTCCTGCAATGATTTGGCCACTGTCATGGACAAAGTAGGTGTACATATACATTCCTCGACCCCCAGGACTCTCTGTAATCAATTGATCCAGAATGGTATCATTCACATTGATCACAAGAAGTCCTATAGGTTCCCGAACAATTACGGTGTCAAATAGTGGGAAAAACAAGGTTAAAGAGTAGTTCCCTTGAAAACTATAATGATTACAGACCATTGCTCGAACCAGCACGTTTCCTGTAGGTAAGCTGTAATTGGCATGATCACTCAAAAACACCTGCTCAAAGTCTGGTATTTGATAGGGAACACCGCCACCTCTGGTGAAGCTTACCCCATCTTCCCGAATCACACTGATAAAGTTAAGATTTCTCCAAATCTGAAAAAAATTACCCAATACGTTACTGACATTCCCCACATGCAGGTGAGGGTTTTCCTTGTCCAACAAAAACTCTTGAACATTCCTGTCCATAACAATTGCGTAATATAATCCTAAATATCTCTGAAAATTTTCCTCGGTATTAATCGCCATTACATCCATCTCTTGCATGGCCAACCTTGATGATGTATTGGTAATAGACACCACAGTAGAAACTGCCGACGCCAACATAATCACTGTGGTTCCAATCACAAGAGCAATGGTAATGAAACGAATCATCTTTCTATCTACAGATAGGTTTTTCATGATTCTTGGCTCCTTTATACTTCTTTTGTGGCCAGGATTCAATATCTCACATTAATTCCCTGCAAAATATCTCTCCAGTAAAAACTCTTCCAAAACCAGATTGTTCTCCCACATAATCTGAGCCGCCTCTCGCCCTACATATCGAAAATGCCAAGGCTCATAAAATATCCCTGTAATGTGGGTTTTATCCTCTAAATATCTTACCACAAACCCATACCTCCAAGAATTCTCCCGCAACCATTGTCCTTCTGGAGTTTGACTTTGACTTTCATCTAAGACTGGATGGTTGGTGGCCACAATATCTAACGCCAAGCCCAAGTGATGTTCACTATGACCAGGCACAGCCACCACGCCCTGAGTAGCAAGAAATGCCTCTAGAGGGGTATAACCTCCTGAAATCCACATATTCATCATGTTATTGAATATTCCCACCTGCTCTTCATAAGAACGATAAGCAGATACGACGGTTAAATCTATCCCTTGATTACTAGCAGATTCTAGCATGGTCAAAATACTGTCTTCAATTCGCCGATCCACAAAATGACCGCTTGGAAGCTGTGCAAGCTCTACAGAAAAATCAGGAGCAACTCCATGATTATGATTCACCAATTTTAAATACCAGCGATCTTCACCGTCCCCAGTTGATGGAGTCACAATCCCACCAGCCAATATCTCTGGTATCATCTCCACGGTTAACTCTCTATCTCCTTCTCTAACTTCAGATTCTGCGCCATCTCCTTCATTACTTCCATCATCCTGTATTCGACTCTCAGAAATACTCTCTTCATTGCTAGTGCTCATCAAGCTCATTTCCCTAGTAAACTCTTCTTCCAATCCACGGATTTCTCTATGGTAAATCACTCCCATAACTATACTGGTCACAAGCACACTTACAACCACACCTATAGAAAAAGTGATAATTGCTACCCTAAGCAACAATTTATGTATTCTTTCTTCTTTCATTGTAATCCTTTCAAAAATCAAATTCATAGACAGTTCTATCTATCCACTCACTTGTGGTGCAAACTGCTGCCCGATACTCTTGATTGTTTATGGGCAACTCATAAAAGTTAACCTGACCACAATGCTCTTTTGGCTGTTTAAGGATAACCCTTTGGTCTCCCAACTCTATCTCAAAATTTCTCATATCAAGTTTCATGCCTTGCCTAGTGGCTTTCATGTAGCTTTCTTTCAACACCCACAAGCGGAAAAATACTTCTCTTTGCCCCTCTTTAGTAGGCTCTTGTTTTATTCTTTCTATTTCTGATAAGGCAAAAAATCGTTCAGGTAATTTGTCGTTTATCTCTCTTATCCTCTCAATGTCGCATCCTAGTCTGGCGTCTTTCAATCGAGAAGAATCAGACTCTGGTAGATGGTCTGCAATTTGGCGCTGGGTTGCGGCTTCATTATGGATTAATGCAGCACACATGACAAGTTCTCCAGAGTGAGACAAATTATAGATACTCTCCTCCCTTAAACCATACTGCTCTTTCATGTTGCTCCATAGTATCCAAGCTCCGACACTTTGAGCTTTTTTTAAGGGAACGCTCTGACGATTGGCTTTTTCCCTTCGATGATCTGGCAATTGATTATAATAATGCTCTAGCTTACTTGATTCTAATAAGGGAGTAATGTTCCCTAGCCATACTTTTACCATAACCAATTCCTTATAGTGATCAATGAAACCTTTTTCAAACTAACTTCTTGTTCAGGCGACCTCTGACACTTTTTCTCACTTTTCCATATATCGCACTTGGAATGTTTCCACAGCAATAGGTTTGTTGAAATAAGTTCCTTGAACATAATCGCAACCATACTCTTTTAGCATATTCAATTGGTCTTTGGTTTCAATTCCATCTGCAATTACATTAGCTCCTAATTGCTTACAGATCCCAATCAGCTCTTTTACAATGATTTGATTGCGAGTATTTACAACAATGTCTTCAATGATGCCAGGATCTAATTTCAAGCTATCAAAAGCCATTAAAGACAGCGTTAAAAAGCTAGAGTCCTTTCTGCCAAAATGGTCAAGCGTTACACGGAAATTCGCCTTTCTTAATTTATGACTGATTTCCGCTAACATTTCTTGATTCAAATCTCCCACAGAACCTGGCATCTCTACTTCCAAGTACTCACAGGAGATGTGATGCTTCTCTGTCAAACTAATCATCTTGTCTAGTACCCCTTCTTGCTTCAAGGTAGAAGGAGAAAAATTCACAGCAATAGGAAGAAGGTCTATCCCCTCCACTTCCCATTTCCTAAGAACCTTACAAACCTCTTCAAAAATATACAGATCCAAATAAGAAGATAAATTAGTCTCTTCAATTAATCGAATATATTTTTCTGGATTAAGAGTTCCTAAATCCTTGTGATGGTATCTTACCACTGCTTCTGCACCGATTGTTTTGTCCGTATAAACATCAAATTTAGGGATTAAGCATACAATAAAATTACCCTTTTCAATGTCTTCTAGCAAATCATTCTTAATAATAGGAACATGACGTTTCTTTTGCTCTCGGGCTCGTTGTTTCTCTTTTTCATTTTGCATCATCATTTCTGCCATATCAACAACTTCTTCAGGGTTTATGTTTTTCTGCTCCCAAGAATAACCTATGGACACTAAGTCTTCACTGATTTTATCGATGAAATTTCTGGTGTCATGGATTTTTGCCATAAACTTTTCATAAGGAATGTTTTTGGCAATCACCAAGTATCCATCTCCTTCTATTCGGAAAGCCAAGTCACTTTTGAAACACTCTTCTATGACTTCTCCTACTCGAATAATGATCTCATCTCCGTAATCTCTTCCATATTCCCTGTTCAAGCCCTTAATATTGTTCACATTGATGGATACCACACCCAAAGAAGTGAGCTCTGTTAGAACCAATTCATCCATAACATCTAGATAACTGTTTCGATTAAGAAGCCCTGTTTTTTGGTCGTGATAACTTAAAAATTCGTATTCTTTCTTTTGCTTCATCAACAGGGCAACCTCTGAGATTAAGGGAAGCATTCCTTTTAGAAGATCCAGTGTATGTTCGCCCTCACCTACTCCATCAACTGCCAATACTCCTATCTTACCTCTATCTAAGTCTCTGAAAATACTATAGGTGTTCCCAGAAACCTCCGTGGCCTCTTCAAGCAACCACTTAGGGAAGTCATCTTCGTTTTTTAATTTTATTTTGTCTTTTAAAGAAGGCGCACCCTTATCAGACCACTGATAAACCGTGGTCACTTCTGTGCCTATTCTTTCCACATAGTAAACATTTTTGGAGTCATAATGCCTTAAAATCCTGTTAAGTGCTTCATTAATCACATCCGCTAATGTATATTGTTGCCCTTTTGTCATCATTCATTACTCTCCTCAATTATGTTTTTCCTCTTTCAAGCTGGAGACAGTACATTTCTTTTTGCCCTTTTTACTCTCTTTATAACTCTACTCTTCCTTCTAATGCCCGTAGTAAAGTAATCTCATCGATATACTCTAAATCGCCCCCCACAGGCACACCACTAGCAATTCTGCTTACTTTAATCCCTACAGGTTTAATCAATTTGCTAATGTACATGGCTGTTGCTTCTCCTTCAAGGCTGGAGTTTGTAGCAATAATTACCTCTCCCACGTCTCCTTGCAGTCGTTGAATTAACTCTTTCAGTCGAATGTCTTCTGGCCCTATTCCTAACATTGGAGAGATGGCGCCATGTAGCACATGATAAACCCCTTGATATTTTCCTGTTTTTTCATAGGCAGCCAAGTCCCTTGGGGTCTCTACCACCATAATTTCCTCTTGATTGCGCTCTGGACTTTTGCAGATGGGACATAACTGCCCATCGGTTAAGGTCTGACAAGAAACACAATACCTGACATTTTCTTTGGCGTCTACAAGAGCGTTGGCCAAGGCTTCCACCTGTTCTTTAGACTGATTAATAATATGAAAGGCCAACCGCGAGGCAGTTTTGCTTCCAATTCCAGGCAGTCGTGATAGCTCTTCAATTAGCTTGCTGATTTGGTTACTATAATAATCCATCTTTCTTAAAACATTCCTGGCATTCCGCCACCAAAGCCACCGGTCAATTTGCTCATAGAAGCTTCAGACTCCTCATCTACCTTACGTATGGCTTCATTCACTGCTGCTGTAATTAAATCTTCTAGCATCTCTATATCATCAGGATCTACCACCTCTTCAGCCAGTTTTATTTTAAGGATCTCTCGCTTACCAGAAATGGTCACCTCTACCGCTTGACCTCCTGCAGTCACAGTAAATTCCTTTGCTTCCATTTCCTTTGTTTGCTCTTCCATCTGTCTTTGCATCTTTTGTGCTTGTTTCATTAAGTTTGCCATATTCCCAGGAACTCCGCCTCCTGGAAAGCCACCTCTTTTAGGCATTTTTTACTCCTCCTTTTTCTGATTTTTCTCTAAGGGATAAGACTTACGCTCTTTCACTTGGGATAAAGCTTGAACATTATATCGATCCCACAGCTCCTATATTTTCGTAATGGGAAATTTAATCTTTTCTTGTATCAGTTCACTGATTCCCTGTGGTTTATGAACCTCTTCTATCTTCCCATAGTATTCAATGATAATCTCTATTTCTTCCCCAGTCTGGTCTAAGATTAACGCCTTTAACTGCTCTTTCTTTTCTGGGCTGTTAAGCAAGTTACAAGCCGTTTCGTTATTGTGAATCACCCTTAAACTTTTATCCCCTTCTTGCCTCACTCTATAATTATTCTTGTCTGAAAAATACATTCCCAGCAGGGGTGACAAGGATTGTATTAGCTGAGGGAACCCTTTTACTATCTTGTCTAAGCCCTTTCCTTCTTTGCTGTTTTCTGCGAGATTTCTTGAAGTTCCATCTTCTGAAATCAATCCCTCCAAGCCTCTATCTGCTTCACTCTTGCCTCCTGCAAGAGGATTCTCTAACACTTTATCCTCGTGAGCTCTATCCTCGGAAACTCTTTCCTCGTGAGCTCTATCCTCGGAAACTCTTTCCTCGTAAGCTCTTTCCTCTGATGGTCTTTTCGCATTGGTTCTACCTTCGAAATCTCTGTCTCTGGAAGCCCTATCTTCTAACATCTCTCCATCCGAAGCACTCTCTCCAATACGATTACCCACAAGATTAACTTCCCCAAAGCTTCTTCCATCACCTGCTTCGACGCGCTTTTCTCTTACGATTCCTCCTTCTTCTATCTTCTCTTCTAGAACTCGGATTCGTTCTAACAGAGAATCCACATCGACTTCCATAGCTGGTATGCACAGTTTAATAAAAGCCACTTCTACGGCCACGCGTTTTCCAGTGGTAAACCTTAGTTGCTCTGAAAGCTCCCCTGTGATTCGAATGAATCTTAGTAGGCTTTCTAACTCTACCTCTTTGGCTTCTTTTTTTAGAATTTCTATGTTTTCTGAAGTAACATCTAAGGTGTCTTCTATTCGATGAGAGAATTGTGCTCCTTCCATATTATCAGATGTTTTTAATAGTAGCAAGTTTCTTAAGTGCCAAGTAAAGTCCGATACGAAGGAAGCAAGTTCACTTCCTTCCATAATAATCTCTTCTATCAGCTCCATTACCGAACCTACATCTCTACTTAAAATCCCCTTAAGCAGTCGGCTAAAAACTTCTATTTTGGCAGAGCCAAGCACTTTTAATACATTGTTAAAAGTCAATTCCTTCCCGATGTTAAACCCGATACATTGATCCAATAAACTCAGGGCATCTCGCATGGATCCATCTGCTTTTTTGGCAATATAGAGAATCGCTTTTTCCTCTGCAACCACCCCTTCATTGTTTAACAACTCTTGAATTCGACTGGCGATGGTTTCAATCTTCATTCGCCTAAAGTCATACTGTTGACATCTAGATAAAATCGTTGCCGCTATTTTATGTTTATCCGTTGTTGCTAATATAAATATTACATAAGGTGGTGGTTCTTCTAGAGTCTTTAGCAGGGCATTTTCTGCTGCTGTAGACAACATATGAACCTCATCAATAATGTAGACTTTGTATTGACCTTCAGTTGGCCGATAAGCTACTTCTTCTCGTATTTCACGAATGTTATCTACTCCGTTATTGGAAGCCGCATCGATTTCGATTACATTCAACGAGGATCCTTCATGAATGGCAATACAAGTACTGCACTCTTCGCAAGGGTTACCTTCAATAGGTGCCTGACAGTTTACAGCTTTGGCAAATATTTTAGCAATGGAGGTTTTCCCCGTACCTCTAGTGCCACACATTAGATAAGCATGGCTCTTTTTACCGCTTTTTATTTGGTTTTGTAAGGTAATCACAATATGATCTTGTCCTTTTACGTCTGAAAACGTTCTGGGACGATACTTGCGATATAATGCGGTATAGCTCATCTGTTTATCCTTTCTATGCGCACGAGAGCGCAAGGTTATCTTTCGGCTGAGCGTGTGGTAGGAGGGCGCAAGGTTATCTTGCTAATACTTCTGCTCCTCTAGAGGTAATCAACACCATATATTCTACCTGTGCCGACAAACTACCATCCATGGTGTAGACGGTCCATTCATTGTCATGGTCCACAAAAAAACTCTCACTGCCTTCATTAATCATGGGCTCAATGGTAAAAATCATTCCTGGCACCAAAAGCATCTCCGTTCCTTTACGGGAAACATAGCTTACAAAGGGGTCTTCATGAAAGTCCAGACCTACGCCGTGGCCTCCAATGTCTACCACTACCGAATAACCATTGGCAATGGCATGTGAGTTGATGGCGTGAGCGATATCACCTAAATATCCCCAGGGTTTTGCCTGAGCCAATCCCAGTTCTACACACTCTTTGGTTATCCGTACTAAACGCTCTGCTTTTGGTGATACTTTCCCCACCATAAACATCCGTGATGCGTCAGCGAAATATCCATCCAAGTTGGTGGCCACATCTACATTCACAATGTCCCCTTCTTGTAAAATGCGACTCTTATCAGGGATTCCATGACAGATCTCATTGTTGATGGAAACACAAACACTTTTGGGATATCCTTCATAATTAAGAGTAGCTGGAATTCCTCCATGCTCTGTTATGATTCCGTAAACCAGAGAATTGATTTCCTCTGTGTTCAACCCTGGCCTTATCTTCTCCTCCACTTTATTTAAAACCAAAGTGTTTACCTTTGCCGCCTTTTTGATCTTTTCAATTTGCTTCACTGTTTTTAAGAGTCCAACATCAGGAACAATATCCCCTTTCATTTGATGCTGTTTCATCTTTTCTTCAATTGGGTTATGGCACCTTTTATATTTTAGTCCACTGCCACACCAACACAACTGGTTTCTCTCCATTTATCCTCTTAGTCCCTCCAAAATTCATTTTCAAAATCCTTATGGGTGGCGGATTTCAACACCATTGCGGAATAAGCGCCTAAGGCTAAGACCACTTCTCCATCTTTAATCACTACTTTCTCTGGTTCACAGGCAACCCCCTCTTGGTAAGAATAGATTAACCTTTTCATCACCCCTTCTTTAGGCAACTCTCCTAGCCACACTGGAAGTCTTAACTCCTTCAGATGAGAGGTATTGTTTAAAGCCACCACTACTTGTTCTTCCTTGTTGAATCGAACATAGGACAACGTTCCCTCTTCGCCTGTAAGTATACGTAGCGAGCCGGTACGAATGGCGGTGCTTTCCTTGCGTATCTTAATCATGATTTTATGAAAATTAATCAAATCATGATTCTCGGCTCCCCATGGATAGGTTCTTCGATTGTCTGGATCCGTAAAGCCACACAAGCCTGCTTCATCCCCATAATAAATGGTGGGAGCTCCTACCCAGGTCATCATAAGTACTACCCCTTCGCGCATCACCCCAAGATTTACTCCTTCTTCTGCCCCTTGGTGCCCTAAAGAATCGATTCGGCCAACCCTTTCATTGGTTCGAGTTAAAAACCGTGAGTGGTCATGATTGGAAAGTTGGTTCATGGCCACCTGCAAAGAAGGAGTAAGCATATTGGACATGTTGTAGGTAATGCTGCCTATAAATGCCTCTGAATTGTTTTTCAAGTCCTCTCGCTTTTCATCGCTGTGCTTTTGCAACCCTGTTAAAAACCAAGAGACGGGATCCATAAAAGCATCATAGTTCATTACCGTATCCCACTGGTCTCCTTGCAACCAATCGGTAGGGTCACCGTAATGTTCTGCCAGAATCAGCGCATCTGGATTCACACTTTTCACTTCTTTTCTAAACTTCTTCCAAAAAATATGATTGTTTTCTTTGCTTCGCCCCAAGTCCGAAGCTACGTCTAGTCGCCAACCATCTACTCCAAATTCCTCAGAGACCCACTTCTTGGCAATATGGAAAATATGTCTTCGAAGGTAAGAGGAGCTTTCATAACTTAGCTTAGGCAAGGTCTTATGACCCCACCAGCCTTCATAGCTATCGTTATAGGGCCAATCTTCATCCTCTTCCTTTTCAAAACGGAAGAAATTACGGAATTCACTGTCTGCACTGATGTAGGCTCCTTTCTTGTAGGAGTCCAGCTTTTCATATATCCGCTCCCTATCCATCCATTTATTAAAGGAGCCACAGTGGTTAAATACTCCATCTATAATTACCTTCATGCCTCTACGGTGCATCTGAGCCACCAACTCTTTGAACAACTGATTGCTGGCGTTTAGATTTTCCAGATTGGTCACTCTCTTCTGATACTTAGTGGCTAGAAGGTTGCCTGTGTGCCCATCGGGTACTACTTCCCCTCCATCATTTACAATCACCCCATAATGAGGGTCGATGTAATCATAATCTTGGGTATCATACTTATGATTAGAAGGAGAAACAAAAATAGGATTAAAGTAAATGGCCTCTACCCCTAGATCTTCCAGATAGTCCAGCTTGGCCAACACTCCTGCCAAATCTCCTCCATAAAAACGAGCCACATCCATGGATGCTGGTAGAGCGTTCCAATCTTCTACCTTCTGGCAAGGCTGACCAATGTAAATATACTCTCCATTTTCCACGTCATTGCTTGGATCACCATTGTAGAATCGATCTACAAATATCTGGTACATGACTGCACCTTTTGCCCAGTCCGGTGTGGAGAATCCTGGCTGTACTCTAAAATAGCGCAAATCCACATCTTCTTCTGCCGCTCCCAAAGAATGATAGAAGATGACCTGATCTCCCTTATGAATGCTAAAGACGTAAGACAGCATGGCGCTTCCTAGGCGCCACTCCAGTTCATAATAATCAAAGAGGTCATTAGAATCTGTCTTGTTCATCTTATGACCTCTATCTTCTATCTTTACTAAAACAAAGTCCACATCTTCTTTGGCCGTCCGAAAGCGAATCTTAATCCACTGATTTTCCTTTGGCTCCGATGGAATGACGTAATCAGAGGTTCCATCACTAAATAATGCTTCTAAATTCATAGCTTCAAAACCCCTTCTGGGGTCGCAAACAATTCTTCAAATTCACTGCGATTAATTTTTTCTTTCTCCAAGAGCAGGCGAGCACAAGCCTCCAAGATATTGTTATATTCCTCTAATATCTGATGAGCCCTTTGATAACACTCATCGATAATTAACTTCACTTCCTCATCGATGCTGCCTGCTATTTTTTCCCCATATCCTCGATCTTGTTTGCCAAAATCACGACCTACAAAAACTTCTTCACCACTATGATCGTAATTGATTAAACCCAATCTTTCAGACATTCCAAACTTGGTAATCATGGACTTAGCAATTTCTGTTGCTCGCTTAATGTCGTTGGATGCCCCTGTAGTAATGTCATCAAAGACCTTTTCTTCTGCCACTCGACCACCCAAAGAAACGGTAATCTCTTGTAGCATCTTGCCTTTGGTGTTGAACATAAAATCTTCTTCGGGACAAGGCATGGCATAACCCGCTGCTCCACCAGTGGGAATAATAGAAACCGTATCCACAGGCCCTACATCTGGCAACACATGGAATAAGATGGCATGCCCTGCTTCATGATAAGCTGTAATCTTCTTCTCTTTGTCTGAAACCACATAACTTTTCTTCTCTGTTCCAATGCCTACTTTTACAAAGGAATGGCGGATATCAGGTTGAGTAATGAACCCTTGCCCTGACTTTGCAGCAAGAATCGCCGCTTCGTTAAGAAGGTTCTCCAAATCTGCTCCTGTAAAACCAGCTGTAGTCTGAGCAATTTGCTTCAAATCTACGTCTTCACCCAGCTTCTTATTCCGAGCGTGAACCTTTAAAATCTCTTCTCTTCCTGCCACATCTGGTCGGCCCACGATTACATTCCGGTCAAAGCGACCTGGACGTAAGATGGCTGGGTCCAAAATATCACGACGGTTAGTGGCAGCCAAAACAATAATTCCTTCGTTGACTCCAAAACCATCCATCTCTACTAACAATTGATTCAAAGTTTGTTCTCTCTCATCATGTCCACCACCAAGACCACTTCCCCTTCGTCTGGCCACAGCATCAATCTCATCAATAAACACGATACAAGGAGAGTTCTTCTTGGCATCTTGGAACAAATCACGAACTCGCGAGGCACCTACCCCTACAAACATCTCTACAAAGTCAGAACCTGAAATACTAAAAAAGGGCACTCCTGCCTCACCAGCCACCGCTTTGGCCAGCAAGGTCTTTCCTGTTCCTGGTGGACCTTCAAGTAGTATTCCTTTGGGAATTCTTGCTCCTAGTTCTGTGTATTTTTTAGAATCCTTGAGAAAATCTACTACCTCTTCAAGGTTTTCTTTTTCTTCTACCAAACCTGCAACATCTGCAAATTTAACGTTCACTTCTTTTTTATCATTTAGCTTGGCCCGACTTTTCCCGAAACTCATAGCCTTGTGGTTAGCATTGTTGTTTTGTCGATTCAACAACATAAAGATTAAAAAAACACACACAATAGCAATGGCAATGGGAAGTACTGCGACCATTAGCCAACTTTCTTCAGGAACATCTGCCATTCCATAATCGATATGATGAGCCTCCAACAAGTCTTGGGCATCTCGTACATCAGACACCACAATTCGATAACGACTTTCATCTTCCAAAGTAATCGTTATCACCCCTGTAGGAACTGCTCGGTTTTGACTAATGAATGCTTCTGTGATGGTTCCATTCTCTAACTCTTCCTGAAGCTCTCCAAAAGTCATTGTATCTGCCACACCAGCAAGTCGAGTCATAATCCATATCCCTAGCAACACAATCATCGCAAAGGTAAATACAGTAACTCCCCCGGTGCCTCTCGCTCTGTTATCCACTTCTTAAATTCCTCCTGCTTTTTATGCACACGAGGGCGTTTGGAAATTTTCGGCTGAACGTGTGGTAGGAAAGCGTACCCTCGCGACTCTGGGGCAGACCCCGGTTTCGCTACCACACAGCCGAACGACCTCGGCGCGACGCTTGAAAGGCGAAAAACCACCCTTCAAGCGATTTATTCTAGTCCTTCTACAACTCCAATATAGGGTAGGTTGCGATAATGCTGGGCATAATCTAGGCCATAACCTACTACAAATTCATTGGGAATCGTAAAGCCTATATAATCTACTGGCACTTCCACTTCTCTTCTCTCTGGCTTGTCTAGCAACGTGCATAGCTTCATGCTTGCTGGTTTTCTTTGCTCTAGAATATCCAAGAGATAGTGCAGTGTTCTGCCAGTGTCGATAATATCTTCAATAATCAATACATCTTTTTCCTCAATAGTATCATCCAGATCCTTGGCAATTCGCACTACACCACTGGACTTTGTAGAATCTCCATAGCTACTTAAACACATGAAATCTATAGAGACTGGAACCGTAATGTGCTTGGCCAGCTCACACATAAAAAAAGCACCGCCTCTTAAAACACAAATCAAATGAACTTTTTTTCCTGCAAAGTCTTCGCTAATCTGTTTTCCTAATTGGATTATTCTTTCTTTGATTTCTTCTTCGCTAATCATTGTTCTAATGGTTACTGCCATTTTAACTTCCTCCTTATTTAGGGTGATGCACTTTGATTTCTAGTATTTTTTTGGTATCCTCTTTTATATGATACTTCATATTCATTCGATACCCTACCACCCAAACCACTTCTTTCCCATCCACAAATAGGGGAATGGTGTCTCGCTTAGATTTCGGTATTTTTTCATTGATAAAATAAGACTTTAATTTCTGTTTGCTCCCTTTCTTATCAACGGTAATTGTGTCTCCTGGCTCTCGTGTCCTTAGAAATAAGCCATTTTTCATTATATCATAATCTATAGCTTTCGTATAGATTAAATCCTTAGGTTTATAGAAGGTAGCTTCATGGGCGGTAAGGCTGCTCTCGCACAAACATGAATGAGCTGGTTCTATGTCTTTATGCTCTATCCATTTGCATTCTACGATTATGTTATAAGCTGGCACCTTGGTGAATCCAGGGATATTTATGGCTATTCCTTCTTTCTCTCCCATTACAGAGGGCTGGCCCTCATGACAAGATAACTTGCCCTTTACCACATCAGCACTTTTTCGCGCAATTACAACTCCCTCATACTCCTTAAACCCTACGATTCCATAGGGCAAGTTGACACTTTTACCCACTTGTTTTTTAAACAATTCTAAGACTTGTTCCACATGAACTCTACTGATGTCTTTCTTTTCCCCCGAGGCTTCTTCTATCACCCTTTTTACTGTTGCTTTTTGAATAATAGCAGGTTGTGCCATAAAGTTTTCGTAATTTAGATAATATCTAAAGGGCACTGTCTTCTGAGAATCTCTCTCTTCTCCTTTATGCGCTTTAACACTGGATTCCCTAAGAGAACCTCCTTGAATCTCAACCAGATTAAAGAACTCTTCTTCTACTTTTAATTCTACAAATTCCTCTATCTCCTTTAGATGATTCATGGTTTCGTTCATATGAAGCACCGCTTCCTGATTCACCTTTTCCAGATTTGGCACAATCACGTTACGAACCCGATTTCTTGTGAAACTTATATCCGTGTTGGTTTCATCAATGCAGAAAGTAAGCTCTCGCTCCCCAAGGAATTCTTCTATCTCTTCTCTTGTTACACAAAGAAGAGGCCGTATATAATGCCCATTCACAGGCTTCATTCCACAAAGTCCTCTGATTCCACTTCCTCTTGCCAAATTCATCAGTAATGTTTCTGCATTATCGTTTTGGTGATGTGCTAGAGCGATCTTATTGCTTCCTGTTTTCTCCATCACTTTTTCAAAAGTTTGACGTCGCAGCACTCTTCCTGCTTCCTCAGTAGATAATTTTTCTGCCATTGCCACTTCTTTTACATTCACACGATAAGTGTAGCAAGTGACATCCAGCTGATTACAGCAGGCTTTCACAAACTCTTCATCTCTGTAGGCAGACTCACCTCTTAAACCATGGTTTACATGAACCACCACAAAAGTAAATCCCCACTCTAAACTTAGTTCCTTTAACGCAAAAAGTAGGCATACCGAGTCTGCTCCTCCCGATACACCTATAATGATTTTGTCTTGGCTACTTACCATCTTATATTTAATAATAAAATCTTTTATCTTTTTTTCAATTTTATGTTTTGACATCTGCAACGTTTCCTGATTATAAACATAACCTTAGTCTTGGGGCTTGCTGTAGCACCACTACAGCTTCAACACTCCGCCTTGTAATTAAGCATTATCGCTACTTCAAACTCTTCGACCCTTCTATGCCTAATCTACTGGTCTAAAAAGAATAGAGCCTGGGGCTACCAAATCCAGTTCCTCTTCAGCAACTTGACGGATATGTTCTTCGGTACCAATAAACTCCTCAAATTCAAGAATTGCTAATCCTCGTTGTTCCTGTTGCTCAATCTGAAAGAGTAACTCTTCCTCTTGTTGCACCAAAATATCTCTTTGCTCTAGCAAAGAAAGAGAATGACTGCCGAGCACTATAACCATGGTTAAAAGTACTCCCGTAATTAAAATCATACTTCTTCTGTGACTTGTTTTGTGACTTTTCTTCTGCCTTCTCATCTAGCAACCCCCTAGTTGTGATGGTTTATCTATACTCCTGCGGCAGAACTCTCACGAAAATGTAAAAGATTAAGCTTTTACACTTCTCCCCCGTGTGAGTGTTCCTCACGGCATTACCATTTAAATATATTTGTATAATTCTGTAGCTTCTTCCTTTTTTGTGGTGTCTTCCAGCTTTAAAACTTCCAGCTTCACAAGCTTAGTTCCAAATTGAATCGCTATCACATCTCCTGGCTTCACTTTTGATGATGCTTTTGCCACTTTCTCGTTTACTTTTACTCTTCCTGCTTCACAGGCTTCATTGGCGATGGTTCTACGCTTAATTACTCGAGAAACTTTTAAAAATTTGTCTAACCTCATGCACTACTCTTTTCTTAAGACATAAAACCTCCTTGGCACTAGCAGCAACTCAAGGAGGTTTTCATTTTCACAACAGCTTATCTGTTAATGATTACTATCCGTTAACAGCAACTTTTAATGCTTTTCCAGCTTTGAACTTAGGTGCTTTACAAGCTGCAATTTTCATTGCTTCGTTGGTTTGTGGATTTCTGCCTTCGCGAGCTGCTCTGTGGCTAACTTCAAAAGTACCAAAGCCAACTAATTGAACTTTCTCACCTTTTTTCAATTGGCATGTCACAACATCTACAAAAGCTTTTAAAGCTTTTTCTGAGTCTTT
>JGI20163J15578_10000318_pt1 | contig 19971 bp, 19 predicted proteins | sample TergutCu122P1_FD_15578 | JGI IMG/M metagenome (IMG submission 15578)
TATACCTAAAGGAGTTCCCTGGAATATGAAAAATTTATTTCTGGCTATGTCAAGGGATCGAAAATTCATCAAAAAGGTGCAATTGCTCCGTACTTTGGCTAACGCAGAACATTCCGTTAACATTAAAGAATTGATAACAGCAGTTGACCTGACACCATCAACCATTAGGACAGAGATACACACCCTTAATGATGAGTTAAAAACCTATATCGACATCACCTCTCCTAAGCAAGGGGAGTATTTGTTGTTGTTTAAATCTAACACCTCAATAGAAGCGATTGTTGCAGAATTAATAAAAGAGGCTTTAACATTTAAAATCGTCAAATCCCTTTTTAACAATGATTGCTTTGATCTCTATGACGCATTAGATTATTTTTGTGTGTCCAGGTCTACTTACCTTAGAACTGTCAAATCCATGAATGAAGTTTTGGTGAATTTTAATATATTCATCGAAACATCAACCCTGCGTTTCAAAGGAAAAGAAGAAGATATTCGAGTTTTTCTTTTTGAATTCTTTGCCTTACTAGGAGATACCCAGGTGGTTTCCGAAACTGCCAACGAAGACACGGCTCTTTTCATTGGTCTAATACAAGAAAATATTCCCACTCCGTTGTATTACAATTACTTTAGAATCTCTCTTTGGCTGTCCATTGCCAAAATTCGTTGGGAAAATGGCTGTTATCTAGAAACACAATTTGTAGATTTAGAAGAATCGGTTAAAGGCTCATTATTCTTCGGAAAGTTTTCTAAAGTAATTGAATATCTTCATTTTTTGTTTAATACTGTTGACTCTCTTCCAAAAGAAGAATATATATGGGCATTTATAACTTCCCTGCACTGTTTGTCCTACCGCACGCCAGACCGCTTAAGCTCTATCCCCTACGACTATCGATACATCAATTGTGAGCATCAACCTGAGGTTCGGTGGGAAATCCAAAGCATTATTCGCAAATTTATGCCAAATGTAGGTGATCAAGAAGATATCTTTTTGAAGATAGAGGGGTTTTTAATTAACTCTCACTTCCTTTCTTCCATGTCACCAAACTACGAAGTAATTACCTCTGACTATAGAGATTTTATCAAGACTCAGTACGAGAATCTCTATGTTAAGTGGTTGATGCATTTATCTTCCGTAACTAAAGAAAGTAAATTGCTAAGATATAAAAAAATAGAAGATCTGGCCGTTTGTCTTGTGTCATTATTCCTATCAAATAGCAAGGTAAACTCTGTTAAACCTCTAAAAGTTCTTTTTGCCATTCAAGGACATGCCGGGCTTGACGAGTATATCATGGAACGGGCAAAGTTATACATCACTCAAAATATGGACGTGGAGTTCTTTATTAATCAGCCTATTTCATTGGAGGATATGGACAAGTCAGGTGCTGATGTGGTGGTTACGAATTATAACGCCTTTGATTATAAAAAAATGCCCTCCCATTATATTCATATGTCTACCATTCCAACGTCACTGGATTGGAAGATATTAAAGCAGTTGTTTGATTCCTTATCAAAAGAATCTTTGGATATGCAAATTGATGATAGCCAATTTCATTGATTATTCACATAAAAAAATCTCCTTAAGGAGATTTTTTTATGTGAAAAGAAAAAGGACTGTCACCCAACAAACGATTTGTTAGCCTTGCAACAGTCTCTCTTTTATCGTCATCTAATACTTCCTGTATAGTCTTTTACTATGCGTCCTCAGATGTTCCTATCTTTTCTTGACCACCTGAATCAATTACTGTGAACACTCTCTCAATGTCAAATGCATCTGCATCTTCTTTAACTGTCGCAAGTGCTCTATTAACTGTTTTGTATTGTGCTGATAAGTTTGCAAAGAATTCTTCAATCGCTTTCTTTTCACCATCAACACGTGTACACCAATTACGATACACTTCATTCTCATGCTTAAACTTAGCACGAAGATTTAACATTTTAACCAATTCTTTTTCTGATTCGCGACGTGCTTCATCAATAATTCTTTGGCCTTCTGCACGAGATTCACGTAATATCTCACTAATATCATCAGAATAGTTATAAGAACCTCCTGCCAGCAACTGCTTTGGCATCTTCGCTTGCATCGCTTCAAACTCTTGTACCTTCGTATTAAGTTCAGCTTCTGCCACTCTTAACCTCACTCTCAAGTCCTCTGACTCAGATGCACGTTCTCTTAATTCTTCGTTCAACTTATCAATACGACTGGTGTAATCTCTAATCGTCTCTGGAGAAAATTCAAGATTACTGCCATATGATTTACTTGCTGCATCCTTAAGAGTATCACTTTCTTCCTTCAGCTTAGCGCACTCTTCTTCTAATGCTACCAAGTCTTTTTTGCACTTATCCAGCTCTTCTTTTTGCTCGTCGATGGTGCGCTTTTGAGCATCACACTCTTCCCGAAGGCTAGAAGCAAGTTCTTTAAAACGACTTAGATTCTCAATTTGGCCGACTAATCCATCTCGTTCTTCTGCATTCTCAGCTTCTAAAGCCGCTTTGTGTTCCTCTAACTCTTTCTTGTTATGACCTGCCAACTCTGCTTTTTGGTTTTTTAGCTCCTTCTTAAGATAAGCGTCATACATGGTAACAATCTGTTGAATGTGAAAATACACATCAACCTTGTCAAGTCCACCGCCCCCGATTCCACTCTTCTTGATTTCCATGTTGTTGATGTAATCAATGATATCTTGCTTCGTGATCATTTCTTTTTGCTCTTGTGTCATCTTCATTCTCCTTGAGTCTATATAATATTTTTCCCTTTGGGTAATTTCCTTGTAACTTCTCTTAGCATCAGAAGACACTTCTATCACCTCTGATGCAAAAATTTTGGCATTTCAATTTCAACTATTTTATCATAAATATGCATGATAATCAATAGCCACACTGACATTCTATAGGCTTTTACGAGAAATGTAAAGAGATTTTTGAAATTTTTTCCACTTTTTCCTTCCCTTTCACCATTTTCCTCTTGCTTATCTCTGTAAATATTCTTTGTACAAAAGGGAGCGTGACAACTGTAACAATACGAACCATTCCAATCCTTTTTCTTTTTTAGTTTTTTGATAAATGTCATTGTATGTACAAAGCCACCAACATCGAAGATCGTTTTTTCAGAAGAGTAATAGCAAAAACCCGCTGGCCACAAGGACTAACGGGTACTCTTGCTATATAGTTATCTAAAGGAATGAGAGTAAAGTGGGACAATTTGATTACTCAAAATGTCACTACTTTATGAGGGGGGATGGTTATTTCTAACCACCTGCAAACTAGTATATCTTACTTTTGTGTCCTCTGTGTGTCCTCCTCCTTAACAATGGCTAAACTTTATTAAACCCCGATAAATTCATACCCTCTTTCCGCTAATTCACATGTTTACTCACTCTCTTCTCCAACGCTACATACTCACGGTGAGGAGCAAGTGGTTTATAGGCTGGTCTAATAATCTTATCGACATTTTTCAGTTCTTCCAATCGATGAGCGCTCCAACCTACAATTCGAGCCGCCGCAAATATTGGTGTGTATAACTCTGGTGGCAACTCCAACATCCCATATACTAGCCCACTGTAGAAGTCCACATTGGCGTTTACACCTTTGTACATTCTTCGCTTCTGGGCAATAATTTCAGGAGCCATATATTCCACGGTTTCGTATAGAGCAAACTCTGCTTCTTTACCCTTTTCTTTTGCCAATTGCTTTACAAAGCTTTTGAAAACATCTGCTCGTGGGTCGTTCATAGAATAGATGGCATGACCCATTCCATAAATTAGTCCTTTTTTATCAAATGCGTCTTTGTCTAACAACTTTTCAAGATAGCTACGGATTTGATCCTTATCATTCCAATCCGACAAAGATTTTTTCATATCTTCAAACATCTTCGTTACTTTAATATTTGCCCCACCATGCTTTGGCCCTTTCAAAGATGCCATGGCGGCAGCAACTGTAGAGTAAGTATCCGTTCCAGAAGAGGTAACTACATGGGTTGTAAAGGTTGAATTGTTTCCTCCTCCATGATCCATATGAAGCACTAAAGCCATGTCTAAAATCTTGGCTTCCAATTCTGTATATTTGCGATTTTCTCGCAACATCATTAGAATATTCTCTGCTGTTGACAGTTCCGGAAGTGGTGCATATATAAATAAATCCGTGCCCCTTTTATATCGGTAAGCATGATACCCATAAACCATTAGCATCGGAAATTGACTGATTAAATTCAAGCTTTGTCGCAACACATTCGGTAAATCCGTATCATCAGCTTTAGGGTCGTTAGAATATAAGCTTAAAACACTTCTGGAAATATTGTTCATCATATCGTGGCTAGGAGCCTTCATAATCACGTCCCTCACAAAGTTAGGAGGCAAAACCCGACGTTCAGCCAGTATTTCGTGAAACTCTTGAAGCTGCTTCTCTGTTGGCAATTCACCAAAGAGCAATAAATAAGCTATTTCTTCAAATCCGAAATGCTTCTCTTCTAGAAATCCATCTACAAGATCCCTTATATTGTATCCTCGATAGTAAAGTTGCCCCTCACATGGAACTTCCTTTCCATCAACCACTTCAAAGGCTTGAATGTCAGATATATTGGTGAGACCAGCTAAAACACCCTTCCCATTAATGTCTCTAAGACCTTTTTTTACGTCATATTTTGTGTACAACTCTTTGTCTATAATATTGCTTTCTTCACTTAGTTTGGATAACTTATGTATAGTCGGTGAATTTTCAAACAGTATATAATCATAATCTTTTGCCATGGCCTTTCTCCTTTCAACCATTTGTTTGTAATTCCTACATTATACTACAACTTCCATTCTATTGCACATAAAAATATAATAAATTCGACTCTTGACATTTTCATATCAACAGTTAATATAAGGTGTAGAATGGTAAAATTCAAAGTACATTTTTGTATTTGCATTGTCATATTGTGAAACATCGTTAGCTCATTGGAAATATAAAACCATTTTGTTTTGGGTCAGTCCGCTCAAGAAAGGATTCTTTTATTTATGAAACGAATCATACTTACAGGAGGTGGCACCGCTGGTCATGTCACTCCTAACATTGCCCTTGTTCCCAAACTTAAAGAGATGGGATACGATATCCATTATATCGGCTCTTATGAGGGCATTGAAAAAGAGCTCCTCGCACCTTTTAACATACCTTACCACGGCATTTCTTCTGGTAAGTTGCGTCGTTACTTTAGTATACAGAACTTTACCGATCCTTTTAGAGTTTTAAGAGGCTTCATAGAAGCTAGAAAGCTTATCAAAAAAATAAAGCCTGATATTATTTTTTCCAAAGGTGGTTTTGTTACTGTACCTGTTGTTGTCGCATCTAAAGCTTATAAAGTACCAGCCCTTATTCACGAATCGGATATGACTCCTGGCTTAGCCAATAAGCTGGTTTTTCCATCTGCTGTAAAAATATGTTGTAATTTCCCTGAAACCTTGGAGTCTCTCCCTAAAAATAAAGGAGTTTTAACAGGTTCTCCTGTACGAGAAGAATTGTTTGGCGGAAGCAAAAAAGTTGCGTTAGACATCTGTAACTTTACAGATGTCAAGCCTACCCTCTTAATTCTAGGTGGTAGTTTAGGCTCTGTAGTCATCAATGATGCTATCCGCAAATTGTTGCCTGCCTTACTAGAAAAATATCAGATTATCCATATTTGTGGAAAGAACAAGCTTGACCCCTCATTAAACACTAAAGATGGATACGTTCAATTTGAATATCTTCAGGAGGAATTCAAAGATGTTATTGCTTTGGCTGACCTTGTTATCTCTCGAGCGGGTGCCAATGCCATCTGTGAGCTACTTGCACTTCGTAAGCCCACCTTACTTATCCCCCTTTCCCTAAAGGCAAGTAGAGGAGACCAACTGTTAAATGCTAACTCTTTTGAAAAGCAGGGGTTTAGCCTTGTACTCAAAGAGGAAGACTTGACAGATTGTTCTTTATTAGAGTCCATTCAATCTCTTCAAGAAAAAAAGGATACTTTAATCGAAAATATGAACGCATCCACACAGCAAGATGCCATCAGCATTATCCTAAACCTTATTCAAAAGAATCAAAAATAATCTCTTTATAGAAATAGAGCAATCAAAAATCCAAATATCAACCCTCCAATATGAGCAGCATTATCAATCCCTGTATCTGTTAGTCCTAGATACAAACTAATGGCAATCATCACAATCAACCCTCTACCTGCTAGTCTTCCAACAGGTCTTTTGGTTTTTAAATAGATTGCAAGGACTGCCCCCATTAAACCAAATACTGCTCCCGATGCCCCACCTGATAATACATATTGACTAAAATGATAGCGCATAGCAAAAGACAGGATGTTGCCTCCCAATCCACTTACAAAATAGATGATTAAAAACTTCAGATGCCCTTTTTCAAATTCAAGATTATAACCTAAAACCCCTAATAAAATCATATTATTGGCAAGATGGCTTATATCAAAATGAACAAAGGTACTTGTAATAAAGCGATAGTATTCTCCGTCTTGCAAGATCCCTGGCACAGTTAATCCGAACTCTCTTGCAAAATTCCAAACCCCATCGTCCCCATATACTAAAGAAAAAAATAAAAAAATTACTGAATTTGCAATTAGTAATATAATTGTAAACAGTCCAATTCTATACTTCTCGTTAACCACAATCGCCCCCTGACTTAAGGCTGACGGGAGTTGAACCCATGCGCCTTGAAATTGCTACCCCTCTATTATAAGCCACTTCTGGCTTCTTGTCTATGTGTGGCATAAAGATGATAAAGCACATTTACATTATCATAAAAAATAATTCCGTTGAGCTTAGTCTGAAATTAGTTTATAATGGTTCTGTTGATTATGAGCAGAGGTAAACTGTGAACGAATCTTTATTTTGTATCCACTAAAGATATAATTGAAAAAACCCGCGATAAGGAGAGTATTACTGATTTATGAGATTTATTGGTTCAAAAATACTATTATTAGAAAATATAAAAGAAGTCGTCGATAAACATGCAGGCGATTCAAAAACATTCTGCGATATTTTTTCTGGTTCTTCAGTAGTAGCAAGATATTTTAAGCAATGGTATACGATTTACTCAAACGATCTTTTGTATTTTTCCTACTGTCTTCAAAAGGCGACCATCGAGAATGATACGAAACCCACTTTTGAATTACTTAACAGTCATTTAGGTGCCTCAAATCCTGTAGGTTTTCTTAATGCCCTAACCACAACTGAAATGGAAAGACTGCCAAGAGAAAGACGTTTTTTCCAGAATCACTACTCTCCAATTGGAGGGAGGATGTATATAACTGATGAAAATGCACTTAGAATTGATTTCTGTAGAAATCAGATTGAAGAATGGAAGAAAAACCTCCTCCTAAATGATTTAGAATACTACTATCTTATTGCTTGTGTCGTTGAGGGAATTCCGTTTGTATCAAATATCGCTGGTACATATGGTGCCTATCATAAATTCTGGGATAAAAGATCACATAAGAAATTTGAACTGTTTAACCTTGAAGTGATAACAAACAACAAGAATAACCGATGCTTCAACGAAGACGGTGTCGAGTTGTTAAAAACTTTAAGGGGTGACATTCTGTATGTAGATCCCCCTTATAATGAAAGGCAGTACTTGCCTAATTATCATGTCCTTGAAACTGCTGCAGCATACGATTTTCCAGAAATTAGAGGTGTTACAGGACAGCGTCCAGCCACAAAACAAAAATCTACTTTCTGTTCAAAAAAAACGGCTCTAGAATCATTTGAAAAGCTTATATCATATGCAAACTTTGAACATATAATACTTAGCTATAACACAGATGGAATTATGAAACTTGAAGATATTAAAGTTATCATGAAAAAATACGGTAAGCCAGAATCTTTTGAGGTAATTTACATTCCTTATAGAAGGTTTAAAAGTAGAAATGCTACAATTACCGAAGAGTTAAAAGAAATGTTGATTTATATAACAAAGGAGGTATAAGAGTGACAAATAGCTATATTAAAAGTCCTCTAAACTATACTGGAGGAAAGTATAAGATTTTAAAGTATATTATACCCAACTTTCCTAATAAGATAAGTACTTTTGTAGACCTATTTGCTGGTGGTCTAAATGTTGGAATCAATGTAAACGCTGATATGATTTATGCAAATGATCACATCGATTACTTAATCGAACTCTACTGTTACTTCAGAACTACCCCTATTGAATCGTTAATTAGTGAAATCAAAGATACAATCAGACGATATGATTTATCACAATCAAATGCAGAAGGCTATAACGCTTTACGAACGGAGTATAATCGTACCAAAAAAATCATGGATCTCTTTGTCTTAACTTGTTATTCTTTCAATCATCAAATACGATTCAATAATCAACATTTATTTAACACTCCATTTGGAAAAGAAAGGAGCTCATACAATAACAAAATAGAAGCCAATTTAGTTCGTTTCTGTAAAGCATTGAAGGAGAAAAAAATCATTCTAACTAATCACGATTTTTCAGATTTTGATTTCACCACTCTAAAGCGTGGTGATTTGGTCTATTGCGACCCCCCCTACCTCATCTCTGTTGGTTCCTATAACGATGGCAAACGCGGATTTAAAGATTGGTCTACAAAAGAAGAACAAGAGTTACTTCATTTGTTAGACTCACTAAATAGAAAGGGCGTCTGTTTTGCACTATCTAATGTTCTTCAACACAAAGGGCTAAAAAATGAATTACTAATAAAATGGAGCGAAAATTACTTTACTACCAGTATTGAAAAGAGCTATTCCAACAGTAGTTACCAACTCAAAGATAGAAACACCAAAACTGTTGAAGTTTTAATCACAAATTACGAGGTAAAACAACCATGCCTAATAACACCCGAAATATAGAACTCTACAAGGACTCAATACCATTTAATGAAATCTATCCCGATTTCGACCTAACTAAACTTCCAGATTGGGTATCTGAAAATATCTCAGACGTTCGTGTTTATGGTAATCAAAAAAAAGGTATAATTCTCCCAGATGGTAGAAAATACCATTTAAATAATAAGCTAAATGAGATGACTGGTAGAGACTGGACTTTTTTTATTAACTCTGTGTTCTCTACACATTACCCAACTAGAGGCAAGGAATCATATGCACACCACATAAGGAAGATACACCCAACCCCTAAACCACCCCAGCTTATGAGAGATATCATTACTTTCTTTACTAAGAAAAATGAACTTGTTTTTGACGCTTTCATGGGTGTTGGGGGTACGCTACTTGGAGCAGCATTGGCCTCAAGAAAAGCTGCCGGAATTGACTTAAGCGAATTATACATAAATGCGTATCTGCAAGCAGCAGTAGAGCTCGAGCTCAAAATTTTCCCCACTTTAGTTGGTGATTCAACAACTCTCATAAATGATAAGGAGAAAATCAAACAACTAATTGGAGAGCAAGAAATTTCCTTGTTATTAATCGACCCCCCTTACGCCAATATGATGAGCAAGGAGAAAACAGGCGGGGATATGGTTAGGATTGGTGCTGATGCAACTCCTTTCACTAGTGAAATAAACGACCTTGGAAACATGGATATCAATACATTCTTAATAACACTTAAGCAATTAGTCTCTAATACATTGCAATACATAAAAAAAGAAGGTTATATTATTGTTTTTATAAAAGATCTGCAGCCAAAGAAAAAAGAGCTTAATTTGCTTCATGCAGACGTCATCAGTAAACTAAATGAGATCCCGAAATTGCATTACAAAGGAATGAAAATTTGGTGCGATGACTCTGCAAAGATATACCCATATGGATACCCTTTTTCATTTGTAGCTAACCAGATACATCAATATATATTAGTGTTCAGAAAAGAGAAGTAATTCCACTCTTTTCTATTATGTTATTTAGCTCAAATCTTGACACCAACGGCACGAAACATTTTTTTGATACATTCTGGAGCATGTGGATTGATGAAAATCTCACCGTGAATATTCATATATATTAAGACATCATTATGTAAATATTCTCTTTTGGTTCCTCCGAAAACACTAACATATCGTAATATCTTTGCTTCGCTATAGGCTGGCCTGATAAATTCATTCTCAATACTGTCATAATGCTTAATTTCTTTTATACCATCTTGAAGGGTTGACAACTTCTTACCCTCAACTAAAATCACACAATTTGAATGTTCATCATAAAGTACAAGGTCTGGCAAATACAGCTTTTTATCATCTTTATCTTTTTTAGGTAAAGCAATCGTCTTTCCTTCCTTGTCCTTAAAATAGCCTCTTTCACTTCCTGCATGGTTTTCGTAAACGGTATGCATTCCATGAACCAAGCCCATAAGGTGCAATAAAATTGAAGTGACCTTTTCTGATTTCATCTCATAATGCCAATAACTATTCGGCATGGACGCTGGTGGTGGCATTATTATCCCTTTTAATTTTATGTTTAATGTCGCACATATATAAAGAAACTTATTTTTTCCTCTTGTGCGGTCAATATATGACTGGCTTACGCCGTGCTTGGTAATTACAATGTCTTTTTCGTAACCTAAAACTCGAAGTGTTTTAGCAATCATTGATAAAGCGCCAATATTGGGATCATGTCCGATATTGCCTTTGCCTTCTGGTTTTGATAGTCTGCCTGACACTTCAATTCTATCTAGATATTCAGTAATATCAATTGGTACATTTCCTTCAGGTGGCCTTCGCATCCCAGCCTTAAATGATATAAGTTCACTTCGGCTTGAAAACGGCTTAAACCATCTATTGACATCTTTTCCAATTACTTTTACACCTAATGTCAACAACATATTTGTCCCAAATATATTTGTACCTGAGGGTTTCTTCATCTTCCTAGCCTCAAGTTCTTCATTGTATAACATATAGAGAGCTACACTCCTGTGATAAGATTCAATATAAACAAACTTTGACCCTCTCTGATAGACACCCGTATTCCTAGATTCGTTATCCCTCGTTTTAGTTTCTTCTATTGCCATCAACAAATTATTTCCATCACTCTTCTCGTTAGGCTCTTCTTCTTGTTTAAACAACAAAAAATCAAGAAAGCTAGAGCTTCCACTTACCGTCTTAATGAATATTCTATCTGATCCAGACACTCGTACTCCAACAACCTCATATAGAAAGCTAAATGCTCCCCCTCTAATACACGGATCAATAGATATCTCTTCATTTGAATCATCTAACCTTTCATTGAAATCCTCACAATACGTCTTTAAAATCGTTTTAATTACTGATGGCTTTGGTCTTTCTTCTGTTAGAATCCACAAATTGTCCATTAATTAATTCTCCTTTATTGTATAGTCATAAGAATGTGCTCTCAATCATATCAGTATTTATAAAGAAATACAACTGACAACATTAATAATCTTTTAAAATGGTTACCCATGGAGCTTGCCCAAGTCTACAGCTACTTTTACTCAATTATCAAATCTTCCCAATCTCCCCATCGATTTTTTTGAGTTTTAATATTTGCGCCATTTTTTCCTCTTCCCAAGAAAGAGAATCTTGTTTTCCTTGTATCTACCTCATTGTTACTGTTTATATTCTCACCCCTTCTGTCACCTTCTTTATCACTTCTTCGATGACATCTCTCAATTCCTTTAAGGGCTCCTTCTTTTTCATCCACCTCCACTAAAGGCTCCTTTGTTTGATAACTTTCGATGGTTATTCCTCTCATGTCCGTTGAACACCACTCTTTTTCATCTCTCATCCCTTCCACAATCGCCTCTTCTTCTCTTTTTATTTTTTCTTCTTTTACACACCCTCTTTCTCCTTCTTTTACATCTAACTTGTAATGCTCTTCATATTTGCCCAACATTTCTTTCAAACTAAAATTCTCTTGTAAAGTCTCTTTATGCAAAAAACTAGCGATTTTGATTCCCTCTACTTCGCTATAATCAAGAGTTTTCACAAAATACTCTGTAAGTCCGTGAAATGCCTTGCTCAGATTTTGACTTTTTACTGGTAAGTATAAAAAGTTCCATTTATTCTTTTCCCAGTATATTAAATTAGGATCCAGCAATAAACAATCAGGATTGAGCAAATACTGTTGTATTTCATCAACCATTCGAATTAAATTCTTCACAAAAAACATAATCTCTACAGAGCTAAGCTCTACCAACTCAAACTTTTTCATTAGGGAGCACATATTGCTTATATCATATAAGAAATGACTTTCATTATTAATGTGATGGCACTCCACTTTTACCAAGCCCTCTATGTTATTTTCCCTTAACATTTTCATTTGATAATCTTCTTTATAGAATTGATTTGTTTCTATCGTTAGACTTACTTTGTTTAGCTCTTTCTTGTATCTTGCTCTCATCTTCTACCACCATTCTCGGTTTTGGAATCGAATTCGGCCCTCTGGCTTTAATATCTCCGCTGTTTGTTCAACGACAATTTCTTTAGGCCCTTTTGAGGAGCGAACATAGACGGTGATTCTTTTTCGAGATTCCTCAACAGAAACTTCATAGTCCCTAAACATCAGCAACTTGCCTGCTACCCTTTCATCAAAGACTTCCTCTAAGCTCATTGCTACGTCTACTTGTTCTTGTCGCTCCATTTGAGCTCCTATTGTTGCCGTTTCCATGGCCCCGCTAATCAAAATATTTTTATCAAAAAAATAAAATACGATTGTGATAATGGTCATAATGATAAGCAAGGTCATAGGGGCAATATAAGCCATCTCTATTGTTGCGCTTCCTTTTACCTCTCTTCTCCCTTTTTCCATCATAAGTTCCTCTTTTCTAATAAAATGCCCATTGTCTCATATCCTCGTATCGATGAAAACAATGTGATTGCTGTCATATCTTCTTTATTTTTTCTTCTGCATTGTTTTCGTTAGCCTAGGGATAAGAGGGTCGGCCTCATAAGATTTCGATTCTCTTACCCCTAGCATGGCACACAATATGCGAACTAGCCTAGATTAAAAAGACAATTGCAACATAAGAAAATGCTATAAATGGGACAAAGGGAAATGTTGCCTTCCTACCTTTTTTTCCAATGATTGCTACAAAAACTGCAAACAGTGCGGATAAGAAAAATGCAATCATAATCAGCACCATTACTTCCCAAAAGCCTAAGTATATGCCAAGTGCCAGTATTAGCAAACTGTCTCCATAACCTATTCCTTCTTTTGTTATTTTGCTTACTAAAATAAAAATCAAACCTACCCCAGCCCCTCCTAAAGTTAATACCACATCAAAAGAATTGGTGAAGATAACTGCCCCAATTGCTATTGAAATCAATGCCATAACCATCACCAAAGGAATGTGTTTGCGAAAAATATCCATTATGGCCAATCCAAGTAAGCTTATTGCAATCATTATTTCTACGAACATCTGCTACAACCTCTCATTCCTGGAATACTAGCTTTTTCAACTGCTCGTATGGTTCTTTTTAACCCACTACAGTTTAAAGAATTGTGAAAATTAGTTCCATAATCTGTAATATATACTCCTGCCATAGGCTCTCCAAAAACACATCGATTACAAGGATAATAAATTCCCCCTGATTCATTTCGCAACCCCTCCAAAGTATGGGAAGGAACAAATTGTATGGATAGCTTTAGATGAGTGCAAAAATAGTCCACATGGTATACTGTACCTGTTTCAGTGATATAGACAATCTGTCCATCTTCAGGGTTAGAGTGTGAGTTCAAGTAACCTTTCCAGGGCTTCACTAAAAGCTCTACCCTTCCCTTACCTTCCAATCTTCCAAAGGTATGAATCGGCAAGGCCATAGTATACTCTACATTTATCTCTATTTCTTCAGAATCGTATAAATAACGAGAACCTCTTACGCTAATCCCTGATGCTCCCCCCTTAATAATACTTCGCTCTATTCGCTCTAGCCCTATAAGATCCACAACATTATTGTGCAGCCGTCTGTGGCTTAGATACTCCACCATTAATATATCCTCGGAAATTCTTTTGGCAGAATGAGTCACAGCAGAATTAATGTATAAGTTTATGGCATTCATTTCAAATAAGTAAACGAGGCAAAGAGTCGCAAAGACAAATAAGGGAATGGCTAGAGCTGCTGACACCGTAACGCTGGCTCTTACCATCATGTTCCATGTTCTCTTGGTTTTCTTTTTTTGTGTGTTATTCATTGATTCCTCCATGATTGTGTGGTCTCTTCTCCTTTCCTTGTATCCTTATACTGTTTACAGTAGAGAACATGGAACATTCTGTCTTCGTTACTCACCAAAGGTTTTTTGTGCCTCAAAATATTGCATTTTCATACAAAGCCACCTGTACTCCTAGGGGTGAAGCATGAGGCACACGACAACCTGAAGCGTTCTCCACCCCTAAGGGTGAAGCAGATGGCCCTTTGGTGATTCTCCTACAAATAAGAGAAGTACAGCGGAAAGTCATAAGTTATATCACTTCTAATGGTGGCTCTATTGCTCACCCTTACCTTGGAAATACAATTGTCTACTTTAAAGAAGTCTTTCTCCATCTCAACCAGCATATTTTGCTCTACTCGATCAATGGTGCGCATGGTTATTCGCTTGCTATTTGACGCAAAGAGAAACACCCTTAGAAAATCCTCATAACTCATCCCCTTATCATCATTCCTACCTGAAGAACGATCTCCAGGAGTTCCCAATTTTTCTAAGTTGGCCAAAGATAATTGCCAATTATCTCTCGTTTTCAATATGGCCACTTTATTCCCTTCCATTAATGTTCTGATATCCATGATACTTTCCCCAAAAGCCCAGGCGATAATCAGCGCCAACTCAATGACCGGCTTCAACACTGGTGCTTTGGCGGAAAGCTTTATTGCTAATGATCTTACCTGCTGCTTCTTTTCACGGTCTGTCAATAGATGAGTGAGGTTTAGCCCCATTCGAATAAGGAGTATTTTAGCAACTATTCTTTCCAGATTCTGAATATCACTTTCTTGACCTTCTAATATATATTCAATCTCATAAGCCAAGTTCCTCTGGTTCCCCTGGGTGCTCACTTCTCTATCTTCTTCATCGCCTAATTTAGATGTTGCATGGTCAAACTTTTCTACCACGTATTCCTGATACAACAATCGTTGTTCTATTCCACTTATATTTTCTCGGCTAGGGAATTCCCCTCTACCTGTTCTGAGAGTTCTTTTTGAGGCATGATTGTCTAAAGATATGCTCAAGGTTGACAGGGGATTCTCTCTTGGCATTACTAAGCTTAATACCGATTGCTCTCTCACTTTAGCTATATGGGTAATAGGATTTCCTTCTAGGGGCATCTCAACCTCTTCATCCTCTAGCAACGTGGCTAGCTCTGCTAGAATCCCCTCTTCCTCTTTGAAGGCTTGCTCCCCTTCCATTTCTTGTTGTCCCCACTCTCTTTCCAACCCTAAAAAGTCTACAGCATAGCTAATGCCATATTTCTCTTCCATATAGTAGAGCACTTGCTCTCTGAATGCTTGACCATTGTTGTCCGTTAACAACTGTATTCCCTTTATCTCCTGTTCAATTCCAACAGCTCCAAAGTAAGCCATTCTGTCGATAAGATTCCTTTCATCAAAAGAGCCTCGCTCATAACTTCCTTCCAAAGCAAAGATGCCGTACTCTTCCAACAGCTCCAATTGAAATTCTCCAAATGCTGAGAAAATAGCTAAGTCTGCAGCTAATCGAGCATTCCCTTTGGCCGTTTGTAACATAGCACCATCTAACATGGCTAGGATAAAGGAAAGCATTAACACAAAGGTTAGGCTTAGAAAAACCGTAATTTCTCCTTTTGCTGAAGATTTGCAGGAAAGCTGCCTGATCATACACTTCCACTCTCAGAAGTGATGGTATCAAAGATACTATTCATTACACTCATTAATCGATCTCGGAATATAATGATTAACGCAATCAGCACTACTATAATTAGAATAATCTCTATCGTAGAAATCCCTCTGGTACAGCTAAGCCTTTGTCCTACTTCTATCCTTTTGTTATCAAGTCCTCTTAGCCCTTTTTCAATCATGGATTGAACCTTTTTCTCCACCTTCTTTAAACCAGAAGATAGCTCCTTCCATAAGCTGAGCATTATCCCTTTTACTTTGTTTACATTTTTTGTTTTGTTCATCTCTTTCTCCTTTTCTTTTTTTTGTTTTTAAAGTGCATTTCTGCGTACTTAAGCACGCTAAGCTCTAACCTTTCTCTTTCCTTGAGAGTAAGGCTTTCTCCTTCCTTGAAAGTGAGACTTTCCCTCCCTCATGAAGTGGAGTAGAGCCCTTTTGGATTCACAGTTGCATGGACATAAACGCTGGCAATATTACGATAATAAGAACGATTCCAAGCATAAGGAACATGGGTAACATCAGTTTGGTCCCTACCTCATCTCCTAATCTCTTGGCGTTATTCTTTCGTTCCTCTCTGGCATCTTCCGCACCTACTCTTAGTAAATGCACCATTCCCTTTGCCCCTTTTTTTACATTTCCTGCTAACAGGGCACCGAATTTCTTGTAATAGTTAATTCCCAAACGGCTTCCAAAATCTTCATAACAAAGGGCTTCCGCCTTACCCCCTTTGATTTCGTACATGGTGAACACCATCTCTTCATATACGTATCGAATGCCTTTTTCCTCTTTTTGCCTTAGGTAAATCTCTGCCATCCTAAACCAAGCCGTTCGTGGGGTCATCCCCGCCCCTATAAACAAGGCAAATGTTTCTATTACTTTTGGGTAATCCAAAAGCATCTGTTCTTTTTGTTGTTTAATCGCGGCTTTGCCCTTTTGCTTTTCTGATATGAGATATAAAAAGGCCACTACTATTCCAAGAAGTAAGATTCCTACAAAATCATAATTAGGGGGAAGTTGCCAAGAAATTGGCTGATTGTTTACAAAGGTTGGTAAGATTAAATATTGATGGTCTCGTGTTTCTCTGTCTAGCTTTTCTAATTCTTCTTCTAGGGTGTTTAACCAAATCTCTAATGGAGTGTATTCTTTGGGATACAAGTGAACCACTCTTTGGAAATATGCGATCTCATCTTCATAGGTCAACATTGCTTCTATCGCTACCAAAACTCCATCGTCTGGTATGTTTTCTTCTTTTAGCTGTCCCAAGTGGTTCATGTATTCATAACTATCTAAATTCCACTCTATTGCCAACCCCATGCCAGGTATCCTATTTACAAAATTTAGATCTTTCGTCACCCACTCCAAGGTTTCATTCTTTCCTAACATAAGAGATTCCAGCGCTTCTACTCCTTCTTGAAATACCTGTTCTAATTCGTCACTGGTGTACCCTTGTCCTGATATGCTCACCTGATATTCCATGGTGCCCTCTCCTATCTCCAGAATCAACTGCTCTGTGCGAACGCCCTCTCCTTTTTCATTTCGCAGAAGCATCACTCTGCCTTCAGAGTCTAGCTCCATCTGACCACCTGTCAAAAACATAAGTAAGGAAAGGATTATGCTACATAAAATCATCAAGCATACTTTCGTATAGAGCTTTTTATTTCTCCTGATTCCTTCTGTTATCTTTCTTCTCATCTCTTTTTTTCTATCCCTCCTCTTCTCACTTACTTATCTTCTCTTTTTACCCCTCTTTAAGTTCTCTTATCCCCTTCTTTCCCCTTACTATCTCCTCTTATTCGTCCACTTTTGTTTAAACTGACGGAAGACTCGCTTCCCCTTTTTCGTTTTTATACCTCTATCTTTATCAACCTACGACCCATCATAAATGCAAAAAAGTAGATTACCAAACAACTACTCATAATCCCTATCCCCAAAATGTTTCCGTACAGTACTCCCATAAAGTCAGAAAATGTCATTCGCATATATAAGATAATTCCAAAAGGAATCAAGCTCATAATGTTAAATTCTAATTCCTTGGCTCCTAACATGGTTTGTATCTCCTTTTCTACTTCTATTTTGTCGCTAATGGTTCGTGCAGTTGTCTTCAAAACCTCTATGCTTTCTCCACCCATTCGTTTGGCCACAGAAAACACCGTAACGAAGTTCTCTACATCTTCTTGCTCAACCCTTTCAAGAAAGTTATTTAACGCTTGTTCAACAGAGATATTAATCTCTAACTGATGGATAATATGTTTGAACTCTCTTATAATTCGACTGTCCTTTGGGTATAGTCGTTTCAAATCTTTGGTTGTTTCAGTCACTGCATTCTCCACAGAATAACCAATGTTGAGAGCAGATGCCATGATCTGCATACTGTCTTTAAACTGCTCTCTGAATTCTTGTTCTTTCTTCTTGGTTCGCCTAATGAACCAATCTCTAAAATAAAGCGCCAATACTGGTAACAGAACAATAGTTGCTACCCAAGAATTATAAAAAAGATAAGCCAGTCCTGAAATAATTAAAATCCCCTGACACAAGGCCAAAAGATATTCTCCTTTACGAATATCCTGCTGCCAACAATTTGTCCCGAAAAGCCAGTTCCTCCACTTTCATGTGGGTACCCATGATCTTCCCATTTTCTATCCCCCCCTCTTCAAATTTATAAAGACTCTGTAGCTGAATCTTACCTTCTTGGTATCCTAATACTTCTACTATCTCTAACACTTTCCTGCTTTTATCTCTTATCCTTCCAACGTGAATGATTACATCAAGAGCAGAAGCTACCTGACGAGAAATTGCCACTAAGGGCAGGTCAATTCCCATCATCATCATGGTTTCTATACGATACAGCATGTCTCTTGCACTGTTGGCATGCCCCGTTGACATAGACCCATTGTGACCATTGAGCATGGCTGAAGAGATCATGTCTACTGTCTCATCCCCTCGCACCTCACCCACGATAATTCGATCAGGCCTCATTCGAAGTGCTGACTTAATTAAATCTCGAATGGTTACAGCACCCTCCCCCTCTAAGTTGGCATTCTTCGCCTCTAACTGGACTAAGTTTCTCACGTTGCGAAGCTGCAGTTCTGCATTGTCTTCAATTGTAATCACTCGTTCATCTTCTGGGATATAATCAGATAAAGCATTAAGAAATGTGGTCTTACCACTTCCTGTACCTCCACATACAAAGATATTGTATTTGGCTGCTACAAGGATTTTCAGAAAATCTGCTGCCTCTTGGTTAATACTTCCCCAGCTTACAATCTGTTCCATTGTCACTTTTTCAAAGGGGAATTTCCTGATGGTCATGATTGGCCCGTTTAAGGCCACTGGTTTTAATACAATGTTTACCCTTGAGCCATCTTCTAGTCTGGTGTCAACAATAGGTGAGGATTCATTGACATAGCGATTTGTACTTGCCACAATTTGCTGAATGACATCTTCTAACTTAGAAACAGAGATGAATCTTTTATCGGATTGAATAAGGTGACCCTTTTTTTCGTAAAAAATATTCTCTGTGCCATTAATCATAATCTCCGTAATGTTCTCGTCTTCAATTAACTCTTGCAGGACATCTAGCCTTCGAAAAGCATTAAACAAATCCTTGCTGATTCTTATCTTCTCTTCCAAGGGAAAATAGCTGTTGTTGCTGATTTCTTCAAGAACCGAGCGAATAATTTCTAGTAACTCTTCATTCTGAGTTTCTCTGGTCATGTCAAGGCGCTTTAAAACCATTTCATAAGCTTGATTAGAATCTACTGGCCTTTTTCTTCTCACCTTAATTCCACCTTTTTCTGTATGGTATGCTCAAGGACTGAGTCATATCCTGTTTTAATTAAGTTATCTGTATATTGTTTTAACTTTTCCATGGCAATAGGCTCTTCAATGTATAAGGTATAAACTGTATCGCAGAACTCAAGAAGTCCAAACAAGTCTTTTATGCCATCGCTGATATCTAAGATGATGGTGGTGTAAATGCTTTCTTCTAATATCTTGGCAATGATCTCTTTCCACATCTTACCTTCCACCCGAAATAAATCTTCGACAAAGACCATTGGTTTAATATAATCTAGCTTGCCCATTTGCTCTACCATGACACTAATGCATAATCCTAAGTTTTGATTCTCTTGACTTCCAAAATATAAGAGATTGCCAAGATCTCCTTCTTCTGTCTCGTGAAAGTAACCTCCCCTGGCAAA
>JGI20163J15578_10000319_pt1 | contig 19951 bp, 16 predicted proteins | sample TergutCu122P1_FD_15578 | JGI IMG/M metagenome (IMG submission 15578)
ACATGGACGTCACTGCCTAGCAGTGGATCTGGCGCAGCGACACGGATGTCGCGAAAAAGCGCCAGGCGCTTGCCCGCGACTCTCGCTTCATTCGGAAATATCAGGAACAAACCCGAATATTATTATCAAGAACTAAATTTTGTAGGAATATAGCATTTTATAACTTTGAAACTGCTTTGACAACAATTTTATTATTAAAAACATACAAATATGTATTTTTTTCATACAAATTTGACATTTCTTCTTTAAACACCTGTAATAATTGATGGGCGCCATATAATTTTTTCCGCCCAAAGATCTCCCTTAACTGCGGCTTACTATTTTCGCAACCGGGGAGTAACGATTCTGACAGGCGCATGTTTGTCATCCGGTTTCCCGCTCACTGAAAAACTGGATGAACGAAGTCTGTACCAGTCTATAATTTCCAAACGCTGTTCCGCCTCTTTCGACAACTCTACTTCCTGCAGTTTGGAGAAGGTGCGTTGATTGTGAAATACTGTTACAATACGGGTAAGGACACCAGACTTAGCCTTTCATAGGGCTGCCTCTTGTGAATAAATGTCTTTCAACATCCATTCTGGCAGGTTGTCGGGTGTCCTACTTGTTTATGAGTTCGGACACTCTCACTTTATTCGAAAATAATACAAAAATGTATTATGTAAATACATCGCACCCTTAATATGGAAAAAATAACACTTCATGTTGCGAATTTTACCCGCATCATATATACTATAACCGGTATAAATTTGAAACTGCTCAGGCTATTCAAACTATGCAATTATCCTTAAATAAAAGCGAGACTATTTATTATGCTCTATTTACTTGAAGACATATCAGACAATGAAAACGCGGAAGCGGAAATGAAGACCGCAACCAATGCTCTGCGCGAAGATATCCATCTGCTTGGGAGAATGCTGGAGGATGCAATCCGCGATGTTGACGGTAAGCAGACTTCCGACCTTATCGAGACTCTGCAGCTCTCCATGCGCTTCTATCACGACAAAAATCATACTGCTATGAAGGATATTTTGCACAATCTCTCTGACGATGATATGAACATGGCTACCCGCGCCATTGTATATTTCTCAATCCTTGCAAATATTGTTGAGGATCACCATCACATTCGCCGCTGGCGCACACGCCAGACTGCAAGCGCCGCTGCAAGCGAAGGCAGCCTGGAAGCTGGTATCGAGTTTGCCAGGGCGCACGGTTTTACAAAAGTGCAGCTGGAGGATTTTTTCCGCTCTGCCTACATTGCTCCGGTATTGACAGCGCACCCGACAGAGGTGCAGCGCCGCTCTGTTCTTAATATTCTGAATACCATCAGCACTCTGCTTGACAAACGCGACAGGCTTGCTGAGACCAAAGAAGAACATGAAGAGATCGAAACCGAATTGCGCACACAGATATTCACACTATGGCAGACGCGCGTACTTCGCAGCTCAAAGCTCTCGGTGCTTGATGAAGTGGAGAATGTGCTCTCTTTCTTTGACTCAACTTTCTTCGAAGCAGTGCCAAAACTCTACACTGCTGTGGAGCGCGCCATTGGCGTTGAGATGGGCAATCTGCCCGTCTTTTTACAAGTTGCAAGCTGGATAGGCGGAGACCGCGACGGCAATCCGTTCGTCGATGCATCCGTACTAACCGAAGCGCTCTCGCGCTATTCAGAACGCGCGTTAATCTTTTATATAACCGAAACCGGGCGGCTCTGCCATGAGTTCTCGCTCTGCGGATTACCGCTCGAAGAATTGCCGGCATTGCAAAAACTGGTAGAGATTTCGCCCGACTGCTCTGTGCATCATACAGACGAACCATACAGGCTGGCTATCTCCACTGTGCAAGCGCGGCTGGTGGCAACATACGAAGTTTTCCTTGGCAGAAAGCCGGGGGTTGCAATACCATCTTTTGTGCGCGATGCAGCAGCGCAGCCTTATACTACGCTGGAAGATTTTATAACTGATCTTACCGTGATTGAACAAGCGCTTCTTCGCCAAAACTCAAAGCTGCTTGCACAAGGCAGGCTCGGCAGACTCCTGCGCGCTGTACGTGCGTTCGGCTGGACTTTGGCGCCGCTCGACATCCGCCAAAACTCTGTTGTGCATGAGCGCGTAATCGCAGAGCTTCTGGAGTTCGCAGTCCCCGGCACAAACTACACTGGATTGGATGAGGCAGAGCGCGTTAAAATTCTGCTTAGAGAACTTGCCACCGCACGCCCAATAGTCTCCCGCCACATTAAGTACAGTGATGAGACAATGAAGGAACTTGCGATTTTCGATGCAGCCCGTTCTGCTCATTTGCGTTACGGAATTGACTGCATCCGTACATCGATTATCTCCATGACTCATGGTTTGTCCGATATTTTGGAACTCGCTGTTTTGCTGAAAGAAGCTGGTATAATGCGTTTGCCCGAAACTGCACTCGATGTCAATATTATACCTTTGTTCGAAACTATCAAGGATTTGCACGCAGCTCCGGAAATAATGGACAAGCTGCTCTCTTTGTCATGTTACCGGGCGCTGTTAGCAGGACGCGGGAATGTTCAGGAAGTAATGATCGGCTATTCTGATAGCAACAAGGACGGCGGCTATATCACTTCGCGCTGGGAACTCTACCGCGCCGAAACCAGGCTCGTGGAGGTGTTTGCAAAACATGGCGTAAAGCTCAGACTGTTTCACGGACGCGGCGGTTCTGTAGGGCGCGGCGGCGGACCAAGCTATCAGGCAATATTGGCGCAGCCCAAAGGCTCTGTGCAGGGGCAAATACGCCTTACAGAGCAGGGCGAAGTAATTGCCGCCAAATACAGTAACGCAGAAGTCGGCAGGCGCAACCTCGAAGTTATTGTTGCCGCTACCCTTGCTGCCACAGCAGAATCTTCGCAGTCCGAACCTTCGGACGAGCGCTTCCCGGAAATAGTCGGCGAACTGTCTGATTTTGCCTTTTCCGCCTACCGCAATCTCGTTTACGAAACAAAAGGCTTTGAGGATTATTTCTGGCAAACAACAGTAATATCCGAGATAGCTTCGCTAAATATCGGCTCACGCCCGGCTTCCCGCACCAAGAGCCGCAACATAAGAGATTTGCGCGCCATTCCCTGGGTATTTTCGTGGTCACAGTGCAGGGTAATGCTGCCAGGCTGGTACGGGTTCGGCTCTGCAGTGGAAGCGTTTTTGGCAAAACATGGTCAGGCGCATGGCATGGCATTATTGCAAGATATGTTTAAGAACTGGCCTGTCTTTTCCACGCTGCTTTCCAACATGGAAATGACTTTGGCAAAAGCAGATATGAACATTGCTGCGCAATATTCCACTCTGGTAGAAGATAAAGCGTTACGCGATGCGATTTTCCCGCGCATTGTTGCGGAATACGAGCGCTCGTGTGCACATCTGCTCGCCATTACAGGGCAGAAAGCGCTTCTGGATCGCAACCCAATATTGCGCCGAGTAATTGTTAACCGGCTGCCATACCTCGATCCGCTCAATCATGTGCAGGTGGAGATGCTGCGCCGCTTCCGCGACGGCGGTCCTGATGCAGCGTGCGAACGCACACGCAGGAGAGTTCATCTTTCCATCAATGCAATCGCATCAGTGCTTCGCAACACCGGCTAAGAATAAAGGGTCGCGTACGCGCAAAGCGACCCTTTGTTTCCTCACTTATTCGGAAATAAAATCTGCGGGGCAGCGGATTTTATACGCTTCTGCTCTGCCTTATCAGCCTATGCCATGTATCAGGGCAAACGCATGAAAACTTATAATTCATTATAGGATAAAGAGTTAGCAGATAGTATGTGAAATCTAAGCATTTTGTAATTCCTTATGTTGTAATGAGACAACTTTTTTCATGCGTTTGCCCTGTCATAATAGGCTTTTATGGTTGACATCTTTATACTCTTTAATCAATTATATCCCATGCCAGGTGGACGTCAATATGAAAAGTAATCACCTTAGCAAAAAAAACAGATGCTATTGCGCAAACTATTCCGCTAAAAAGAATTTATGGCTGCCTCAACTTTTTCCCACTCTGCAAGCAATTCTGTCTGCCTGTTTTTGTTTTCGCGAAGGTTTTCTTTAAGCTCTTTTATCTTCTGCCCATCTGCGTAAAACTCTTCCTTTAGCATCATCTCTTCGATTTGTTTTGCTTTTTGTTCAAGGTCATCTGCAAGAAGCATAATCTCTTCCAGCCGCTTTTCCAGCTTTCTTTTTTCTTTTTTTACAGCTTTTTCTTTTTCCCTTTCGCTGGCGGCCTCTGTTTGGCGAAAATCCCCTTCCTTGGGAGAGCTGGCCGAAACACTATGAGCTGGACTTCGCCAGCCAGCCGCCGCCGCTGCTTTGCCAGCGTTCGCCTTCGCGTCCGACTCCTCTGCTTCTTTCGCTTTCCTAAAAAGATAATACTCATACTCCCCAGGATAATCTTTTGCAATTCCATTAGTAAGCTCAATAACCCGCGTCGCAAGGTTTTCGATAAAATATCTGTCGTGGGAAACAAAAATAAGCGTACCAGTATATTTTTTTAAAGCTTCAAGAAGAATATCTTTGGAATTAAGATCAAGATGATTCGTAGGCTCATCAAGTATAAGCAAATTCGAAGGGTGCAAAAGCAGCTTCAAAAGCGCAACACGGTTCTTTTCGCCACCCGAAAGAAAAGAAATTTTCTTTTGTATATCGTCTCCCCTAAATAGAAAAGCACCAAGAAGATTTCTTAAAGAAGGAATAAGCTCTGTCGGCGAAGAAGATTCTATCACCTCTATTACAGATTTCTCGTTATTGAGAGTTGCCTCAAAATCCTGGGAAAAATAACCAATACTTACGTCCTTGCCAAGCCGCATATTCCCAGTATAGTTTTTGTCGGTTTGCGACAATATTCTAAGCAAAGTCGATTTCCCGGCTCCGTTGCAGCCAGTCAAAGCAATTTTCTCCCCTCTGGTTACATAAAGATTTACATTTTTAAGAGCCTGAAAATCCCCATAAAATTTGTTTAATTCTTCTATTATAAGAACATCTTTTCCCGAGTGCGGCGGAGTTGGAAATTTAAAGCGCATTTTTTTAAGGCTTTCCGGGATTTCGATTCTTTCCAGATTTTCGAGCTGCTTAACCCTGCTTTGAACAAGACTTGCTTTTGAAGCATTATACCTGAATCTCCTTATAAAATCCTCGGTTTTTTCTATTTCTTCCTGCTGCCTCTCGTAACGCTGAACAAGAGCCTCAAGTTCCTGCTGCCTTGTTTTTTCATACGCCGAGTAATTGCCTTTATATTTGCTGAGCTTTCCGTTAAAAAGCTCGATTACTTCGTTACACGTTACATCAAGAAAAAACCTGTCGTGCGATACGATTATATAACCGCTTTTAAACTTGTTCAAAAAATCTTCGAGCCACTCCCGCGCTTCTATATCCAGATAGTTAGTGGGTTCATCAAGAAGCAGAATATCGGGTTTTTCAAGCAGAACCCTTGCAAGCGCAATTCTCATCTGCCAGCCCCCGGAAAAACTTTCTGTCATTTTGCCAAGGTCTGCTCTTGAAAAACCTAAGCCTGTAAGAACGCTCTCTATCTCCCCTTCTCTTTCGTAATATCCGCTGCTTAAAACTGCTTCCTGCAGAGCGTGGTGTTCTTCCAATAGAGCTTCGAGATTTCCTTCTCCTTCTTTGCACAAAGCCAATTCTTTTTCAAGCTCTGTTATTTTTTCGATCATTTTCCGAAAAACAATAAATGCTTTATCCGCTTCGTCAAAAAGAGTATAACCAGAAAAAACCACGCCGGACTGCGGCAGATACGAAATTCTCGTGCCCTTCTGCATGGAGACAGAACCTTTGGCAGGCGCCATTATTCCGGCAATAACTTTGAGAAGCGTTGTTTTGCCGCTGCCATTCGCGCCTGCCAGCGAGATTTTTGAGGTTTCAGATATATTGAGGTTTATTCTGTCAATAAGATCCCTGTTGCCAAAAACAACAGAGATATCTGTTATGTTTACAAACGCCATAGGCGAACAAAGGTCCTCTTACTACCTGGGTAATGAACTTTGCCTGAAATAAATTACGCGCGGCTCAGCCGGAATAGAAGTTACAATACCTCTTTCAATATTTCTTTCCGGTATATGCGTAAACCGCACTGCATCATCAACAAATAAATAGGCAAAAACAATTTCTCTTCCCGGAGAGTCAAATGCAAATGTTATAACTCCGTCAAATCTTCTTGCAAGCCGGCTTGCCAAAAAGTAATTACTTTGCACTGTTCCAGTGCTTCCAAAGCCAAACGGAAAAACATCAGGCACAAGGTTTAAGTATCCTGTCCAGGTGAACCTTCTTCTGTCTCCAAGGCTTATGGTGCCATAAAGGTCGCTTGTAAGATTCCTTCCTCTGGCATAAAACCGGTCCAAAACAGCAATTCTTCGCAGAACTTCCTCTTCAATATATCTCTCCAGAGGCATTTCAAGAGTTGTATAGAAAGCTAAATGATTTACTCCCCTGTGAGTATAACTTACATAAATTCTTTCGGTTGAGTAGAGAATAATTTCAAGAGGCGTGCCAAGAAAAGCAACAGTATTGCTGCCTTCGAAAGAAATATCAGTAAAATTAAATTCAATTCTTTCTCTTTGTGTCTGGATTACTATTCGGTTATTAGCCCTGTCCGGAAAAAGCCCCTCGCCTGTTTGAAGGCTTTCAATAACAATATTGCCGCTGTTTATTATATCTGCATAGACTGTTGGGTACCATGTATTATTAAAAAAGCTGTCGAGAAGCTGCTGTTCATGCTCTTGCCTGGAAAGAGAAGTATCCCTTGTAAAAAATGTAAGAAATGAACCAAAGCTGTAGCCTATAACACCGCTTTCTGTCATAACTTCTGTCCAGTACCCTGTTAAGTGACCTACAACAGAGGGGGTTTGCGATTTACTTACTATTTTTACAACCTGCCCCGGTCTTAGTCTGTACACTCGCTCGGAATTGGCATCAGGTAACCTTCTTACATTAAGAGCTGTCTCTGTGAATGCAAACATATTAATATAAGGCTTAAATTCAGCCGCAAACCTTTCAGCATCTCTTCTTCTGTCAAAAAATTTCCCTATTGGTCTTGGAACTTCTTCCCTTACCCTGCTTCCTGCTTTTTCTATTACAAATATATTTCTTAATTCTGATTGGGAGATTACTCTAACAAGTTCTCCGTATCCCAGATCAGATTCATCCGGCGGCCATACCACGACAAGATAGCCTACTGCTCTGGAGCATGAAAATGCGAAAAGTAATAATAGCAGTGCTGTAAAAATTGAAAAAGTTCTCAAAAAATCCTCCAAGGTTTTTTAGATTATATCAGTATAGATTTATTTTGTTAAGCGCTCTCGTTATTTTACATAACATTGTCTCATGCTAAAAACCAAGGAAGCTCTGATTAAGAACCATTTTTTAAAATTTAATAGTAGGTTCTTATTTGACTCTAATCAGTGCTTCCATATTTTTTCTCGTTTTCTTGCAGAAAACTGCGAAAAAAGGATACCGCAGCAAAGCTGCGTTTCCTTATTCGCTCGGTAATGTGCGTGCAAGCACGCCCGCTACACTCGCTTCATTCGGAAATAAGGTAATGCTGATTTATTCTCGATTGAATAAATCAGCGGTTCCCTAATGTTTTTTATGGGAATTTAATATATTCCTCTGTTTTAATATTTATTAAAGTTCTACACTGGAAAAAAGTTACAGTTTAATCAGGAGCAGATATGTCAGATCGAGAAAAAATCAAACAATATATAACCTCGGCAAGGAAAGATATAATAGAATTTCAAAAGCTTTTAACTTCAATTCCTGCTATCTCGCCAAGTTCCGGCGGAACCGGAGAGCTTGCAAAAGCAAAAGCTCTTGAAAAATGGCTTATTTCAAAAGGTCTTGGAGAAGTAAAGTGGTACAACGCAGAAGACAGCAGAGCCGAAGGCAGCATCAGACCAAATCTGGTGCTTGAAATCCCTGGAAAAAAGCACGACAAAACTTTCTGGATTATGTCCCACATCGATGTTGTTCCGCCTGGAGAGTTGTCTCTCTGGAACAGCGACCCTTATGCGCTTAAGGAAGAAAACGGCACAATCTTTGGCAGAGGCGTCGAAGATAATCAGCAGGGGCTTACTGCTTCTGTTTTTGCTGCTCTTTCTCTTGCGGAAAATAATATTGTGCCGGAGTATGATGTAAAACTTCTTTTTGTTGCAGACGAAGAAACAGGTTCTGATTTTGGCATAAAATTTCTTCTGGAAAAACATAATCTCTTTAAAAAAGAAGATTTTGTGCTTGTTCCGGATGCCGGAGACAAAAGCGGCGCTCAAATAGAAATTGCAGAGAAAAACATTTTGTGGCTTAAAATTACAACACTTGGGAAGCAGTGCCATGCATCGCGCCCGGATCTTGGGATAAATGCTTTTGCTGCTTCTGCACAGCTTATCTGCGCGCTTAAAAAGTTCGAAAAAGCTGTTGGGGATTACAACCCTATTTTCGACCCTCCGCGAACAACCATAACTCCGACAAAAAAAGAGGCAAATGTGCCAAACATAAATACAATGCCCGGAGAAGATGTTTTTTACCTGGATTGCAGAGTGCTTCCGGAAACAGGGGCGCGCAAAGTGCTTTCCGGCATTAAAAAAATAATTAAAAAAATCGAAAAAAAACACAAGGTCGAAATAAAATATGAAATAGTGCAGGAAGCATCTTCTCCGGCAACTTCGAAAAAAGCGCTTATTGTTGGGCTCATGAAAAAGGCAATCAAAGATGTGTACGGCAAAAAATCAAAAGTTGTTGGAATAGGCGGAGGCACTGTTGCCGCGCACCTCAGGAACAGCGGGATTGATGCTGTTGTCTGGAGCAGAATCGACCAGACAGCTCACATGCCTAATGAGTATTGCAAGCTCGAACACCTTGAAGGAGATGCCATTGTTATGGCGTATCTGATGGCAGGGTGCGAATAATTACAAATCTTCCTTCGGATATAAGATTTGCATTTTGCCCCATGAAAAAAAGTTTATTCGCATCTTCTGCGGGTATTATTATATCTGTATTATAACGGCCAAAAAGTCTTCTCGCAGATGTAAAGAGCGGTCTGTCTCCAACCCGCTCTCGAATTCGCGGGTCATTGGGGTCGCTAAAGTAACCGGCAGTCCCCCACTTCTTGAGAAACGCCGGCTGCACCATTTCCTTGGTTACAACTCTTCTCATTCGTTCGTCAAATACTGATGGGAACATCGCAGGGGAAAGAAAGCTTGTTCTGTTTTCTCCATGCACCGGGAACTCAGCGTCCGCATAAATTACAACGCCTGTAAACCTGGCAGACGGAGTCCATAAAATTGTTCTTTCGGATCTTAGCGGCGTTCTATGTGTAATAAAGTAGCTTCCAATATCTCTGTGAATATCAAGCTTATACTGCATATTCATGCCTGTCATATTCCGGTTGTGAGTGCTGAATGTTCTTGTAATATTATTATAAATATCATTTATATGAGAAAGTATATTTGGATTGAGCTGAATCTGCTCTTCTATAGTAGAAGATGAGTTAAAAAAGAGCTCGCCGTTTTTATCTCTTCTGATAGAGTCCATAAATATTGTAAAAAAATTTCTTCTGACAGCATCTTCGCTCAGGTCTCTCATTCTGGGAGCCCCGCTGCCGGGAGCGAAAACTGTTTGCACATTTATAAACATTTTTCCTTCGCTCCAGTCAACCATTGAAAAATAATCAAGCTCCGGAGTCTGGGAATGAATCAGTACAGTGGGGCAAAGAAAAATAATTATTAAAGCAAGATAACGCAGCATAAACTACTCCATCTTTTTTTTATCCGGCGCTCGCTTTGCGCGTATTTTGCATATATCGCGGCGTCTATACCGCAGCACCTTTGCTGCCTAGCTGCTCGCTGGCGCTTATCGCGGCATCCCTGCCGCTGCACCTTCGGAAGGCACCCTAAGTTCCATCCCTATGGAAAGAATACCATCCACCTGAATGCCATTGTGATGCGCAATACTATAAGGATTTGAGCCAAACATCCTGGCTATTGACCATAAAGTATCGCCAGGTCTTACAATATAACTTCCTCTATATCTTCCAGGATTATCTACAACCTGAGGCCGCTGGTTTGCTGCATTACTTCGCCCTGTGAAAGGCGGAACATCTCTTAACGCAGGAATAACAAGCTTCTGACCCACAGCAAGAGCAGAAGGATTTATCCCCCTATTGTAGCTTTTTATCATATTGACAGAAACACCATAGTGCCGCGAAATATCATAAAGAGTATCGCCCCGTCTAACTTGATAAAAATGAAACCTCATAAGGTTATTATCAAAAGAGTTTAGCGCCTCTGCCACAACAGCGCTGTATCTTTCGGGAACTTTTAAATAATAATTTCTTCCCGCCCTTGAAGCCCGTGAAGGGGTTATATCAAAATTAAGTTCCGCATTTCCTGCTTTAAGTATATCAAGGGAAATTCCCGTTACTTCCGAAAGCTTTGTTAAACTTATGGAGTACGGCACTGCGACCCTCTCCCAGCGGTGCGGCGCCCGCCAGCTTATTGACATCCCGTGCCTGCCTTTGTGGGATAGTATCCGCGACACCGCAATAAGTCTTGGAACATAATGAATTGTTTCCCTCGGCAATAACCCTCTTGCGGAAAGCTCCCAGTAGCAAGATATTCCTGTTGCATTAATTGTTCTTCTTACTCTGTTAAGCCCGCTGTTATACGCAGCAAGAGCAAGCGCCCAGTCGCCAAGTATGCTATAGTTATGCCGTAATTTCGCAATAGCGCCGTGAGTCGCTTTCCAGAAATCGCGGCGTTCATCTGCAAAGTCATCTACCATCATATTATGCGGCGCAATGCTGTTCATCATAAATTGCCACATTCCCGCAGCCCCGGATCTGGAAACCGCATTCTGCCTGAACGCAGATTCTATTACAGGAAGAAAAAGAATTTCATGCGGCATATTGTTTTCATGAATATGATCATCAATAAAATCAATAAAAATATCCGCTCTCGCCATTATAATCTCAAGCCATCTTAGTTCTTCGGGTCTGCTAAACCTTTCAATATAATAATTAACAAGACGATTATCCGGCGGGAAACCAATAGTAAAAATCTTTCTCCCCGCATGAGTTTGTGCAGAATCAAGCCACGGCTGCTGTTCGGTTATACGCCGCACAGTTTCAATACTTATAGTCTTATTGTTGACATTTCCGCTAAAAGGAAGCGGTCCTGCAAAGAGCAATAAAGGAAAAGAGAAAAGAATAACAAAGAGTAAAAACAATTTTTTTTTATCTTCCATGCGACACCGCAAAAGGTCTTTCTCCAAAGTATATACCTGCCCACTCCCAATTTCCATGTATCGATGAGTCAGCAGGGAAATTTATCCTCCTAAAGTACAGATACCAGGTGCTTATTCTGTACGTCCACCCTGTTGTTCTAAGGAATGCTTCACGCTGGTTGGAAATATCTTCAAGAACCCTGCTTACATTAATTCTTGGAGAAAGAAATGTATTTAAATTTGGAATAAATTCCGGCGGAGTACCTGACTCTCCATCTTCCCAAGATACAGCAAAAAAATTAACTCTTGACATATACTGTCTGAATATTCTGCTGTCGCCCCTAAATTTAGCCCTATTAATACTACTTACTACTACTTCGACAAGTTCGTCCAAAGACTCAAATGTCCAGTCTTTATCTGCATGATAAAATGCCAAAAAGTTTACTACTCTCTCCCTATCCATGAACCCATCGCTGTTAGCAGTATCATAAAAATCAAGAAATCTGCGATATGCCCGAACCGCCTGAGCCCAATTGCCTACTCTACCATAAGCATTGCCAAGATGATAATAAATTTCCTTTATATTGATATCACCGCTAAACCTTGTAAGTTTATCCCTGTAATAGAGGATCCTTGCCTCATCATTTTCAACAATATTCAGAAGGTCGCGCAGAGCCAGAAAATGTATCGAATTTCCCATATGCCGAAGATCATGATAATTTCTTAAAATTCTTTCGTAATATTTTATTGCAAACGGATATGCCATGTCTTCGCGGTGATTCCGCGCAACAAGCATAAGATAATAAGCATTAAAAGGATCATTCTGGTTTTTTTGAACATAGGTTGTAAGAAAAAGGTTTATTTCCCCTCTGCTTACTCTGCTTGACAGGAATTCGAGCATTTGTCTCATTGCTATAAACCTTTTTTCATGAGATGTTTCTGTTTCAAGCTGCCGGTAAATCCTGTTAAACCTGATCCTGTCGCCTTTGCTTAGAGATAGATACCTTCCCTCTTGGGAACATCCTGATAATGGAATCAATAGTGCCGCAATTAATACTAAAAATATAGTTCTTTTTTTCATCATTTATTAAGCCTGAAAAAGTATAGCATAATAGCTCTTCTAATGCAAGCGCACGCATTGCAAACGATGCCTGAGCCTTTCTCTGCTTAACAAACCACCAAGCAGCGCAATAATGGAATTAATAGTGCCGCAATCAATACTAAAAATATAATTCTTTCTTTCACCATTTGTTAAGCCTGAAAAAGTATAGCATAATAGCTATATCTAATGCAAGCGCACGCATTGCACACGATGCTTGAGCCTTTCTCTGCTTAACAAACCACCGAGCAGCGCATCTGTTACAATATATTCTTGCCCATTGCAAGAATGACCCTATAAAATGTATATTGATTATCAAGAAGAATGAAATGCAAGCGCAAGTGCTTGCTTAAATCCCCCTCGCTTGAGTGCGCGGGGCAAGTTTTTAAAATTAAAAAAACCGATGGGCATAGCCTACGCGAAGCCCTGTAGTTAACCAGACTCCTTCGGTATCATCCCCAACACCCCCAGTAATTATTGACCTGCTTCTTAATTCAAAAAGAAAATTCCCATTACCTACAGGAAGTGCATAACCAATACCTACAATACCTCCAAAAGCTAACCTGCTATCAGGAGAATAGCATATAGTAAAATTGTTGCCTCGTCTATCTAGTTCTATGTCCCCAACTATAAATTGTATTGCTGGACCCGCGAAAACACTAAATCTGCCAAAATTTAACTTTGCAAGAACAGGAACTTCTATAAACCTGGCTGTCTCTGTCGAGCCGTCTTCGTTAACTCTAATATATATAAAATTAAGCTCTGGCTGTATGGAAAACATTCTGCTTAGATATACATTTGCAAATACACCTGCTTCAAACCCTAAGCCTGTTCCCACTATGAATCCACCGCCAAGATTACCATTACCCCCAATGGCGCCGCCAATTTTGACATCTGCAAACAAGTAGCTTGCCATTAGCAAAAAAATTAAAACTAAAACTACTTTTTTCACTTTTATTCTCCTTTTTTATGACTCGCCATCATGGCAGCCAATTATGTTTTATTACCCAAAATGATAATAATGTATTGCTGATTAGAGTCAAATTTAATCAGCGATTCCCTTGCGGCATCCATACCGTATTGTTCATAGCTATAGTCCGCATTGGGCTATACTATAAATCTTCCAGGCTTTTGTCAATTAATAAGCCATATAGTGTCGGCGTTCAGCGAAGCTACGCAGTGTCCCCTGCGTAGCTTCCCCTCCACCGTAAATCCACAAGAGTCGGGACTTCGCGCGCGCATGGAAAATCTGCACTGCGGTTACGCAGTGTCCCCTATGGACACTGCGTAGCTTCGCGCGCATGGAAAATCGCGCGAAGCTATTGTTACTTATCACAATATATGCCATTATTATGATAAGTACTTCAAAAGGAGGAGTTTGTGCCATTAATTCCAAAAATCCGTCCTGTTTCCGATCTCAGAAATAAATTCAGTGAAATTTCCAAAGAAGTACATGAATCCAACGAGCCGGTCTACTTAACCAAAAATGGGCGCGGAGATATGGTTGTAATGAGCTTGGAAGCTTATGAGCAAAATCTTTTTGAATCAGAAACTTATATCAAGCTAAAAGAAGCAGAATATCAAGCTGCGTCAACAAAAAAACGGTATACACACAATGAAGTAATAACAGAATTGCAAAGCGTTATAGCCAGCGAGAAAAAGCCAAAATACAAAGGCAAGTCTGTTGTATAAGGTTCAATATCTTCCAATCGCACTGGATGATTTAAAAGATATAGTAAGATATATTGCCCATAAACTGGACTCGCCGCAGGCAGCGGAAGATTTACTTCTTAAAATAAATAAAGATGTTCTCAAAATCGCAGAAAACCCTTTTCAATGCCAGCTATATATTTCGCCTGTAAAGCTAAAGTATGAATACAGAGTTTTGCGTATTAACAATTATTCTCTGTTTTATGTTGTAGAAAATGAAAAAATTGAAATTCATCGAGTTATCTATTCTAGAAGAAATACTCCGCAAATATTAGAGAAATAAAGGATATTAATAAAGGATATTATAGAAGTTTTCAAACAATACCTAAGGTAAAAATTCCGGGACGCGAGTCTGCCCTGCGGTTGCAATGATTAAAATGAATTGCTAGAATACGGGAAAGAGGTCAAGTATGAGCGAAAGAATAACAATGGAAAATGGCAAGCTAATGGTTCCTGATAATCCCATAATCCCATTTATCGAAGGCGATGGCACCGGACCGGATATCTGGAAAGCGACAAAATTGGTTCTCGATGCAGCTGTAAAAAAGGCTTACGGCGGGAAAAAAAGCATTCAATGGAAAGAAGTTCTCGCAGGCGAAAAAGCGCACAAAGAAGCCGGCGAATATCTTCCGAGCGAAACACTTCAGTCTTTTATCGACTATCGTGTTGGCATAAAAGGACCTTTGGGGACACCTGTTGGCGGAGGAATACGAAGTTTAAATGTAGCGCTAAGGCAAAAACTTGACCTTTATGTATGTTTGCGCCCGGTAAGGTATTTTGAGGGGATCCCATCGCCTGTAAAGCGCCCGCAAGATATTGATATGGTTGTTTTTAGGGAAAACACAGAAGATGTTTATGCAGGATTTGAAACACGCTTTGACGATAAAAAAACAGAAAGACTTAGCGCTTTTCTTAAAACAGAATTTGGCTGGACTTTAAATAAAAACACAGGTATTGGACTCAAGCCCGTGAGCAAGGGAAATACAGAGCGGCTTGTAAGGGCTGCAATTGAATATGCTATTGAAAACAAGAGAAAAAGCGTTACCCTCGTGCACAAAGGCAATATCATGAAATATACCGAGGGAGCTTTTCGGGAATGGGGGTATCAGCTTGCAAAGAATGAGTTCCCTAACCAAACAATTGCATGGGATGATTGCCCGGACGGCAAAATTCCCGAAGGCAAAATTTTAATACAAGATGCAATTGCAGATGCTTTTTTGCAGTTCATTCTTACAAGACCTACTGATTTTGATGTAATTGCAACAACAAACCTTAATGGGGATTATATATCAGATGCTCTTGCTGCACAAATCGGCGGAATCGGAATAGCGCCGGGCGGGAATATAAATTTTGTTAATGGCATAGGAATATTTGAGGCTGTGCATGGAACTGCGCCAAAATATGCAGGGAAAAATATGGTTAACCCAGGTTCTCTTATTCTTTCCGGTCAAATGATGTTTAACTACCTTGGATGGAAAGAAGCTGCAAACCTGATCAATATCGGAATCAGCAAAACAATAAAACAGAAAAAAGTAACTTATGATTTTGCACGAAGCATGGAGGGAGCGGAAAAAGTCTCCACCAGCGATTTTGGTCAGCTAATAGCAGATAATATGTAATTTTTTATGGAAGATAAAAAAGCAGGTAGGGAAAAACTACTTATATTTGGAATTATTTTTATTTTTCTCGGTACTACTCTTCTTCTTGTAACAACAGAAGTAATTACAAACAATGGATTGGTTTTATCGCTTTTAGTGCTGACTTTGGGGCTTTCTCTGCTGCATAAGGGGTTTTTCAAAACCGGAAGAGAAATATATGTGCTTATCGGAATGTTTTTATCTTTTTTGGGACTTTATCTGCTTTTAAGGGCTACTATTCTTGACGACTATGGAATACGCAGAATATGGCCGTTTTTTATGTTGTTTACAGGAATTTCTTTTTTACCATACGGGCTAAAAAAGAAAAAAGGCAAAAGATTAAGAATTTTTATTCCTGCGTTTGCAATAATATTTCTCTCGCTCTTTTTTCTTCCATTCAGCCTCAGGCTTTTCACAATGAAATTCCTTACTCTTGCGGTTGTGTGGTGGCCTCTTATTTTTATAGCAATGGGTATTACTTTGATAATTGTTTTTCTGATAAAAAGGTATGGACAAGATGTTAGCAAATAGACGCTTAACGTTAGCAGCAATTATCTGCCTCTTTGCTGTTTTGCCGCTGCCGCCGCTGCACAGCCAGAGCAGAGAAGCCAATACCGGAACCAGAGCGCAGCAGCCGGCAGAAACCGCAAACACTCCGGCGCTCCGGCTCGAAACACTTTTGGGGCTTACGCCAGCAGAAGCACTCGCAGTGCTTGGCGCGCCGGAAGCTGTCTACCCCCTAAGAGGGGCAGTATCGTGGCAGGATAATGTAGTATTTTACTACAGCTCGCACCTGTACCTTTTCTTCTTCGACAACCGCGTGTGGCAAATAAGGTGCGACCACAGATCCACAAAAACAATTCTTGGTATTTCTGCGGGGATGGAAAGAGCAGCAGTCAGAGAAATTCTTGGAACCCCTTATTACTCAGGAGACAACGAAGATATCTATCTTAATCCTGCGGGAATTACACGCCTCAGAAAAGGTTTTCCCATAAGACTTAGACTAATTTACGACAACAACAATAATCTTCACGACATATATCTTTTTCGCAGCGACTTTTAGCAACAGTATGTTGCTACCCTGCACAAGCAGCATGGATAGGCGAAGCCTAGCCGCAGCTTTAATTACAGATTTATTTTTGTTCCACAAATTTGTACGGCACATCCTGTGCGCGACACGGAAAGTCAGCTTGCAACAAGAGATGTTCTTATTTTTCTTATAAGACTTATTTTGCTTATGCTAATGCTCACCTCGCTGTCGTCCAGCAGCAAAGAGCCTTTTAGGAAAAAAACATTGCCTTCTTTTTCAATTTTTTTAGCCTTAATAAGCCGGCGGACAGACTCGCCTTCAAGATTGTTTTCAACAACTTCTGCCAAATAGCAAGAATTTCCAGCTACCTCTTCTGCTATTCTTACTTTCCCATTGTAATCAAGTCCTCTTGCTTCTGTCTTTTCAAGCCGCGCATTTCCTTTTCTAATTTGCTCCGGAGAGAGAATAAGCTTTCTCTCCAGACGGTCAAGAACCACTTCTTTTTGCTCAGCAGTAAAATTTGATTTTTCAATTTTTTCTCTTATTTCAGAAAAATCAGCATTTGCTTGTTCGGAAGGCGGAGAAGTTTTTTTGCTAAAATCAAGTTCAAAACCATCAATAAACTTCAGGGATACAAGATCTTCTTTAAATGAATGAATACTGCTTTTTTCTCTCTCAACAGAATCAGTAATTAGCGTTTGCGGAAAAGATGCGCTGTCAATTCCTGCTTTGTTAAAAGCTTCCAAAAGTGCAGACATATCTTTTTCGTTTATTAAATAAATTCCGGCGCCAAGTTTTCTGCATAAATCAGAACTAAAGTGCCCCGAATTATCAATTACGTTGCTCTTCTTCTCATCAGCAACAAGAACTATTCCCTTATAAAACTCAAGGCTCTTATACTCTTTTTCCCAGCTTTCCATCGAGAATTGCACATTTTGCGGAACAGGATAACCTGCAAGGCGGTTAAAAAAATCTATAACATCTTTGCACGTATATCCTGCTTTTAAAACACGCAAAAAACTTTCTTTCGATAATGTAAAATAAATAATGTCTGAATATTTTTTTATATTTGCAATAAAAGCAAGCATAACACCTTCGTGAAAAATAATATCTTTTGAAACATGGATATCAAAATTAGGCTGAAGAATAAAATGACATGGCTCTTTGCTGTCAGAAGTTATAGCTCCTCTTTTTTTATTGTTTAGAATTGAGAGATAGGCAGGATTTGGGTAGTAATAATCCCCGTCTTTTTTGAGATATTCAAGCCCCGAAAGTATTTTAATAATATCATCGCGCCATTCTTCCTGCGGCAAGTAGTTTTTTACAAACAATAGATCAATTATTTTTAGCAATGATTTTTTCGGAAACCCCTTGTCTGTGCTGCAAACTATTTTCATAAATTTATCTACAAGAGAAAAATACAAGCTGTAATTCGAGGAAAAAAAAGCGCCTGTACAAAGAGCCTGTCTTTCCGAAAAAGAAAGTTTCATAAACTCTTTCCACCTGCCAATTGCCGGCTTAAAGACACCGGCTTCCTGTCTTACTAAATTAAGTCTTTTTAAAACTTTTCTCATAATATCAATTTTAAGTTCTGCATCTGTGCCCATTGTGCCTGGGAATATTTCCATTAGCTCTTCTTGTATTCTTTTTTTAAAATGGCCGTCAAGCTTGAGAACCTGTTCCCGCCCAAGAAGATACGACAATACCGAAAAAAGAAGAGACTCAAAGTACCATGTTTCTGTTTCTTTTTTAAGACTCTCGCTAACGTCAACTGCCGGAATAACAATAGAATGATCTATTACCCTCTCCTTAAGAACATCCTTAAAAAGCGGCGATATAATCAGCAACGGCGATTCGCCTGCATCTTTGTCCGAACAAATAAGCATTCTCTCCTCAAGATTTTGCAAATGAAGATAAAAATCATAATAATTTTTTTTGTCGGAAAAAAATGGGTAGAGTGTTTTTATTTCTATGGGACCCAAAATATCAAGCACAGTAAGAACAAAAGCATCTTGCTCATCAATTAAAGCTATTATTTTATCGAGATTTTTTTCTTTGCGCAAAAATGCTGCAAATTCATCGATAAGATTATGTTTGTTAAAAGGAGTTTTAACATCGCCGAGATAATTTCTTATTAAATCAAAAAAAATCTGCTCCGGAAGCGAAATAATAATTTTCTTCCATTTTTCAATATCTGTCATAAAATTATTTCCAACTCTCGAAACGTGTTTTTATAAAATCAATTATTTGCTCATGCTCTTTTTTTCCTGTTCCGTCGATTTTTACAGGAGCTCCAAACTCTATGTGAGCAGTTCTTCCGGGGTAAAAATTTCCCACATCGCTTACCAGCTTGCCGTTTGCCCAAACATCTGTTTTTAATGCAAAAGGGATTACAGAAACGCCTGCTCTTTTTGCAAGCTTTATTCCAAGCGAATTAAATTTATCAGGCTCAAAAAGCCTTGTTCTCGTTGCCTGCGGGAAAATAACAACAGAAGTGCCGCTGGAAAGGCGCTCAACGCCTCCTGTTAAAACAGCATCCAGATCTTTTCTGGGATCTTTTCTTTCCACAGCAATAGGATTCCGCGTTCTCATTATTGGACCAAAAATAAAATGACTCATAAGGCTTTTCTTTATAACATAAGTTACAGGTATTATGGAGCCTATAACTGCAGGAAATATAAGTGTCTCAAGAGCGCTCATGTGGTTTCCGACAAGAACAAAAGGTCCCTGCTCTTTTCTAAGGTTATCGAAACCTTTTATTTCAAACCTTCCGCCTATTTTTTCAACCTTTTTTAAGACATGAAAACAGTATTCTATATAAAAATCCTCTGTGCATTTTTCTTTTAAAATAGCTTTGCGCAAAGCTAATAACAGCCTTAAGAAGTCTGCATGAAAAGAAAAAGTTTTAAAAAAAGAGAGCTTTTTTTCTGGATTGTCATCTTTTTTTGACTCAGATTCTGTGATATATTTGTCGGAAGAAAGTAGTTTTCTTATTTCATTGATATTGATTATCTTATTTTTTATACTATATTTGTTTTCCATTTATAATTCATAGTATATAACAAATAAAATTGTTTTTCTAGGGAAGCACTGATTAAGAACCTATAATTTTTAAAATTTAATAGTAGGTTCTTATTTGACTCTAATCAGTGCTTCCACATTTTTTCGTAGTTTTCTTGCAGAAAACTACGAAAAAAGGATAATAAGGTAAAGCTGATTTATTCTCGATTGAATA